>ENA-ORUB01003555-ORUB01003555.1-human-gut-metagenome-genome-assembly--contig:-NODE-3555-length-12970-cov-3.522338_pt1 | contig 12970 bp, 7 predicted proteins | sample MGYA00241918_ERZ509200 | MGnify/ENA primary metagenome ERZ509200 (study PRJEB26280, sample SAMEA2338853) | human gut metagenome | biome: human gut; feature: human-associated habitat; material: faeces... | reverse complement strand
GTTCCACACCCTGATGTATGAGGTGGAGGAGTAAACCCTAAAAGGAGGAAATTGCCGATATAAGCCGTCGGGAGTCAGGAGGAAAAGGCGGGTGCAGCCCTCCCGGACAGGATAAACCGCATACGCAGGCGCAAACTGAACCGCCGTTCGCACGGAAAAAACCACACTCGCCCATAGAAAACAGCGAAGCCGGGGATCGAACCCCGGCTTCGTCGTTTTGCGGCGCAGAAGCGTCATTCGCCCTGCACGCAGTCGTAGACAAGAATATTGGCCCGGCGGTTGCCCGACGATCCGTCGCGGCACGACACGCCCAGATAGAGTTTGCCGCCACGCACCTTCAGGCTCTCGCCCTCGGCATAGCCCGTGGTCGTAAGTCCCGCGGCGGCAAGTCCCGCCTTGTCGGCGACGGCCGCCACTTCGGTACGCGGCACGACGATCTTGCCGCTGTAGTTGAAGACCGTGACATAGGCTTTCGATTCGAACGAATCGGCGCCCGTCTCGACGGCGTTGCCTTCGTAGAAGTAGACGTAGTTGCCCGCCACTTCGTGTCCCTGATGCGAATAGGAGTAGACGTCGTTCTCCTTGTCCGACCCGGCGGGCACCGAAAAACCGCCCAGCACGCGGCAGTCGTTCAGGTCGCGGGCCTCGATCTCGCGGGTCACGGGTTCGCTGCCCGCCGAACCGACCGTCACCGTCGCCGTCATCTTCTTGAGCGGCAGGGCCAACGCTTCGTCGAGGTCGAAAATCCAGAAGTAGCGCACGCCCGACCTGCGCGAACCGATGAGCAGGCGGCGCGCCCCGAAGTCGATCGAGACCTGCTGATCGTACTGTCCGTCCTTGTTGAGGAAGAAGGTCTCTCCCGCATAGCCGGCGTCGGAGGTCGCGCCCGGAACGAATTCGACCCGCGACACGGACCAGTTGTCGCCGTATTCGCCGCTTTTGTCCACCGAGGCGTTGCTGTTGAGCCAGATGTAGGTCTTGCCGTCGGAAGCCTCCTCGGCGACGATCTGCGTGCCGTGGCCGAAGTATTTGAGGATCATGTAGTCGGTCTGCGCGTTCAGCCCCGGACCCGCGGCGCGGCAGATGTTGAGCGTCGCGCCGTCGGAGCCGACCTGCGAATAATAGATGCTGCCGCTTTCGGTCAGGTCGAAGCCCTGCATGATGCGCCGAGGAGCGTACAGCAGTACGTTCTTGCTGTAGATAATCCCGTCGGAGAGCGGGGCCGCGAGCGCAGCCGAAGGGTCGAGCGGCGGCTCCTGCAACGTGGCGACCGTACAGCGGGCCGAGTAGCTGCGGTAGCGGGCCGTAATGACGGCCGTGCCGAAGGCGCGGAGCGTCACCAGTCCGGTTTGATCGACCGTGGCGACCGTCTGGTCGGAAGAGCTCCACTTGAGCGTGACTCCGGCGTCGGCGGGACGGGTCGCGGCGACCAGTTGGAACGACTGCCCGACGGTAAGTTCCAGATCCTTCTCGTTGAGTTTGAGCGACGTGATCTGCACCGGCCTGTCGTCCGAGGAGCATCCGGCGCCCGCTGCGGCCGAAACGACGGCCAGCAACAGCAGAGTGAGGTATTTTTTCATACTGTTCGTTGTTTTCATCAATTCATGTTCTCATCGACGACCGACACCGAGAAGGTGCCCTTCAGGCGCGTCGAACCGCCTCCGCCCGTAGTGATCGTATTGTTCGCCGTGATGCGCACGTTGGCCGAAACCCGGTAGCGTATCCAGAGCGTACCCGAATTGATCGTAAGATCGACGGGGAAATCGTACGAGAAATAACCCGTATTCTCGCCTTCGAAAAGCGGACTGTCGTAGGCGCGGACATGGTAGGTCACCTCGGTATTGTTGAAGGTTCCGCTCTTCGCGCCGCCGGCCTGCCGCCAAGTCTGCCCGTCGGCCGAATACTCGATCAGGAAGAACCCCGCCGAAGAACCCGAACCGCCGATGCTGCCCGTACAGTTGATCTTCGTGCCGGAGACAAGGTATTTCACCGGAATCTTCTGCAGCCAGTAATCGCCGGTATAGAGCCCCTTGAGATAGGCGTGCCCGTCGTTGTAGCCCCAGCTGTTGACCGCCGAAGCCGTCTTGGCATCGGCTTCGACGACCGTGATGTAGGCGCGGCCGTCCTCCGAAACCAGACTGTGCGACGCGGTTACCCAGTCGGGCTGCCGGGCTTTCAGGGCATTGACGTCCTCGGTACTGCCCTTGACGGGACAGAACTCCCACGTCACGGGAAGCCCCTCGATCGGCATTTCGCTCATGGCGTACACCTTGGCGCGGGCCGTACCGATCTGCACGCCGTCCACCGACACGGCGAAGGCCGCATAGCCCGGCACGGTCGGCGTTCCCGCAATGTCGAGCGCCACCGTATCGCCGCCGTTGACGAGCGACACCGAAGCGCCGGCCACCGAAAGGCCCTGCGAATCGCCGCCCAGGGCGCAGCTCACGTCGATCGTTTCGTCGCCATAGGCATTGGCGTAGGTGAAGCAGAGGCGCGCTTTGGACGGCTCCTGCTCGATGAGGTTGCCTTCGACATAGGGCGCGCCGTAAACGACGGCGCCGTCGGCCTGCGTGACCGTGATCGGATATTGCCTGCCGCCGCTTTCGAGGTAGATGGTCGCGGTGCGCTCGGCGGAACGGTTGTGCGTGGCCGAAACGGCGATCCACTCGAACGCGCCGCTGCCGACGCCTTCGGAGGGAGAGGTCGAAAGCCATCCGGCGTCTTCGGGAATCACGGTTCGCCAGCTGCCGTTGCAGCGGAGCGTGATCTGCTTGGACGAGGCCAGACAGCTGGCGAAGCGGATCGAATCCGTCTCGCGGACCAGATAGCTGTCATCGTCGTCGCTGCACGCCGTCGTCAGCGCCGCGCACCCGGCGGCCAGCAGCAAAAACTGATATATTCGTTTCATGATTTTCATTTTTCAGGTTCGCAATCGTTTATTTCTTCCAGCCCGGATTCTGGCCCAGCGCGGGATTGTCGTTGAGGGCCGTGGTCGGGATCGGCCGCACGTACTTCTTGTCGTCCCACTTGCGGTTCATGCGGATGTAGCACTCGATATAGCCGCTGTCGCCGTCGGTAAGCGCATAGTCGCCGCCCAGCACCCGGTAGGTCACGCCCGGCTCCGTCACCGGGGGATTTTCACGCACGAAGCAGACGTCGCCCGAACCGTCGCCGTCCATGTCGTAGACCTTGCCCAGCTCGCCTACATAGACCCCGTACCACGGGCGTTCCAGCAGCCGTCCCATACCCCAGCGCATGTCGTCGTCCCAACGGCAGTTTTCGAGCAGCAGTTCGATTCCGCGTTCGCGGCGGATCTCCAAGATGGCCATGTCGGTCGTGGTGTTGAGGAAGTATTCGGCCATGTAGGGATCGTAGGCCGAAGGCATCGTGCCGTCCACCCCGGCGCGTTCGCGCAGGAGTTTGATCGTGGCGTTCCAGACCGTCTCGCTGAATTCGCCCAGTTCGGCCTTGGCCTCGGCGTAGTTGAGCAGCACCTCGGCATAGCGCAGGATCGGAATGCAGGTGGCGCAGGGAGCCGTATTGCTGTCCATCGAAGTGTCGTCGATGACCCACTTGATGGGCTGGTAGCCCGTCACGCAGTAGCCGAAATCGGGGGCGTAGGGCGTATTGACGTTGTTGTTCCTGCGCGTATAGCCCGGATAGCGGATGCTCTGCATCAGGCGGTAGTCGCGGTTTTCGAACTCGTCGGCAAAAAGGGTTTTCTCATACCCCGCCTTGTCGGTGAAACGGCTGCCGTCCCGGTTGAGGTAGGTATTGACGAACTGGCGCGTGAGCGAGTAGCTGCCGTACTGCATATTCACGAAATAGGTATTGAGGATATGCGTGGCGTTGAGCGAAGCGTCGTAGGCGCGCGCCCAGATGACCTCGCCGGAGGCGACGCTCTCGCTGGTGAACAGACTCCGGTATTGCGTGGCGACCTTGGCCGGATCGGAAACCAGCGCATATTTGCCCTCGCCCATCAGCGTTTCGCAGGCGTCGGCGCAGGCCCGGAGGTACATCTCCGACTCGTCGGCCGTCCACGGCTTGCCGGTCGAGGGATCGTTCGCGTGGTATTTGCGGAAAGTGCCCTCGTAGAGACAGCAACGGGCCTTGAAGGCCAGCGCCACGTTGCGGGTGATGCGCACCGAATTGACTTCGAGCTTGGCGTTGGTGATGCAGTGCGTCGAGGCGAAATCGAGGTCTTCGAGCACCTTGCGCATGACGTATTCCCGCGAATCGCGCGGCTTGTAGAGCGCCTCGCGGTCGTTGGCGTCGATCTCCCTGTCATACCACGGCACGGCCCCGAAGGTCTTGACCTTGTTCATGTAGAAATAGGCGCGCCAAAAGCGTGCGACGCCTTCGTAATGGTCGAGAATCGCCTCGCCGGCCGCAGCCCGGCGGAAGTTGCCGAGGAAGTAGTTGATGTTGCGCAGGTCCTCCCAACTGCCCGTAGACCAGCCCGACTGGTCGTCGGCGTCGAAGTTGTCGGTGAGGTACTGCCACTCACCGCGCCAAGCCATGTAGTCGGCGCGGGCGTCGCCCGTGGCCACGGAAATGGCGGTCGGGATCATGGTTTGCAGAAATCCGTTGGCATAGGCCTCCAGATCGCTCTCGTTGCGGAAATAGGAGGGAGCGTCGATCTTATTGGGGTCTCCGGCGGTCAGGAAATCCTCGCAGGAGACAAGCCCCGCGGCGACCGACAGAATCAGAAACAGCTTTTTCATCGTTTGCATGGTTTGAGAATTAGAACGTGAGGTTGAGACCCAGCGTCACGGTGCGCAGCATCGGATAGCTGTAACCGTCGCCCTCGGTCGTACGGAAGTCGGAGTCGCCCGCGTTGATGACTTCGGGGTCGTAGTTGTCGCAGTATTTGAACATCGGCGAGGAGGTCCAGAGGTTCTCGCCCGAAACATAGACCTTCAGCCCCTTGATCCGCATCTTGCGGCAGATATGGGCCGGGAAGGTGTAATCGACGGTCAGGTTTTTCAGGCGGATGTACGACACGTCCTGCATGTAGCGGTCGTTGGGCGTGGTCAGCACGCGGTTCACCGAGCTTTCGTTGGTCTGGTAAGCCGAATAGCGGGGCCAGTAGGCCGTGTCCCAGTTGTCCAGCTCCTCACTGTAGACGTTGCTGCCCGTATGGGCCTTGAGCATGTAGCCGAACGGACGGTTGTACTGCCCCCAGAAGTAACCCGAATCGTAGCGTGGATACCAGTTCTTCTTGGCGACGCCCTGCCAGAAGGTCGAAATGCCGATGCCGTTCCAGTTCAGATTGACGTTGATGCCGTAATGGTAGCGGGCCGAGGTGTTGCCGATGACGGTCAGGTCGCCGTGGTCGGAGAGCGTCTTGGCGCCCTGATCGATCTTGCCGTCCTCGTTCAGGTCGGCGAACTTGACCTGACCGGGGCGCGTCACCTTGTCGGAGGATTGCAGGAAGGACTGCGTGGCGTGGGAGTCGATGTCGTCCTGATCGCGGAAAAGGCCCTCGACGCGGTAACCCCAGATTTCGCCCAGCTCCATGCCTTCGTAATAGTCGTCGAGGTTGCCCGTGGGGTTGATGTATTTGGTCACCCACGTACGCGAATCCCAGACCATCGCCTTGACGCCGTAGCGGAACTCCTTGCCGGCCAGTCTGAAGCTGTCGCGCCAGCCTACGGAGAGCTCCCAGCCATTGGTCTTCAGCGAGGCGTTGTTGCCCTTGGGGGCCGCCGTGCCGTACACGGCGGGCAGGCTCACGCCGACGGTGTACATATCGGTCGTATAGCGGCGGTACCAGTCGAAGCCCATCGTCAGGCGGTTCTTGAAGAGGTCCAGATCGGCGCCGACGTCGTACGTGGTCGAGGTCTCCCACGTGAGCGAGAGCGGAATGGCGCCCGGAGCGACGGTGTAGGTTCCCAGCGCATTGCCGATGACCACGGTCGAGGACTTGAGGGTCATGTAGTCGATATACTTGTAGGGGTCGATGTTGCCGTTGCCCATCGAACCGGCGGAAAGGCGGATCTTGAAGTTGTCGAGCCAGCCCTCGGACCACCCCATGAACTTCTCTTCGGAGAGCCGCCAGCCCACCGAAGCCGAGGGGAAGAAGCCCCACTTCGAATTCTGGGGGAATTTCGACGAGCCGTCGTAGCGGCAGCTGAACTCGGCGAGGTAGCGCCCCTTGTAGCCGTAATTGGCGCGGAAGAAGGCTCCGACGTAGCTCCAGTCGTAACCGCCGACCGTGGGGTCGCTCGTCACGCCGTCCATCAGCCCGAAACTGGGCTTCGAAGGAACGGTCAGCCCCTCGCGCTTGACGGTCAGGGTGCGGTATTTCTTCTTTTCGAGATTCCAGCCGCCCAAAAGTTTGAGCGAGTGGTCGTCGCCCAGTTTGGGGGTGTATTCCGCATAGATGTTGCTCGAAACATAGTTCATGTCGTAACGGACGTTCTGGAGCGTGCTGCCCTGACTTTCATTGACCGTGATGGTCGATTCGGGTCCGGTATAGCCGGTGTACATGTTGGTCACGCGTTCGCGCGTGTTGCGCGAAAAGAGGTAAGACAGGTCGCCGGAGACCTTGAGCACGTCTTTCACGAGGTCGATCTCGACGCCGAGCTTGTCCTTGAGCGTGAATTTATCCTCCTGCTGGTAGCTCGTCCCTTCGGCGAACCCGGCGTAACCGTTCAGCACGGCGGCATAGGTCCACGTGCCGTCGGGATTGGTAATCAGGCTGACGGGCTGGCCGGAGTGTTCGACCATGCGCGGCACGAGCTGGTTGCTGTAGTAGAGCATCGGCTGGTGGTAGTCCACGACCGTGAAGTCCATGTTGTTGTTCAGACGCAGCCACGGGCGGATGCGCACGCTGCCTTTGGCCCGCACGTTATACTGCTTGTAGCGTTCGTCGCCGACGCGGTAGATGCCGTCCTGATCGTAAAAGCGGCCCGAAACGTAATAATCGGCGTTTTTGCCGCCGCCCGAAATGCTCAGGTTGTGCTCGTGCGAATAGTTCACGTCCTTGTAGAAGGCTTTGGTCCAGTCGGTATTGCCGAAATATTCGTATTTGCCGTTGTCGTTGATGCGCACGCGTTCGAGCGAGGGATCCGTACTGCGGCGGGCGAGTTCCCGGTACCACGAATCGGAATAGGGCACGATGTTGTTGATCGTCGAATTGAGCTCCTTCGAACCGTTGTAGTAGCCGTTCCATGCGTTGATATAACCCGTCGTCCACTCGTAACCGTCGGTCACGAGGTTGGGCTTGACGGTGCGCGAGTGGATTGAGAAACTGCCGCTGTAGGTGACGTTCACCTCGCCTTCGGAAGCCGACTTGGTAGTCACGAGAATCACGCCGAAAGCGCCGCGGGCGCCGTAAATGGCGGCCGACGATGCGTCCTTGAGCACCGATACGCTGGCGATGTCCTGCGGATTGACCGTTTCGAGGTCGCCCTCGACACCGTCGATCAGCACCAGCGCTCCGCCGCCCGAACCGATCGAGCCGGTACCGCGAATGTCGATGGTCGCCGCGCGCGAAGGCTTGCCGTCGCGCATCGAGATATTGAGGTTGGGGATGGCGCCCTGCAGCGAACGCGAGACGCTCGGATTGGAGCGTTCGGCGAACTGCCTGCTGTCCACCTGATCCACGGCGCCGATCAGGTCGCGGCGCTTGACCGAACCGTAGCCCACGACGACCACCTCTTCGAGGATCTGCTTGTTCTCGCGCAGCGTCACGTCGAGCGTACTCCGGGCGCCGACCTCCTCTTCGAGGGTCTGGAATCCCAAGTACATGAAGACCAGCACGGCGCTGCTTCCGGAAACGGAGAGCGAGTAGCGGCCATCGGCATCGGTGGAGGTGCCCGTAAGGGTGTTTTTCACCAGCACGCTCACGCCGGCCAGCGGTTCGCCCTGTTCGTCGGTCACACGGCCGGCGACGGTCTGCTTCCGCTGCTGCGCGGCGCTGCGCGCAGCCGGCGCATCGGACTGCGGAGGCGCGGACAGAGCAACCACCTTGTCCTTGATCTTATAGGAAATGCCGGTGCCGGCGAATACCGAAGCCAGCATCTCGTCGAGCGTCGAGCCGTTCAGCGCGACGTCCACATGGGGAAGGGTACGTTCGCCGAGCGAAGTTTCATAGGAAAAGACCACGCCCGTCTGTTGGGTGAAAGCCGTCACCACCTCGCGCAGGGGAGCGTTGTGCAGCGACAGTTTCAGATCGTGGCGCTGCGCGGCGAAAGCGGCGTCGGCATCGGCCGCCGCGAACGACGGGAGCGTCAGGCCGGCGCATAACAGAGCCGCACACCACCCTTTCAGGAGTGAAGTAATCGATTTTTTCATTATGTTTCAGATTAGAATAAAGGAAGAAGTTTGTTTTAAGGCCGGTCCGAACGGCGGGTTCGGACTAAAGGATAGCAAAAGACTCTTGTTCCATAGGCTGAGCGGATTTGGGGTTGGGTTACTATTTATCGATTCAGCTGAATTATTTCGAAACGACAGCCCGACACGAACTGCAGCAGCTCCACGACGTCTTCGACCGAAGCGTCCTTCTGGAAACTGAAATTGTAGCGTTCGCCGGGTATCTGCTGCGCCCCGATGCGCAGGCTTACGCCGTAGGTCCGTTCGATGCGCGCGACGATTTCGGGCAGCGTGGCATTGTCGAGGGTGACGACCCCGTAACGGATCAGCAGCAGGTCGCCCACGGGCACTTCGTTGACTTCGAGCAGCTCGGCCTCGGCGTCATAGACGGCCTGCTGGCCGGGATGCAGGCAGATCAGGTTGCGGCCGCCGGCGTGCTGCAGGGCCACGGAGCCTTCGGCCAGCGTGGCTTCGGCGACCGGTTCGCCGCTGAAGGAGCGGACGTTGAAGACCGTGCCGAGCACGCGGACCCGGAATGCGGGCGCGGTGACGACGAAGGGTTGTCCGGCATCGTGCGTGACGTCGAAATAGGCCTCGCCGTCGAGTTCGACATTGCGGCCGTCGATGCGGAACGTATCGTCGTAGGAGAGCGTCGTACCGGGGCTGAGCCAGACGTCGGTGCCGTCGGGCATGGCCACGTGCATGGCCACGGTATCGGCGTTGTGGAAACGATGGACGAAAGGTGCGGTGGCGACCCGGTAGGTCATGAAAGCCGCGGCGAGCGCCACGGCGACGATTGCCGCCGCTGCAAAGCGGCGCAGCGGAATACGACGGCTCCTGCGGAGCGGAGCGTCGGCGCCGAGAGCGTCGATCCGCCGGTTGAGGCTGTTGAGCGAACGCACGAAACGGGCCTGCAGCTGCGTATCGGGACGCTGCATGCGGCCGCGCTGCCAGACGGCGCGCAGCTCGGCAAAGGTACGGCGGTTGTCATCGCTGCTGCGAATCCACGCCAGCAACGCCTGCTCCTCCTCAGCAGTCGTGGTGCCGGAGAAGTAGGCAACGAGCAGTTGCTCGTCGAAACGGGCGGTCGTGTCGTCTTGTTTCACGGTTCGGAATATTGGGTTTCTACCCTAAATACACCTCGCCGGGGCAAATCACCTATGCAAAAATGAAAAATTATCTGCCAAGAATATACATTGTCAAGAGAATCAGCATCTTATAGTGACTTAATTTTTGTCGGAGCTGCTTCAGGGCATTGTAGATATGGTTTTCGACGGTCGAAAGCGTAATGCCCAGCCGTTCGCTGATCTCACGGTTCGAAAGTCCTTCGATATGGCTCATGCGGAACACCTCGCGGCACTTGGGCGACAACGACTCGACCGCCGCATCGATTTGGCCGGCGATCTCCTGCGAGTAGAGTTTGCGGATCACCTCGCTGTCGTCGGGATCGTAATGGGCGTAACAGCTCTGTTCGATCTGCTGCGCCACCCACGACCGGTAGGCCGTGGCGTTGGCGCCCTTCTTGAGGGCGTTGAGCGAAGCGTGGTAGACCGAGCGGAGCAGGTAGCCCTGCAGCGTGCCGTCGTCGCGCAGGTTGTCGCGGCGGAGCCACACGCGCACGAAGACGTCCTGTACGACATCCTCCGCCCCGTCGTCCCCGACGAACAGACCGGCATAATTGACGAGCGACGCCCAGTAGATGCCGTAAAGTTCGTTGAAAGCGCCGCGGTCGCCGGCTTTCACCCTTGCTATCAATGTCGAATCTTCCACTTCGGTTCCGGTTAGACGTTTACAAAGATAGGGCTTTTTATCGTTTGTCCAAAAATGCCGCATCCCCGGCCGGCACATCCGGCCGCAGGGGCTGAAAGTACGGAAAAATACGTTTTCGCAAGCGTCAGGGCGTGTCAAACATACTTTTTGTGCATGGATGCGGACTGTTTTCCCGGCAAGATGACTTAAATTTGTACTGTTTGAAACGATATATTAACCTGATAATAACCGAAACATGAAGAAAAACATTCTCCTGACCGCCGCGGCCCTGCTGACAACTCTGGCAGGCGCGGCCCAGTGGCAGCCCGCAGGCGACCGCATCGGCACCGAGTGGGGCGAAAAACTCGACCCGCAGAACGTACTGCCCGAATACCCGCGTCCGCAGATGACGCGCACGCAGGTGCAGGACGGCTGGCAGAACCTCAACGGGCTCTGGAATTACGCGATTCTCCCGATGGGAGAGACGCCCGAAAAATACGACGGGCAGATTCTGGTGCCGTTCGCCGTGGAGTCGAGCCTCTCAGGGGTCGGCAAGCGTCTGGGCGACCGGAACGAACTCTGGTACAACCGCACCTTCACGATCTCCCCGAAATGGAACGGCAAACGCGTGCTGCTGCACTTCGGCGCAGTGGACTGGAAAGCCGACGTTTGGGTGAACGGCGTCTGCGTGGGAACGCACACCGGCGGCTTCACGCCGTTCGAATTCGACATCACGGCGGCGCTCAAGAAGGGCGACAACGAGCTGAAGGTACGCGTATGGGACCCCACCGACGCGGGCTGCCAGCCCCGCGGCAAGCAGGTAAACCGTCCCGAAGGCATCTGGTACACCCCCGTGAGCGGCATCTGGCAGACGGTATGGCTCGAAGCCGTGCCGCAGCAGTACATCAGGAACATCCGAACCACGCCCGACCTCGACCGCAAACTGTTTCGCGTGGAGACGGCCGCCTGCGGCACGCAGCCGGGCGACGTGATCGAAGTGCGTCTTTACGACAACGGCACGAAGGTAGCCGAGGGCCGTGCGCTCAGCGGTGCGCCCGTGGAGCTGAACGTGGCGGAGCCTAAGTTGTGGAGTCCCGCATCGCCGTTCCTCTACGATATGGAAGTGGCGCTGGTGCGCAACGGCAGGAAGGTGGACGAGGTGCAGAGCTACACGGCGATGCGCAAATTCTCGATCGGCCGCGACGAAAACGACATCGTACGTCTGGAGCTGAACAACGAACCGCTGTTCCAGTTCGGTCCGCTGGATCAGGGCTGGTGGCCCGACGGACTCTATACCGCCCCGTCGGACGAAGCGCTGGCGTTCGACGTCGTAAAGACCAAGGAGCTGGGTTACAATATGATCCGCAAGCACGTGAAGGTCGAACCGGCGCGCTGGTACTACCATTGCGACAAGCTGGGCATGATCGTATGGCAGGATATGCCCAACGGCGACCAAGGTCCCCAGTGGCAGATGCACAACTACTTCAACGGCGCGGAGAAACACCGCTCGGCAGAGTCGGAAGCCAACTTCCGCAAAGAGTGGAAAGAGATCATCGACTGCCTCTACTCGGTTCCCTCGATCGGCGTATGGGTGCCCTTCAACGAGGCGTGGGGACAGTTCAAGGCTCCCGAAATCGCCGAATGGACCAAGGCTTACGACCCTTCGCGTCTGGTCAATCCCGCCAGCGGCGGCAACCACTACCTGACGGGCGACATCCTCGACACGCACCACTATCCGCACCCGCGCATGACGCTGCTCGACACCAACCGCGCGACGGTGCTGGGCGAATACGGCGGCATCGGGCTGGTGATGAAAGAGCACCTTTGGGAACCCGACCGCAACTGGGGCTATGTCCGCCTGAACTCGCCCAAGGAGGTGACGGACGAATACGAGAAATACGCCGACATGCTCTACAAGCTGATCGGGCGCGGATTCGCAGCGGCGGTCTACACGCAGACGACCGACGTCGAGGTGGAGGTGAACGGCCTGATGACCTACGACCGCAAGGTGATGAAGGTCGAGCCGGAGCGCATCCGCAGGATCAACGAACGCATCTGCAATGCGTTGAACAAATAGGAGGGGAAACGTCCGAAACGAAAGGAGGAGGTCTTTGCGGGCCTCCTCCTTATTTTATATTACAGGATTCTCCGTATCCGGGACGCCGGGGTCAGACGCATCGTATCGTAGTCGAGTCCCGAAATGACCGTCAGTCCGCAGCGGCGGCCGGGCGCTACTTCGCCCAGCTCGTCATCCATATCCAATGCCAGCGCACCGCCTTCGGCAGCCCACGAAAGCAGTTCGGGCAGCGGCACCTCCGGGAACATGCGCATCTCTTCGAATACCGACAGCCGGTCGTTCGAGGCCAGCGAGTCGGTGCCCAGACAGATGTCGAGCCGGTTGCGGCGCAGCAGTTCGACGGGCGGTTCGAGACGCGAAATATAGCGGTTGGAGCGGGGGCAGAGACACCACCGGACGGGAGCCGTGAAATGGTTCATGACGAGGTCGATGTCGCGCTGCGTAACGCAGCAGTTATGCACCAGTATCACGCGGCGGTCGCGGGGTACGCTTGCGACGAGCCGTTCGGCCGGAGAGCCGTAATGCAGGAAGTCGCAGGTGAAGCCGACCTTCCGGTACCACTCCCAAAGCGGGCCGCGGCGGACGAAAAGCTCGGATTCGGCGGGCGACTCCATGAAATGGACCGACAACGGCGCGGCGCCCTCGGCCGCGATCGCCCGCAGGGGCGCATCCTGTACCGAATAGAGCGAATGGGGCGTCAGCGAGGTATGCGGATGGCGGAGCAGGGGCCGCACGGAGTCGGCCGACGCCAGACGCAAACCGAAAAATTCGATGAATGTATGATAGGCGACGCGGCTGCGCTCTTTGACGGAGAAGGTCGTATCG
>ENA-ORUB01003554-ORUB01003554.1-human-gut-metagenome-genome-assembly--contig:-NODE-3554-length-12973-cov-3.041260_pt1 | contig 12973 bp, 9 predicted proteins | sample MGYA00241918_ERZ509200 | MGnify/ENA primary metagenome ERZ509200 (study PRJEB26280, sample SAMEA2338853) | human gut metagenome | biome: human gut; feature: human-associated habitat; material: faeces... | reverse complement strand
CCTGCCTCATGCAGTGCCTCAAAGATGGTGACATCATAACCCATTTTTGCCAGATCTCCGGCACAGGTCAGACCCGCGGGGCCGGAACCGATGACAGCTACCTTTTTGCCGTTCTTCTGTGCTGCCGGTGTGGGTTTGATACCGTTTTCTCTTGCCCAGTCTGCAACGAAACGCTCCAGTTTACCGATGGAGATGGGATCCCCCTTGAAACCGCGGATACATTTTCCTTCACACTGGCTTTCCTGCGGGCAGACACGACCACAGACAGCGGGAAGTGCGCTGGATTCGCTGATGATACGATAAGCCTCTTCGATATTGCCGTTCTTCACCTGTTCAATGAACTGAGGGATCTGGATGGCTACGGGACAGCCTTTTACGCACTGTGCGTTTTTACAGTTAATGCAGCGGGAAGCCTCTTCCATTGCTTCCTCTTTATTATATCCGAGACATACCTCCTTGAAGTTGGTAGCACGTTCCTTTGCATCCTGTTCTCTGACAGGAATTCTCTTTAATACATCCATTTTATTTAACCATGCCTTTCTGTTTTATCGTGTTCAGACTTTCCGTCTAAAAGCTTACTGGCAGTTGCCACAGCCGCCGTGATGGGTCTCGCCCTCTTCCAGAGCCAGCATTGCACGTCCCTCTGCGGTCTTGTAGATCTGCTGACGTCTCATTGCCTCGTCGAAGTTCACTTCATGTCCGTCAAACTCGGGGCCGTCCACGCAGGCAAATTTCACCTTGCCACCGACCGTTACACGACAGGCACCACACATTCCCGTTCCATCTACCATAATGGGGTTCAGGCTGACAACGGTCGGAATCTCCAGTTCTTTGGTTAATAAACATACAAACTTCATCATGATCATGGGGCCAATAGCAATACACAGATCGTATTTTTTGCCTTCTGCTACCAGATCTTTTATCGTCTGGGTTACCATACCACTTCTTCCGTAGGAACCGTCATCCGTGGTCACATAAAGATTTCCGGCTACAGATTCCATTTCCTTTTCCAGGATCAGAAGATCCTTGGTCTTGCTTCCTACGATAACATCTGCAGCGATTCCATGCTCATGCAGCCATTTCACCTGGGGATATACCGGTGCTGCTCCTACACCACCTGCAACGAAGAGGATCTTTTTGGATTTTACTTCTTCCAGAGGCTGCTCCACAAGTTCGGAAGGACGTCCTAAAGGGCCTACAAAATCATGGAAATATTCCCCTTCTTCTAACTGTGCCATCATTTTGGTTCCCGCGCCTACCGTCTGGAACACAATTGTGATGGTTCCTTTTTCTCTGTTGTAATCACAGATAGTCAGAGGGATTCTCTCTCCTTCACTGTCCATTCTTACGATGACAAACTGACCGGGTTCACAGGTCTTCGCCACTCTTTTTGCCTCTACCTCCATCAGATAGATGTTGGTTGTCAGCTCCTGTTTTTTTACGATCTTATACATTTCTCTTTTCCGTCCCTTCTGTTAGGATTTATATAGGATTTTATATATCTGAAACAGCCACCAGAGTATAACGGCGACCACTTTCGTCCACCTGCAGTTTATACAGTTCCTGATTATAGGCATTTACGGCAAACAGATTTCCTGTCTTTGTGTCGGTTCCGTCTTCACCTCTGTAGATTTCTGCGATGACATAAAAATCATCTATTTTATTTATGTTGGTCACATACTGATATTGATACAGATATGCTGCTCCGGACTCATCAAAGCTGCCGGACTCCTCTGATATTTTACCACTCTGTATTGCATGGTTCACAACTTTTTTAACGGCATCTTCCGGCATGAAGTCTGTATTCATAACCAGATTATAACTTTTTTCAACGATATCGCTTTTTCTTCCTTCTGCGATCCGTATGAAACGAAAAGTCGATTTTCCCAAAGGCATGGGAATCGGTCCGGAATATACGGCAGAATTCTGCGTAGGATCGGAACCGTCCGTCGTATAATAGACATCATTTCCATCTGTCACTTCAATGTTGATCGGAAACTCATAGTCACCGCTGACAGTCGTGACCTCCGGTGCGCTCAATTCATCAATTTCAATATGATAATTTTTGGTCACCACCGGACTTTCAATTCCGTTCTCATTGATGTATATTGCTTTAATACAATAATCCCCATTTTCCAGCAAAATAGGTGCGGTATACAGGGAACTGTTCTCTCCGGGTTTGCTTCCGTCCATGGTATAATAAATTTTCCCGCTTCCGAAAGTAGTCAATTTCAGCGGCTGAATACTGGTATAATATCCCTCCTGAAGATTGAATTCCGGTTCCATGGCCATATAACTCTGGTACTTACTCATAATGTTTACATTACCGCAGCTTTGCAGAAGATCATTTATGGTTTTATAATCTTCTCTGGCCGCATATATGGCAATCAGTTTTCCGTAAGCAGTCTCCAGCTGTTCGGAATTAGCCTCGGGATCTGCCACGATTTCCCTGAGTAAATATTCGTACTCTATCTTATTGTTTTTCCGGAAGTAAATATCTGCCAGTTCAAATTTAAAAGTAATGTTTTCGGGTTCCAGTTCCAGTGCTCTTTCATAACAGGCGACCGCCTGATCATATTCCTCTAATGAAACATAATCTTTGGCGCATTTTGCCTGATAGTCTGCGGAATGATAATGGGAATAAGAAATCCCAAAACCGGTACATACCACAGCAACCACCAGCAGAACCAGCACAAGGACTATAAATTTCCATCGAAATGGGTGCTGTGAAACATGGCTTTCCGGGAGTTCATCCCAATCCTGTGATTCGGAATGAACAGGTTCTTCCTCCTCCGCAGGTTTCGGCTCCATTTCCTTCGCAATGTCACTCAGCGTCTGTTCCATATTGTATTCTACTTCCGGTTCAAAATCAGGGACAATATGAATATCTTCACCGCAATGCTCACAGTAAAGCTTTCCTTCCTCCATCTCTGCCCCACAATTCGGACACTTCATACGATTATCCTCTTATTGCCTGCAAAGAAACGGATTCCAGACAATTATTCATCAGCATGGCTATGGTCATGGGGCCTACGCCACCGGGAACCGGGGTGATCGCTCCGCATACAGGCTCCACACTGTCGAAATCCACATCGCCACATAATTTATTCTGTTCGTTCCGGTGAATGCCGACATCGATCACAACGGCACCCTCTTTGACATAATCAGCGGTGATCATTTTCGGTCTGCCTACAGCAACTACCAGAATATCCGCCCGCTTTGTCACTTCCTTCAGATCCTTTGTGCGACTGTGAGCCACGGTAACCGTACCGTTCTCCCGTAACAATAAAAGTGCCATCGGTTTGCCTACAATGTTGCTTCTGCCAACAACAACACATTCCTTACCGGCAATCTCAATGCCGGATCTCTTAAGGAGCTGGATCACACCGGCAGGTGTACAGGATACAAATCCCGGTTTGCCGATACAGAGCGCACCGACATTCTGCGGATGGAATCCGTCCACATCCTTTAAAGGAGAAATGGCATCCAATACCTTTTCCTCATCAATGTGTTTGGGTAACGGCAGTTGCACCAGAATGCCGTTCACATCCGTTCTGTCATTCATTTCTCGGATCAGCTCCAGAAGCTTTTCTTCTGTGGTCTCCTCCGGAAGTTCATACGCCAGAGAACGAACACCCACGTATTCACATGCTTTTTTCTTATTTCGAACATATACGGAAGAAGCCGGATCGGCTCCTACCTGAATCACAGCCAGAGTCACTTCACGCCCCTGCTCTTTTAAAGCTGCAACTTTTTCTTTTACTTCCTCTTTGATCTGTGCGGAAATAGCTTTTCCATCTATCAACTGTGCCATGGGACACCAGTCCTCCTTACTAGAATAATCCTGTGATCTTCCCATTGTTATCCACATCAATATTGTAGGCAGCAGGTGCCTTGGGCAGTCCCGGCATGGTCATGACCGCACCGGTGAGTACTACGACAAAACCAGCGCCGGCAGATACATAAGCCTCTCTTACGTTTAATTCAAATCCGGATGGTCTTCCTAACAGTGTGGGATCATCCGACAGGGAATATTGATTCTTCGCCATACATACCGGCAGATTACCGAAGCCCAGCTCCGTCAGTCGTTTTAACTGCTTTACAGCAGCAGGTGCAAAGTTTACGCCGGATGCACCGTAGATATCCTTCGCGATTTTTGTGATCTTATCCGCAAGAGGCATTTCATCCTCATAGAGGACATGGAAATCATTCTCTTTCTCTTCCATTGCCTTTAATACTTTTTCAGCCAGAGCGATTCCGCCTTCGCCACCCTTCTCCCATACTTCCGAGAGTGCAAACTCACAACCTCTTGCTTCACAGAAATCTCTGACATAAGCAGTCTCTGCCGCACTGTCCGTGATGAAGGAATTCAGGGTCACAACTACGGGTACACCATATTTCTGCAGATTCTCAATATGTTTCTCCAGGTTGACAATACCCTTTTTCAGGGCATCCAGATTCTCTGCACCCAGATCCGCTTTTGCTACACCGCCATTGTATTTCAATGCGCGGATCGTTGCTACCAGTACAACCGCATCAGGGGTAAGTCCGGCTTTACGGCACTTGATATCAAAGAACTTCTCCGCACCCAGATCGGCGCCGAAACCGGCTTCCGTAATACAATAATCCGCCATCTTCATGGCAGCTTTGGTCGCTCTGACAGAATTACATCCATGTGCAATATTGGCAAACGGTCCGCCGTGTACCAGCGCAGGGGTATGCTCCAGTGTCTGGATCAGATTCGGTTTTATAGCATCCTTTAACAAAGCTGCCATAGCGCCTACTGCCTTCAGCTGACCTGCCGTTACCGGTTCTCCCTGATAGTTATAGGCCACCACGATACGGGACAGACGATCCTTCAGATCCTTCATATCGTCAGCCAGGCACAGAATTGCCATAATTTCACTGGCCACAGTGATGACAAAATGATCCTCTCTGACATAGCCGTCTGTCTTATTGCCCAGCCCCACTACGATATTACGCAGGACACGATCATTCATGTCTTCACAGCGCTTCCAGATAATCTGTCTGGTATCAATGCCAAGTTCATTGCCCTGCTGGATATGGTTGTCCAAAAGTGCTGCCAGCAGATTGTTTGCAGAAGTAATTGCATGAAAATCTCCGGTAAAATGAAGATTCAGTTCCTCCATAGGTACTACCTGGGCATATCCACCGCCGGCTGCACCGCCTTTGATACCGAAACAGGGACCAAGAGATGGCTCTCTGAGAGCGATCACTGCTTTTTTCCCCATTCGTCCGAAAGCTTCTCCCAATCCTACCGTGGTGGTCGTCTTGCCCTCTCCGGCGGGAGTCGGGTTGATTGCTGTTACCAGAATCAATTTTCCGTTGGGACGAGCTTGTATTTTTTTCAGAAATTCCTCAGAAAGTTTTGCTTTGTACTTGCCGTAAAGCTCCAGGTCATCTGCATCGATGCCAATACCTGCCGCAACGTTCGTGATCGGTTCCATGACCGCTTCCTGTGCGATTTCAATATCTGTTTTCATATTTTTCCCTCCGTTTATTCAGACAGTTCTCCATGTCAGATTTCCTCTAACAACTGTTCAAACTGTTCCATACTCATAAGTACCTTTCTGGGCTTTGTGCCTTCTTCTTCGCCGACCACGCCGTACTCACACAATTGATCCATGATCCTGGCGGCACGGTTAAAGCCGATCTTAAGCACACGCTGCAGCATTCCGATGGATGCCTTATCCTTGTCTATAATAAAACGCGCGGCTTCCTCAAAATATTCGTCTCTGTCGTTGCCACCGCCGGATCCGCTTCCGGAAGAGCCTCCCGATGAGCCGATATTTTTAATCTTTTCTTCTATATCCTCGGCATAGCTGTTATAGACATTGCCAAGGGTCTGATTTTTCAGATAATCCACCACATCGGATACTTCCTTATCCGATACGAAAGCTCCCTGTACACGGGCCGGCTTCGAATAGCCCTGAGGGTAGAACAGCATATCTCCTTTTCCCAAAAGTTTTTCGGCTCCGTTCATATCCAGGATTGTACGGGAATCCACGCCACTGGATACGGAGAACGCCACACGGCTGGGCATGTTCGCCTTGATCAGACCGGTGATGACATCCACGCTGGGTCGCTGGGTAGCAATGATCAGATGGATCCCTGCCGCTCTGGCAAGCTGTGCCAGACGACAGATGGATTCTTCTACCTCGCCGGGACATACCATCATCAGATCCGCAAGTTCATCTACGATAATAACAATCTGCGGCATCTTCTTAGGCCGTTCCTCTCCCTCGCAAACAGGCATGGTCTCTATCTTTTTATTATAGCCCTTCAGATCACGGACATTATAATCCGCGAACTTCCGGTAACGATCTTCCATCTCACTGACACCCCAATGCAATGCAGCAGATGCCTTCTTGGGATCTGTCACTACCGGGATCAGCAGATGAGGAATGCCGTTATACACACTCAGTTCTACAACCTTAGGGTCTACCATGATCAGTTTTACATCATCCGGATGTGCCTTGTACAAAATACTCATGATCAGGGTATTAATACATACGGATTTACCGGAACCGGTAGCTCCGGCGATCAGCATATGGGGCATCTTGGCAATATCCGCTACTACCGTCTTGCCAGCAATATCCTTGCCTACGGCAAAAGCTATGTTGGAATTAAATTCCCGGAATTCGTTACTCTCTAAAAGATCACGGAGTGCTACTGTCATATTTTCTTTGTTCGGGACTTCGATACCGATGGCAGCTTTGCCTGGGATCGGTGCCTCGATACGTATATCCGTGGCTGCCAGATTCAATTTGATATCATCTGCCAGACCTACGATCTTAGATACCTTTACCCCCTGCTCCGGTTGTAATTCATACCGGGTAACACTGGGACCCTGACTGATATCGGTGATCGTTACCTTCACACCGAAAGTATTCAGTGTCTGCTGCAAGCGCATGGCAGTCTCTTTTAATTCTCTGGAAGAATCTCCCGTAGACGCCTTTCCCTTCTGTAACAGACTCAAAGGAGGGATCCGGTATTCTGCCGTGGGCTGTTTGGCTGCCTTTGCAATATCCTTATGTATCTGGTCTTCCACCAGGGAATTCCCCTTAGGAGGCTCCGGTGCCGTGATCTTCGGGCGTACAGGGTTCTCAGCCGGTTCTGCAGGTGTCTCCTCATGCTCCGGAATGTCTTCCTTATGGATCCGGATAGCTTCCGCCTGGGGCGTCAGAAGCGCCGCTTCCTCCTGCCAGGACTCTCTGCGTTCAAAAGGCTTTTTAAACGTAGCTGCGCTGCTTACTTCCTCCACCGGTATATCTTCATAAGAAGCCTCCCCCACTGCTTCCTGCATCGTCACCTGATGCATATCCGTCACATTGATTTTATCAAAATCACTGGAAGTCACCCGGGTCTCTTCCACTTCAGGAGCTTCCTGTGCATCCTCTTCGTATACGATCTCATGGATATCATCCCGTCTACCGGCAGGCTGTGTATCCTGCTTTTTCAAGGAGGTATCCATCATAACTCCTGTCACCTTTTTCTCTCTGCGGGGGACAGCATTCAGGATCTGTTCGTTCTCTTTCTCCTCAGCGCGAAGTCTTCGCTCTTCTTCACGGATCCGGCGCTCCTCTTCGCGGATGCGACGGGCTTCCTCTCTCTGAGAAGTACGCTCTTCCTGCTCCTGTCTGCGGATTTCGGCATTCTCTCGTCTACGCACCGCGTCTTCTCTGGACATTTCACGGATCCTGTCGCCACTGTTACGCATACTGTTTAAGAAGGATCGCTCTGTTACAAGGATCAGACTGATCAATGAACACAAAAGCACTACCAGCACTGTTCCTACGGTCTCCAGATAATGTAACAACAGATAACAGATACTGCCTGCCAGAATACCGCCGCCTTTTTTGCCGGTGCTGCAGTTCGTATATAACAGCTTGATATCGTACTGTTCCATGGAACCGGCAGTCTTCGTGATCAGATCGCATACTACACCGATCATTAAAAACAATACGACACCGGCGATCATTTTCCGCACAGCAGTTGGGTTCCCCTCATTGGCGAACCAAAAAGCCACCGCCAGAAATATTACAACAGGCGCAATATACGCAGTGAATCCGAAAATGCCAAATAAGACCCCACTGATTGCATTGCCAACCGGACCGATAATACCAAAATTGCAACAAAATAATATCAACATCGCAACAAACAGGACGATCAGACCAATCTCGTGAAAAAGTTCACTGTCCTGTGCAGATCTCTGCGCCTGCCTGTTGCGGCTGCTCGTCGTACTTTTTCTTGTCCTGCCGGAAGATGATGTTCTTTTGCCTGATGAAGATGCCATGTCATCATACCCCTAACTTTAATGTTAATACGAATATAACTATTCAGAACCGCATTAGTAAAATCGCATCTACGATGCTTTTCTTTTACGTTAGCCTAATAGTCATAATTAGAAGTATATCATTTTTCCACTGCCTTGTCATCCTTTTTTATATTGCTGTCCATCATCTCCCGAAGCTTTCGGATTGCGCGGTCAATCCCGCCCACTTCATCAAGGATACCGTGTTTCACAGCATCTTCTCCTACCAGGATACTGCCAACATCTTTCGTCAGGAATCCGGTCTCCATCATGAGATCTTCCAGCTTCTGCCGGCTGATCCTGCAATGTTGACACACAAATCCCGTAATTCTGTCCTGGATCAGCTTAAAATATTCAAAAGTCTGTGGAACACCGATCACCATACCGTTCGTCCGTACCGGATGTATCACCATAGTTCCCGTTGGGACAATAAAAGAATATTTACAGCTGACTGCTATGGGAACGCCTATGGAATGGCTGCCTCCCAGGACCAGAGATACCGTAGGTTTACTCAACGACGCCAGCATTTCAGCAATGGCAAGTCCCGCTTCCACATCTCCACCCATAGTATTTAACAGCACCAGCACACCGCCGATTTCTTCACTGTCTTCGATTGCCGCAAGTTGAGGAAGAATGTGTTCATATTTCGTCGTCTTGGAATTCCCTGCAAGATTCTCATGCCCTTCCACTTCTCCGATGATCGTAAGCAAATGTATCTTCTGTTCCCCCGCATGATCCTGCAGGGTGATCTGTCCGGTTTTTTCGATCCGTTCATCTCTGTGTTCTTCCGCTTCCGCTTTTTCTTTTTCACTTTTCATATCACTCATACTTTTACCGGCCTTTCTTAAAAATAAAAAAGACGATACCTTTTTTAAAGTATCGCCTTTAGTGTGTCCGTTTTTCTGCTTTTCATCACACAATTTTAATGGTCAAAATCATCATCATCCGCTACAGGATAATCAAAATCGGAGACATCATCATTCAATTTATAATCCAACACTTTGGGAACATGTTTTTTCGGAACCGGAAGCGGATTCTCGATCAATTGCACTTTATTGTCTGTTTCTGCAGGAAGCCCTTCTTCCTCCAGATCCTGTATCTTAAGCTGTCGTTTCTTCGGCTTGGTTTCCGCCGTAGGTTCTTCGACTGCTCCCCGGACTTGCTGAAATGCATTCCGTTGTGTAAGCTCATACGGCAGGACTGCCTGTACTCCTGCACCGGCCACCACAGCTATGATCAGATACAGCAAAGTAAATCCCTGCATTTCCGCACTCGTCATTCCATAACAGATCATCCCACCCAGGGAAAGGGCAATTACCAGCCACACGGATTGTCTTTCCAGGCTCTTCCGGCACCAAAATCCAAAAACTCCGATTCCGAGAATCGCAACTACTGCAATGGTTATCGCATTATCGTTTTCAATGGTTACCGGTAATACAAAATTTTCCGGAAGATAGACCTTTCCCCATGCTGCCAGTACATTTTCCATCATTTTACCGCTGCCTACGGCATCTAAAGCTATGGAAAGCAAAAAGCCCGCCAGGCTTCCCACAATTCCAAGGATAGCCGCACCGATTTTACGAGCCAGTCGAATCTTCTCCTGTGTTACCAAAAAAATCACAGAAAATATCGGTAGCAATAATAAAAAACCCATAACATCCAGATATCCCAGAACGCCCGTAGCTACCCCGGCAAAAAAGAAACCGATTACGGAGCGGATCCCCGGTTCAGCTCCCGACTGTACAAAATGATCCAGGGACTCTGCTGTTATGCACAACCCAATCATCCACAGAAGTATGTACAGCGTTTCCGGTCCCAGAATAACCACCTCTGAGATCACCGGGCACAGCATCCAATATGCGAATGTCACCACTGCTGTTACCGCACCCGACATTTTTCTTAATGCAAAATAGAGAAAAATTCCGGACAGGATCTGCAATATCACCTGAAGGATCAGAGCCGCTGTCATTTTATTGCCCAGAAAAACCAGCAGACCATGTAATACCTGCAGATAAAAATATACCGCTCCATGCACCACCTGCGGAATTTGTGTATTCTCAGTAACCATGACGGTATCAAACCAGATATTTCCGCCCCCTGCGGACAGATCATACCGCATGATTTCTCCGGTACGAAGTACAATGCCGGCTGCGATCAGCGCAACCACCAACAGGCTTTCCGCGATCAGTTTTATCTGTTGTCTGTCTTCCGAAAATGGGTGCTTTGTTTTCTCCAAAAATCTATGTAGAAGAAACACAGCCAGTCCTGTCACCGCAAGCCAAACCCCTGTGATAATAAGGGCACCGTACGCAGGCAGGGTCACGGCCATAGCCGTGCCTACCATTCCGGTGCCCACTATTATTGCATAAATGAACCACAATACAACACTTAAAATGCTTTTTTTATAATTCATTATTTCAGTACCTTTTCGATGTTATATCTGGGACGATGTTTTACCTCAATGTAGATTTTGCCAATATACTGACCTACCAGTCCGACGGCCATCAGCTGAATACCGCCCAAGAACCAGATGGACAGAATCAAAGAAGTCCATCCCGGTACCACATGTCCGGTGCAATAAGAGATCAGTGCATAGATTGCTGCAAGAATGCTTAATATTACAATGATCACACCGGCTCCCAGGATCATGCTGATCGGCTTCACACTGAAAGAAGAAATCCCGTTAAATGCCAATGCCAGCATTTTCTTTAACGGATACTTGGATTCCCCGGCCACTCTTTCCTTACGATCATAATATACACAGTCGGTCTGGTAACCGATCAGAGGCATCATACCTCTTAAGAACAGGTTCGTTTCCTGATATTTGGAGAACTGTTCTACCGCACGCTTGGACATCAGTCGGAAATCCGCATGATTGTAAACCGTCTTGACGCCCATCATCTCCATAACCTTATAGAACCCCTGCGCAGTGGTACGTTTGAAGAAAGTGTCGGTCTTACGTTCCTTACGGACACCGTATACGATGTCACAGCCGTTATGGAACTTATCGATCATCTCTTCGATCACAGCCACATCATCCTGCAGATCCGCATCGATGGAAACCGTCACATCGGACAGATCCATCGCCGTGATCAGTCCGGCGGTCAGTGCGAACTGATGTCCCACATTGCCTGCCAGCTTCACGCCGCATACCTGTACCGGATGCGCCTGATGTTCTTCTTCGATCAGCTCCCATGTACGATCCTTACTTCCATCATTAACAAACAGAATAAAACTGTCTTCCGCAATCTTCCCTTTGCGGATCAGATCATCCAGTACCCCCCTCAGTGCTTCGGAAGCAATCTTCAGCACCTCTTCTTCGTTATAACAAGGAACTACAATAGCAAGTTTCTCCATGCTGCTACCCCTACCCTTTCGAATTATTCGTCCCAGTTGTGATAAACTGCCTGAACGTCATCATCGTCTTCTAACAGATCCAGTGTTCTCTGTAAATTCTTCACTGCAGTCTCATCGGTCAGAGTTACATAATTCTGAGGAATCATTGTGACTTCCGCACTGATCATGGGAATTCCGGCATCCTCCAGTGCTTTACGTACCTCTTCGAAATTATCGGGATCGGTCAGGATCTCGAAGCTGTCCTCCTCTTCGGAGAAGTCTTCCGCACCGGCATCCAGTGCTGTCATCATCAGATCATCCGCTTCCATATCACACTCTTCCTTGTCCACGATGATCTGACCCTTTTTATCGAACATAAAGGATACGCATCCGGGAGTACCTACGTTACCCTGTCCCTTGGTGAATGCGCTTCTGACATTTGCAGCGGTACGGTTGGTATTGTCGGTAAGTGCATCTACGATGATGGCGATACCGTTGGGACCGTAACCTTCGTAAGTCACGTACTTGTAGTTCACATTGCCCACATCGCCGGCTGCCTTCTTAATACCGCGATCGATAGTATCATTTGGCATGTTGTTAGCCTTAGCTTTGGCGATAACGGTAGCCAGTTTAAAGTTGTTAGCAGGATCGGGACCGCCCTCTTTTACAGCGACTGCAATTTCACGTCCGATAATAGTGAAAATCTTACCCTTTGCTGCATCGTTTTTCTCTTTTTTATGCTTAATATTAGCAAATTTTGAATGTCCTGACATCTTTGTTACTCCTTTGAACTTAAAGTTTCTTTCTCTTTGTATGCGCAACGCCTGCGCAATAACGCTTTTTTTATCATAGCATTATTTTTGTTTTTCTTCAAGCACTGATTGTCCGTCTTCTGCATTCTCCAGTGTTTTTTCCTCCGGAAGCTTTTTGACGAGGACACTTCCGATCATTTTTTTGACCACGGAAAGGATCTTGAAATTATATCCCTTATAGTCCACATCAAACTGTTCATCCGGCTCCGGGATCCTGTCCAGCCTCGAGATCAGGAAGCCGTTTAACGTCTCGAATTCCTCCTCGTCAAAGGTAATGTCTAACAGCTCTTCCACTTCCTTAAGCGGAGTCTTACCTTCCATGACATATTCGCCCTTACCGCGGTTCTTGATATATTCCTGATCTTCATCATATTCATCCATGATATTACCGACGATCTCCTCCAGGATGTCCTCCATGGCGATCAAGCCATCGGTCTGACCGTATTCGTCTACAACAATGACCATCTGAAGTTTTTGGGACTGCATCTCT
>ENA-ORUB01003547-ORUB01003547.1-human-gut-metagenome-genome-assembly--contig:-NODE-3547-length-12993-cov-3.169114_pt1 | contig 12993 bp, 9 predicted proteins | sample MGYA00241918_ERZ509200 | MGnify/ENA primary metagenome ERZ509200 (study PRJEB26280, sample SAMEA2338853) | human gut metagenome | biome: human gut; feature: human-associated habitat; material: faeces... | reverse complement strand
GCTATCTATGCGCAGAGCAACGCGGAGCGCATTCAAAATCGTCCCACCCCGCGCGGGAGTGCCGTCCCCCAAACGCACGACCGCCCGGCGCAGGGGTCAAAACTGCACCGGGCGGTCATGCGTAAAAAGGAGGATCGCTCTCTCCTGTGTCGGAAGCATAGGAGAGTTGCCAAGGATAAAAGAGAGTATTTGAAAAGAGAATATCAATTTTTCAGGCGGCGACAGCCAGCTTTAAAATGGGCGTGCCGCTGTGGAACAGCCGCAGGTACACCGCCGTGCACTTGGCCAGCTGGTCAAAGTGCTGCCGGGCGGCGGCGGGGTCGCCGTAGGACTTCCAGCATCCGCAGCAGGTAAAGCACTTGCCCCGGTGGCGGATAAAGCCCACCACATCCTCCAGCGGATAGCCCAGAAATACCCCGATCTCGTGGGGGAAATCCGCCGCCTCCGCCGCGCAACACAGCCGCAGGCTGAGCTGGTCGATCAGCGCGTTGCAGTCCGCAGCATCTTCCGGCAGACGGTAGCCCTCCTGGGCTAAAAAGCCGCGCACGGCGGCATCTGCCAGCACCGTTTGCAGCTTGGCGGCGCGGTAGACGTACACCAGATACTGCCGGGTAGCGATGCACCCCCGCAGCACCCGCACCTGCAAGCCCTTGGGGTTCAGCTGGGCGTTCCAGCCCGCCACCCGCCGGGCAAGGTCGGCACGGTTTCGTAGCGGAACAGCCCCGCAGGCTTCAGCCCCGCCAGTACCGGGGCACATTGTTCGATCATTACGGTCTCAAAATCACGCTCCATGGCGGTTCTCCTTTGGCGGCGGTGTCGGGGTCAGTGTCGGGGTCAGTGTGCCCCGGATGCCGGGCGGTTATAAGTAAGACACAGCTAACCGTCACCCCAAAAAAGAAGCAGCACACCCGGTCTGCGGGCACTGCCGGTGGGGTCTCACACGGTTAGTTGTTTCTAACGCCAGTAGTGTACCACAACGCAGCGGGCTGTGTCAAGCCCTCCCGGCAAAAAAGTTATTTATGGCAAACCACACCCGCGCTACCCTTCCGGCGGCGGTTATGATATAATAGGGTATTATCGGGTCTGCCCCTTGGGGCGCACCCTGCCAAGGAGGTTCACCCCCATGCCCACCCCCATCACCGCGTCTACTCTGTCTGCGCTGCTGAGCGCCGCGCTGGCGCAAAAGCCCACCCGCCCGCTGGTGCTGGCGCTGATTTATATCGTACTTTTCCGTGCTAAAGTTTGTGACCCTGTCGCCGCCTTGCTGCCGCTTTTGTTCGCGCAGGTGGCGATCAAAGTACTGGAATTTTTCCGGAATGATAAAAAAGGCGGTGATACTGCACCATGAATGGCCCTAAGATCTACTTTACGATTCCGATCCTGGGCGGCATCCCCATCACGCAGACCGCGGCATCCTCGTTTGTGGTTATGCTGATCCTTTGCATCGCAGGCATTGTACTGGGACGCAACCTGCAAAAGCGGCCCGGCCGCCGCCAGGTGTTAGTGGAGAAAGGTGTTTCCATGCTCTACGGCATGGTCGAGGACACCATGGGCAAGCACAACGCTTACTGGACGCCCTATATCGGCGCGTTGTTCCTGTCGTCGCTGTTTGGTACACTCATCGGCATGACCGGCATCCTGCGCTCGGCCACGGCAGATCTTTCCACCACTGTCACTTGGGCACTGATGACCAGCGTGATCTGCTGGGGGTGCTCCATCAAGCAGAATGGCTTCCTTGGCTGGCTGAAAGGCTTTACCGAGCCCGTCGCTGTCATGACCCCGATGAATATTATCTCCGAGATCGCACAGCCCGTCTCGATGGCGTTCCGTCACTTTGGCAACATTGCCGGCGGCGGCGTGCTGACAAGTCTGCTCTACTCCGCGCTGGCCGTCGCGGGCTACCGGCGCTGGCTCAGGCGGATCGGGCAATGACGAAAGAGGGGCGTTCGGTAGAACGCCCCTCTTTCGTCTCTTTCCGCCATACCCCGCCGCAAACCGTTCCGCGATCGGGAGGAGCGCTCCGTACCCGACTTTCCCTTCTACATTTTCAGATAGAGGCTTTCGGGCAAATGCCGCAACAGCCACGCCGCGATGCGCCAGCGCCGCGTGACGACAGCCACGTGACGCCGCCTCTCGACGGCACGCAGAATCTGCCGGACGGTCTTCGCCACCGGCTGCACCCAGAACAACCCCTCGCCTTTGGCCATCGCCGTATCGACCAGCCCCGGCCGTATGTCGGTGATCGTGACCGGCAGTCCGCTCTTCGCGACCCGCTGGCGCAACCCCTCGGCATAGTTGATCTGATAGGCTTTCGAGGCGTTGTAGGCCGGAGCCGCTCCCCCGCCGCGCAGTCCGCCGACCGACGAGACGACGACCAGATGTCCGCCGCCCTGCCGCTCGAAACGGTTGTAGGCCCAGTCCGCGGCCGCCGTCCAGCCCAGCACATTGGTAAGGATGGCCGTCTCTTCCAGCGCGAAATCCAGCGAGGGATTCAGATCGCCCGTCCCGGCGCTGACGACGCACAAATCCATGCCGCCCAGTTCTTGGGCCAGATGCTCCAGCGCCGCAACGGTCTCGGCGGGACGCGTCACGTCGGCGACGGCAAAGCGGTATGCAGCAGGATCGGACTGCGCGATCTCCTTCAACAGATTTTCCCGGCGGCCGACCAGCCCCACGGCATATCCCTGCGCCGCAAAGCACTCCGCAAGGCCGCGGCCGATGCCGGAAGTGGCACCGATGACAATAGCTCGTTTCATATGCGCAAAGATAGGACGCGGAAAACGGAAAACACTTGATCCGAATCAAGAAATCACCGCACCCGGCGGCGAATGCGGCTCAGCGTTTCGGGACGCACGCCGAGAAACGAGGCCAGCTCCCGGAGCGGGACCAATTCGAGCAGGCCGGGACAGCGCGCCAGCAGCGATTCGTAACGCTCCTGCGGAGTCGAGACGTACGATTGCAGCAGCCGTTCGTAAATCTCGGCCAGCATATGCTCGGCGACGGTGCGGCCCAACCGCTCGTGTGCAGCGTCGGTCCGGTAGAATTTTTCGAGCCGTTCGCCCGTCAGCGTCAGCACTCGGCTGTCGCACATCGCTTCGATACTCACCCACGCGGGGGCGTCGTTGCGCATCGAGATATAGTCGCCGACGAACTCCCCGGCGAAAGCGTACCCGACGACATGTCGCTCGCCCGCTTCCGTGGCGTGCACATAGCGGAAAGCGCCCTCCTCGACCAATCCGCTGCGGCGGTTGCGGACCTGCTGGAACGAAAAACAGCCGTCCTTGGGGACGAAGAGGCTTTCACCCTCCCTGCGGAACAGCTCGGCAAGCGGCGCGAATTCGGCGGCCGATATGTAACGGTTGAAATCCATCGTCGGCAAAGATAAGTTTTTTTGCGGATTTTGCCGATCCGGACGAATTCGCTACCTTTGCCGCCGCGAACGGTGAAATCACCGGCTCGTCAAAACGCAACGCAAGATGAAAAAGCAAAAGATCACCCAGCAGGATTACCTCAAGGCCCACCGCAAGGCGAGCCGCGAAGAGGAAATCGCACGGCACGGCCGTCCGGCAAGGTTCCGGGCCGTGCACAAGTCGAAAAAAGCATACGATCGCAAACGCGAAAAGGCAGGTCTGAGAAACCTGCCTTTTTCATTTCATATTAAAATATATTCCCACTCCAGTCCCCCGGCATGCTTACGCTTTGGAAGATTGGTGCAACATATGCAAACAGACGATGGACTCACATTGTACTTTTCAGCGGCTTCTCTTAATGTATTGAATATCTCTCCGGTCGTAATGCACCTTATCTTCCGATTCCTTTGTCGTATTGCCTGCTTCGATTTGCAAACTTTACAACCGCCGCCCTTCAATAAACTCCCCGGCCATGCGTGCCAAATCCTATTACATTCGGCACATTGCACCAATATAGGTTTATTTCTACCAACAAACGTTCCAATGATTTTAATTGCAGGTGACAAATTTGCGATCTCCGCAACAAATTCATCCGGAGTTCTCCGGCCCCTGCCCGAACATTTCGGACATCCCGTTCTTTGTCTTGGAGATGTTGCAGTAAGATGATAAGGTTGAGTAGACCATACATATCCGCATACTTTACATTTTACAACAACCTTTTCCTTCGTGTTGATATATTCCGTCAGTGGAATCAGATCGGGCTGCAATACGCGTAATCTTGCCACAAACTGGTCATGTGTAAGTTGTAAAACGCCGGCACACTTAGGGCATCCGACACCCAAACGCAAAGAAGCCGGTATTGCGTTCCATGTATGGTTACAGGTTTTACATTGAACTTTAATCCTGTCATTAGCCTTCGTATATTCGCCGACGACCCTGATTTTATAATTGATTCCGAAGAGTTCTTCTTTGAATTCTTCCGTAGTCATTCGTCTTGAATCCATTTTGGCTCTCTTTCTAATTTTTACCCATTCATCTGTATCAAGAATTGAATCCAAGCCAAATTCCGAAAAGAGTCTTTTTGTCATATCGATCAGTTTATTTCTATTGCTGACATGAGCAAGGTCACAATCAGTCACAAAGCAATTATCAAAAGGAAGAGTCTCATTATCATAATGATCATATATGGTTACAAGCTTGATTCCTTTTTCATTACATATCCGATGTTTCTTCCTATCCCTTGCCACCAGATTTTTATGCCAATACCACGAACCGGGTTCTATAGCCGCTTTCAATTCAGGTATGTATATGTCTAACTCAGCCCCTATTGCGGTTTTATCTCTAGACAGGACCTTGGATTCCCCAAGAACACGAACAAAAGAATGATATATGAACTGCTCTAAAAAAGAGGTACATGCTCTGTGACAATTCGGACAGCCCCGGCTATGCAGAACATCATGAGGTGTTATTTCATATTCATATCCACAAGCCTTACAGCGTAGTGGCACACGTGTACGATTGTTACGATACTCCACGTCTTTCCTGACGACAAGATTCGGATCGATTTCATGAAGACGCTCTAAAAACAGTTCCATTGTCAGACGCTGGGATGCTCCTCGACGAGAGAGTGCACACGCTGGACATCCCCGGCCACTAAGGATATGCGCAGGAGTGACATTCCACTCATGTCCGCATTTCAAACATCTGAATTTGGCTTTTTCGAGCGCTTTTACATACCTACCGATCAGCACGACGTCGTCTCTTTGAGATTGCAATTCCTCAACAAACTCGGCATGGGTTTTCTGCTTGACTCTCGCACACTTGGGGCATCCATGCCCTTTTAACAGACTATATGGAATCGGAGTCCACTCCCAACCACAGATGTCACATTTTACAGCGATTTTAGATTTGTTTCTTTCATATGTTCCCAGCACAGTAATTTAGAATTTTGTGCGTTCAATTTGTCTATGAAATCTGTTGTTTTCATTTCTTGGCAAAACGAATTTAATAAAAAAATCGTTCACTTTCGAGAGTTTGTTTATTACTTCGACCACCAAGCAGCCAAGACAAAAAGGTGGGAAAATTTGAAGATGCAAACAATTTGCAGACAAAATCAGACACTGAAAAGCGCAAATAGCCTTAATGGCTATTTGCGCTTTAATAATGTGGTACCACCAGGAATCGAACCGGGGACACAAGGATTTTCAGTCCTTTGCTCTACCAACTGAGCTATGGCACCATCCCGATATCGGGGTCAGGAATACTCCTTTCCGTATTATCGTGGTGCAAAGGTAAAAATTCTTTTTCAAATCTGCAAATGCCCGCTGCATTTTTTCTGCTTTTTTCAGTTGCGGAAGCATCTTGCGCCCATCCCCGGCTTCACAAAAAAAGGGAGGAGCCGTCGATGCTCCTCCCTCCCCTTGATCAATAATGCAAGCGATCTTAGTTGAGCATCACTGCATTTGCATTAACGGCACGCCGTTCGAACGACGGCGCCGAAGTCAATTGCGGGACGGCCGGCTTCATATTCCGGTCCGCAACCGCTGCAAATTTCCCTGCCAGCATGGCTTTCCCCTTAACGGGAGCCGCGGCCGGAGATTTTTTCACCAGTGTAAACGGTCCGACCGGATAGTCGTCGGCAGTAAATCCGGAGTCGGCCGTCGGATTATACTTGCCCAGATAATTGGACCCATTGTAAACGAACTGGTCCATCATAACCACCTCGGCCTCCACATCGCCCGTAAGAGTGAGTTCATTGCCGATAACCTTGCCCTTTCCGTCAGACATTATGGCTCCGATCAGGCCCACATAGGAACCGCCTACCGGATAATAATATTTACCGCCTACATTCTTGTCGCGGCAAAGAGCGACATAGCGAAGGGTACCGTCTCCGGTAGTTCCGATCTCCTGATAGCTCTGGATCATAACGTAGCCGGTTTCCTTGTCGAAGGTGGCAATTGCGGGGAATCGGTCCCGATAAGCCGAAATGGCCCATCCGGTAAGCGCGAAGTTGGTATTGGCGACCTTCGTGGAGAAAGTGACGTCGAACGAGATCGGTTTGGCAGACTTCATCGAGGTCGTACTCGTCACGGTCCACGTACCGAGCCAAGCGGCATAAGCCTCATCGAGTTCGGGAGCCTTCTCCGTAGTGAATTCCTTCCTGAAAAGATCCGTCGTAGCCAGAACCACATTCTCCGTAGCGACGATGCCGAATCCGATGACCACATGATCCGTTTCCGAAGAGAGGTCCTCGAAGATTTCGCTCGCCGCGCCCTTCTTGCCGAGAGCGGAGACGACGAAATCGGCCGTATAAGTTCCGACCAAGGAGTTCATCTCGGAGATCAGCGACTTGATGATCGCCATGTCGCTCTCGCCTTCGAGATCCGCCTTTTCATAAACGTCGAAATAGTAATAATCGGTGGCGACGCTCGGCGTCACATTGACGGTCGCGCTGCTGAAGGTAATGTCCGCAGGAGTGATCGTAAGCCTGTTATTCGAGCGGACAGGCTTGGGCGAATAGATCTTGACGCTTCCGTCTTCATTCTCGAAATAATAGTCCTCCTTGAAAGTCATCTCCGAAACCGCAACGTTTCCGATCTTCAGGGGCGAATAGAATTTAAGACCCGTTTCGGTAAAGACAAAAGGAGCCTTGATGACCTCGCCCGTGGAGACCGAACCGTCGTCTCCGGGAGCCGGCGTGTAGGAGATCCTGAAAACGCGGGAAGAGAAGTTGTTGAGCGTCATCTCCCAGTCAATCGGATAGGTCACGCCGTCAACCACGCAACGGGTATAGATCAGGTCCATCTTGGCAGCCGCATCCTGATAGCTCTGCAATTCGGTCTTCCAGTTCACACCCGCCTCGATCGGATAGAGGTAGGCGTAATTGTTGGTTTTGCGGCCCTTGAGCTTCACGAAATCGGCGGAAGCCTCCATGACGATGAAGTCGGAATCGCCCTCCAGACCTCCGTTGCTCGTACCGATGCCGAGTTCAGCCCCCGTCGTCGGCGAAGAGTAGAAGTGGATGATGTCGTTATTGGTGTCGAACGCGAGTACGGGACCGCTCTCCGCTACCACCGAATAGTAGGACGATTCGGTTTTGCCCGCAGCGAAATTCTCACTGGAAGCGACGACCGTATTGTCGGCATTGAATTTCAGGAAAAGCGTGTAGCCGCCGTAAATGCGCTCGCTTTCGGGATACAACTCCATCCGCCAGCCGTTTTCTGCGCCCTGAAGTACAGTGATGGCTTCCTTGACCGCCTCTTCAATACGTTCCGTCGCCGATTTCGAGAATTTATCCTCATCGTCCTTCAGGCAGGAATTGAAAAGCAGGGGCAGAGCCAGTAATATCAATATTTTTTTCATAAACATCCTTTTTTACTTAATTAGTGGCATCTAAATCGAGGTTCGGAAGTTCTTTCTGGCGGCGTAAAACGACTTTGCGCAATTCGTCCAGATCGATTCCCCAATCGTTCTTCATGTATTTGTCCACGATCTCGAATTTGGCTTCGAGCATCGGACGGCCCACCTCGCCGGCCGTTTCGAGCATCTCCTCCCAAGTGGCGGCCGTGTTGGTGACGTAGATGGAGCTTACCTCCACGAACTCCTCCTCGGCCGAAGTCGAAGCGTAACGGCTGATAAAACCGTCCTTAAGCGCCAAGTCCTCCGAAGGATAGACATCCCAGCAGGCGTTGCCGACATAGCGGATGCCCGTGGCCAAACCGGTGATCTGATTGAAATCCGTCGAGAAAGGCTTCTTCTGGTTGAGGATATGAGCGAATTCGTGGTGGATCGTCTTGAAATACCACTCGTTCAGCAGGTCCACATTGGTCGGGTCCATATTGTTGACGGCATAGAGGGTAATCTTGGTTCCGCCTTCGGCCGTACCCAGCACGACCTCGCCGTTGTTGTTATAGGCGGGACTGCCGACCAGAAAAACCATCTTCGGGAAGTAGCTGGTGATGAAGTCGCGGCTTCCGGTCACCTCGTCGTAGGCCTGCAGGCAGAGGTGCTTGACCAGCTTGGCCATCTGAACCGACTTCTCGTAGTTCGCGGGAGTCAGATCGTAGATCATGTCGCTCTCCATATCCTCATAACGGTAGCGGAACTCGATGTTATAAGGCTCGATATAGTTTTTGTAAAGCCACGCGTCCAAAGGCGTCTCCGTCGTCTGCTCCGGTTTGATGACACTCGTGCCGCTCAGATCGTCTTCGGAACACGAGACGCCCGAAAAAGCGCAGACGAATGCGAATAATCCTAATATTGTTTTTTTCATAACGTTCAACTTTTATATATAGATCAGCGAATTATCATTATCTCGGATTAGGAGTCATGTCGGCCGCGAGCACATCGGCGGGCAGCTGAACGGCACGGCGGTTGTCCCGGACCTCCAGCGTATCGTCCACGCTCTTGATTCCCAAATCGTTGCTGGTCAGGGTGCGGCGGTAAATCTCGATGCCGAAGCGCTTCACGTCGAACCAGCGCAGGCCGTAATGCAGCGTCTCGTAGCGGCGCAGCAACAGCAGCGTATGAATCATGCCCTCCTGCGTCTGATCGATTTCGAAAGCCGGGTTGAGCGGCTTCTTCGGAGTCGGATTCTTGGGATCGTAATCCGCAACCGATGCGGCCCAGCTCGAAATATTGGCCTCGGTCAGCGTCTTGTATTTACTGCATGAATTCGAAAGGTAGAGATTCATGTCGCTCAGGGCCGCCGTGTAGTCCTTCTGCATGATATAGGCCTCGGCGCGGGTCAGCAGAGTCTCTTCGGCCGTGAAAAGCGGATAGACAGTATGCCTGTAGCCTGTTCCCGCCACCGGATCGAGGTACTCGATCAGATAGGGAACACGGGGCAGCAGGATTTTGTCGATTCCGCTGACAAAGCGAAGCGGTTCGCACTTCCACGTGTAGGGAGCGAAGGGAGTATTCGTGCAGTCTATGCCCTCGTTATCGGCAATCATCTGTCCGTGATTGTACTGCATTCCGACACCGTATCCGCCGAATACGCGGCCGGCATACGAATAGGCGGTGGCCATCATGAAATTGCACGTCAGATCCGCACTGACATAGTAGGTAGCCGCCGTATTCAGTGTAGCGCCGTTGTTCATCGGGTATTCCAGCAGCTCCTCATAATTGCGGAGCGAACCGGCAGGCGAATTGGTCAGCGCCACCGTAGCGTATTTTACCGCCTCGTCCCATTTCTGGTAGTAGAGGTAAAAACGGGCCGCGAACGCATTGGCCGCACGCTTGTTGAAATGGTACTTGGGCACCGAATAGATGACGTCGTTTATCAGCGGCAGTCCCTCTTCGATATCCTTCTCGATCTTGGCGTAGACCTCGGCGACGGTTCCGCGCTCGTATTTGGGATCGAGTTCCGTCTCGGCCTTCTCCATATAGGGAATACCGAGATCGTCGGGATGCGCAGGATCGTAATGCTGGCAGAAAACGTTCACCAGCACGAAGTGGGCGTAGGCACGGCAGATAAGCGCTTCGCCCTTTGCGGCGCTCAGTTTGTCGGTCATCTCCATCTTGTCGATGGCCTTGAGCACCTCGTTGGCGTTGGCGATAGCCATGTAATGGGCTTCCCACGTGTGAGCGGCGTCTTCGTTGTCGGTTTCGGTCGGATCGCTCCATTCATAGCTCTCCTGCCAGAAACGGCTCCAGCCATCGTAATTGGCGCCGTGGTTATCGGTATTGTCGGAAGCCATTTCGAGGAAAAGCCACGGCTGGCTGTCCGCATAAGCCGATACCAGCATCTTGATAGCCTTCTCTTCCGAATCGATAATCGTCCGGTTGTCAGGCTGCTCGTCGAGGAAATCGTTACAGGAGGAGAGTCCCGCAACAAGAAGTCCCGCAAGCAGGAAATATATCAATTTGTTCGTTTTCATATGCTTTAAACTAAATTATAAACCGATTTTGAGCGTTAAGGTAAACTGCTTCGGCACGGGAGTGGCCACACCACCCGAATTGAAGAATTCCGGATCCTGACCGTTGAGCTTCTTGTCGGCATAGATCAGGAAGAGGTTCGTCGCCTGAATCTTGAGCGCGAGGTTGGACATTCTCAGCTTCTTGATCCAGCGCTTCGGGAAGTCGTAGGTCAGCGAAATTTCCTTCATGCGGATGAAATCGCCTTTGGCGATTCGGGCCGTAGAATAGTTGTAGGCATTGTAGGCGTACGACAGCTTGCTGTCATTCCGCACCTGACGGCTCGACACGATAGCCGGAACATCGGTGTATCTTTCGTCTCCGGGCGTCATCCAGCGGTTGCGGAACTCGCGCGGCATGGCGTCGAGGTCGTTATAGATACTGGAGAAGACCGGATCGAGACGAACGACGTTGCCGAACGAATAGGTGATGAAGACGTTCAGACGCAGACCTTTGTACTGGAAGATGTTGCCGAAGCTTCCGACGTCCGTCGGCTCCGAGGGACCCGAATAAACCAGATTGTCGAAACGCTCGGTCTCTTGGAAGTTGATATCGGTCGAAGTCAGCACGCCTGCTTCGTTGATGAATGTCGGAACGCCGTCTTCGTTCAGCCCCCGGAAATCGTAGGAGAAAAGCGAATTCACCGGGTAGCCCTCACGCGAGAAACCGATACCGGAAACGAGGTTGAAGGCACGGGTGGAAGTATTGAACTTGGTCACCTCGTTCTTCATGTGCGAATAGATGAAATCGGTGGTCCAGCTGAAATCCTTCGTCTTGATGTTCTTCGTCGAAAGCGAGAACTCGATACCCCGCGACTTCATCGTCGCGACGTTGCCGTACTTCTGGATCTGGCCGCCGATACCCTGCGTCATCACCCGACCGATCAGGTCGAAGTTGTCGCGCTTGTACCAGTCAACGGTCAGGTTGATGCGGTTGTCCAGAAAGCCCAAATCCGCACCGATATTCAGCTCGTGCTTCTTCTCGTAGGTCAGATCGCTGTTCTCCAGATCCTTGATCGTCAGACCCGACTCGGTAACGCCGGCCGAGGGGCGCCACGGCGAATAGCTCTGGATGACGGCGAGCGCATTGGTCACCGAGGGGCGGTCGGCCGTCAGCGAATAGGAGGCCTTGAGCGACAGGTGCGAAACGGCCTTGCTGATCGAATTGAAGAAATTTTCCTCGTGGACGTTCCATGCGCCCGAAACGTTCCACGTAGGCAGCCAGCGCGAACGGGTCGTCAGGCCCAGCGCGTTGTTACCTTCGTAACGCAGCGTGCCGTTAAGCGTATAGCGGCCCTTGTAGGAGTAGGTTCCGTTGAAGAAGAAAGCGACGTTGCGGTAGTGGGTGTTGCCCATTTCGTAATAGGGCGAGTTATCCTCCTTGCCCTTCTTGAAGACGAGATAGTCGTAGAACGGAATTTCACCCGAATCGTACTGCAGGCCCCAGCCGCGGAACCACGTTTTCTGACGATCGCTCTGGTTGGTTTCCATACCGAGGTAAGCATTGATAATATGCGTATTGTTGATCGTCGTATTATAGGTCGCGGAGAAACGGAAGTCATAGGACAGCAGCCGGTTGTCCGTACGGGTGTAGATACCGCCGGCGGGCAGAATCGATACGGGAACGGCGTAAATATCATCCGGATCCTTGTACAGCAACGGGTTGTTGTCGCGAATCGTCGTCGTACCCATGGCCCGGTAGGCATTCGCCTGATTGGAAGCCTCGCGTACGTTATGCTCCTGCGAAGTTCCGGTATAGCGCACCGACGCCAGCGCCGAAGCCTCGAATCCCTTGAAAGCCTTCCACTTCAGTTCGCCTTGGAATTTCACATCGGCGACGTTCAGGTCGATATAGTTGTTCGCCAGTTCATGGAGAATATTGAAATCCGCATAGTTACGGACATAATACTCCTTCGGATCGAGCACGCGCGAAGTATTCAGGGCATACGAATAAGGGTTGATGTCGAAATCGCGCTTCACCTCGCCCGTTACATAGTCGGTCGTGGCGCCGAGCGTTCCGGGCGCTTTCTGCTTACGGTACGAACCGTTGGTAATCAGGTTGAGCGTAAGGGCGTCCGAGATATTATACGTCGCATTGAGATTGGCCGTATAACGGGAAATCTCGCTGGTCTTCGTCCATCCCGGATCGAAAAGGGCGCTGATCGACGCATAGTAGGCGGACTTCTCGGTACCCGAAGTGATACTTACCGAATGCGAGTGCATGACCGTATTCTGGAAAAGCTCCTTGAACCAGTCCGTGTTGCGGTACTCGGCCTTGCGCAGGTAGCGGTTGCGCGTCTCCACGGTGTTTTCCAGCAGTCCGGCATTGATCAGCGAATACATCTTGCCGTAAACACCGCTCGCCGACGCGTTGGTGACACGCGAATTGCCCAGCCAGCCCTTGTTGTACAGCTCCTGATAGACGGACATCTGGTCCTGAGAGTTCATGATGTTGAAATCGGCGTAGGAGGGAATCATACGATACGTGAACTCGCCCGTATAATTGATATGGCTGACGCCGGCACGTCCCTTTTTGGTCGTAATGACGATCACGCCGGCCATAGCGCGCGCACCGTAGATCGAGGTGGCCGAACCGTCCTTCAGGATATTGAAACTCTCGATATCCTCGGCGTTCAGACCCGCGATGGCGGAACCGATCAGCGTCG
>ENA-ORUB01003545-ORUB01003545.1-human-gut-metagenome-genome-assembly--contig:-NODE-3545-length-13001-cov-13.487255_pt1 | contig 13001 bp, 10 predicted proteins | sample MGYA00241918_ERZ509200 | MGnify/ENA primary metagenome ERZ509200 (study PRJEB26280, sample SAMEA2338853) | human gut metagenome | biome: human gut; feature: human-associated habitat; material: faeces... | reverse complement strand
CCGTCCAGCCATAGGTAGTGGCGTACCTCCGGCACGCGAGATGAGAAGGATGCGCAGAATCCCGGCACGCATCCGCTTCGCTCCGCGTACCGGGTTACGGAAAAATGCCGTCGCTCCGCGACGATGCCGATGAGGCGATGATTCTCGGCATTTCTACAACCGCACTTCGGCGGTAGTTGCGTGCGCCACCGGTGTCACGGGGTAGGCAAGCCAACCCCGTGCTAACATATGAAACCGCTCTTCGGCGGTTTTCCCTCTGCTCAATCTCTTTCTACAACCGCCCTTCGACGGTAGATGCGTGTGCACTGGTGTCACGGGGTAGGCGAACCAACCCCGTGCTAACGTATGAAACCGCTCTTCGGCGGTTTTCCTCCACGCAACATCTTTCTACAACCGCACTTCGGCGGTTTTCCTTGGGGATAGCTTGTTTCGTTGGAAAAAATACTTATCTTTGCCTTGAAAAGGAGCTAAATGATGAACTATGAATTAACACCTTCACTACAGGCGACAGGAGGAGCCGAAAAATGGCGCTAATGCAATTTGTGTTAGGCAGTGCTTCGTGTGCGTTTGCCTTATGTGCTTTTATTCTATGGATGCGCCGGTGCGATGGCGACCGGTCGCGGCTTACCCTTAGTTTTGTATGGATGTTTTTGGCGTTGTTGTTCTCCAGCCGCGCCTTTGTGGACGGGCAGTTGGTGCCGTCGGGAGTACTTCCGCCTGTGAATTTGGTTGGTGGATTGCTTATGGTGACGCTGCTTTGTTTATATCCAATAGAGGTGATTCGTCCGGGATGGCTCAATGCACGGCGTTTGTTCATGCTGTTGTTGCCAGCCATATTAATTGGAGTCATTTTTTATCTGTCAGGAATTAAGCTCCGTCAGTTGCAGACGTTTGGCGATATGCTTGCCCACATCGGCGAGCCGAATGTCTATTGGCGTCTTATTCTTCTTTTCGGAATCATTCTTCCATCCGCCCTGTTGCTCCACGTCATCCCCTATAACTGGATGAAGAGCCGCGTCCGTTTGCGTTGGATAAGGCATTATACGTACACCATTCTGCTGATTTCCGCTCTCTATGCCGTGTTTATGCTGACTCGCAGTGCGTCGGTCAGTGTGGTGCATCTGTTTGTTTGCCTCACGCTGGCTATGATAGTGACTTATGAGGAACTGTTCGCCCGCTTTTGCCTCCCATCGGATTGTCACACCGAATTGCCAGTAGAACCTGTAAAGTCAAGCTCGCCGTCGGAGGAAGAAGAAAATCCTCTTGTCATTCGGCTAAACCATTTGCTTGAAGAGGAGAAAGTGTGGAAAAACCCAGACCTCACCGTTGCCAGTCTGGCTCAGATGTTGGGCACCAACCGCAGTTATCTTGCCCAAGCCATACAGGAGGCAGGCTACGTCAACTTTGCCGATCTGATTAACCGCCACAGAGTGCAGGCTTTCTGTTGCATTGCGGAAGATGGCAAGGTGAAGAGTGTGCAGGACGCTTTCTTCCTCGTTGGCTTCCGGTCGAAAGAAACTGCATTGAGAAGTTTCAAGAAATACACAGGCTCTTTGCCCAGCGAATACTTGATGAAGGTAGCCGCAAACCGTTCGAAAACGTCTGAATTGTAGAATTGACACCTGATTTTGTGGTTTTAGCACGTCTCCGATGTTTTTTTATATACTTTCACGAACTATTTATCAATACTAAAAAACAAAATTATGCGAATAAAGTATCTGAAAAATTCGGTGGCATCGCTGTCGATTCTAAGTGGACTATTTTGCTTGACTGGATGCCAGGATGATGGAGTCCTGAAAGGAGAGGTAGGAATCGAAGAATATGTGCCGCAAGGGACAAATGATGTGGCCGGCAGTGTGCTTATACATATAATAGAAGAGGGAGACGAGGACAGTCGAGCCTTGCCGTTGAGCGTTTTGCGCATGGTGGACATAGAGACAGCGCAGAACGAGTACGTTAAATTCAACTGCGAGCAACGCAAAGACGGCAAGTGGTGTGCCGTTGCCCAAATGCAGAAAGCACTCGACAAGCCATTTGTGGTCATTCCGGTAAAGATTATACCCAAAGAGTTTCCAGAGGAGGCACGTACTGTGTTGATGGTGCTCCGACAGAAAGGCGCCACGACAAAATCCGGAGATGCCATCACCTCCGTTTACAGCGAAGTGTTGGGCAAGGGAACCCGCTGCTACGGTCCGGTAGGCAACACGCTTGGCAGCGTGCTCCTTTATGACCAAATCAGCAAGCTTGGCGAGGAGTATCTGACCGCTAACACCACGCAAAAACAGTTCTCGATGCTTGAATTCTCGGGCGACAGCTACGAGAAGACTATGGAGGACTGGTCGGTCAATGTGGGAGCATCGTTTAAGAAGACACGAAAGAAAGGTCTGACATCTTCAGAGAAAGGCTTATTGAATGATGTTAAGGATTTTCTGGGAAACGCGGAATATGAAAGACAATTGACCTCCATGCTGAAAAAGAAGCCCTCCTATGTCTGGACAGGCTCGTTTGACCTTGGCGTGAGCGGAAGCCTCTCCACAAGCGAGTCTTACGAATACTATCTGAATCTGTATCGCGTGAAGATGTCGGAGGTGCGTATGAATATGTCGGCCTTCGAGCAGGAGAAGAAAGACCCAGCCTTGCTGGCACTGCTTTCGCCCACCTTTGTCAGAGCTTTGAACGTAGACAACATCAATACGACTGCATTCTACGACGACTGGGGCACCGACATTATCACGCAAGGCTCGTTTGGCGGCTACAACATCTATATCTACGGCCGTCAGGAGAACGTTTATGAATATAGCGTTGGCTTTGACGCGCAGGGCAGCCTCTCGCGCAGCAAACCAACAAGCACCGGCAAGACGTGGAAAGATATCTATGCGAACGCCCATAGCGACTATGCGGAGGGACATTTCGACGTGGCTTACCAAAACGAGAACTATGAGAAAGCCAGCAAGGCAGTGTCCCTGCAAACCTCTACCGGAGGCGACCTTGCCATTGACGATCCGCAGAAGTGGCTCGACGGCTTCAATACCGACGGTTCCGACAGTAAGTGGGCGCTCATTGGCTACAACGTGAGCAGCGATGATAAAGACAACACCCTCTGCCGTCTGTATCCTATCGAAGAGCTGGTTGGTCAGATAGCGTTTACCTACGACCAAGTGGTTACGGATAAAACAGAAGCCGACATAGAGGCAGTCACCCGTCTGCTGAACAACTACAGCGAGTTGCTCAACGCCAAAGACGACTACCTTGACTCTAAACAGGTGGTGCAGCGGGCAAAGTCGAGATTGGTGTTGGCAGACATCTTGATCAAGAGCGGCGCGAACGGGCATAAGAATGGAGAACCAACACCCTTTGTTGCGCAAGACCCGAACGATCAGAACAACTACTTGACTTACTATCCAGTCATGGCAAACGCCAACGCTCCGTGTGAAAATGGATATGCATTCGAGCCGACTTGCCACCATTATATAGACGCTACAGACCATGACGACAAGTATATCTATTATGCGTTGGCGCCAAGCGACAAATGCTTAGGCATCGTGGATGCCGTGTTCTGTCAAGAGGGAACAGCCAAAGACTTCAACGGTGGAAAATACTACATTCCGCGAGGCGTGCATGCTGATCATGATATGGATGGAGCGCTCGACAACAACTATCTTTTTGTGAAGTACTATGACGAGGGCGTAGACATCGACCCGTCGAAGAAAATAACCGCCATAGGTTTCGCCAATATCGACAACCACGACGTGATTATCTCATCGACTGGCGGAAGTGAGCTGCGCATGAATGCCACAGAAACGGAAGAAAACAAGTTCAACCAGTTTTGGGATAAGAAGAATTGGAACTGGTATGCCGGCGACCGGTCAGGCAAAAGCTGGGTTTTCTACGAGGGTGGATTGGTAAGGCATAATCGCTTCTATGTGGTTTACACCACTCAAGACCTACCCATCCAGCACTTCCGCGAAGGTTCCGTATGGCAACCGAAAAGGTGGGGAGAGTGACGCATCCACGAAACATATTGCGAGGGGGCATGTCGGTAACCACATGCTCCCTCGCAATGTTTGTTGTGCGTAAGGAATCGCTCTTCGATAGCGGTTTGCTTGATTCTGTAATTGTTTTTTTATATCATTGTCATTGCGTTGTGTCTCAGTGAGATATAAAGAATAGAAAAGTATGTTTAAAAACATATTTAATGAATTTTAACCAACAAAACATTTGTAAAAGGTGGTTTGTGACTATAAATTTGTAAACGTAGTGGATATTTTGCTTAGACATAATAATCTTTTAAGGATTTCATTTAACACATAGTACAAGTAATTATGATTACCAATAAGTACCACAGAAGAAGACTATTGCCGGCAATGCTGTTGGCGATGCTGATGTTGTCTTGTTATATGGAGGCAGCAGCTGTAAATCCGAACTCAAAAGAACAAGCAAGTGACTGTGCAGTCGGGAGAGTGCAAAAACCGGACGACATGCTGGCTGCGCTTTGTGATAGAGAAGGAAATCAGACAAATGTTGAAGTCACCGGCACAGAAGGCTTGGATGATCAGGTCGATGATGGAGTAATATGTGTTGACGGGATATATTACGTTCTCGACCCTGGAGCCATGGCAGCAAGGGTAGTTGCCAAAAACGAACTTAATTCTACATACCAAGGACGTATAATCATACCGTCGTCTATAAAAGTGGACGGAAGAGAATATACAGTCAAGTCGATAGGAAGGAGAGCGTTTGCCGCCTGCATGGAATTGGACAAGGTGTTTATACCCAAAACTGTTGAAGTGGTAGAAAAAAGAGCATTCGAATCGGCAGTAATTGACGATATTGAAATAGAAGAAGACTCACAATTGAAAGTGATAGAGGATTATGGGTTTATGTTCTTCTGCAAAAATAGAGGACAGGTAGTCCCGGATCATTTCCGGCTGCCTGAAGGTTTGCAGGAAATCGGAGTGAGGGCATTTTGTGGAGCATTTGCAGATCTTGTGATACCGTCGACAGTGTGGCGTATGGGAGATTTGTCACTTGCAACGAATATCAAGGATTTGTTTTTGAAGTGGGAAAGACCAGTCAATACTCCGTTGAATATCTTGGAGTTGTCGGGTTATAACGATGTGGATTATAAAGGCTCCATGTGTCCGACACCTGTAGAGATACACGTGCCGTCAGGCTCCCTCCCCACCTATAGATTGACAAAGCCGTGGTGTTTTTTCTCATTGGATGAGATGCCGGTTGAAGAGGCAACCATTTATGCCGATATTGCAGGACTGCGGTATCGATTGCGCGGCAGCAAAGCCGTTCTGCTACCACCAAGCGAGGGACAATATTCAGGAGATATAGTATTGCCTGAAACGGTTAGTTATAATGGGAAAGAATATAAGTTGGTCAGAACTGAAGGCGCGTTTAACAACTCGAAAGTTGTTTCGGTAGCCTTCCCATCCTCTGTAAAATATGTGGTTGATGATTTTAAATATTGCATGGAACTGCAGACAGTGACATTTCCTGAAAATTCGCGATTGAGATTTTTCAGCGCGATGGAGGGGTGTCCGAAATTGACTGAATTCGTTTTTCCGCCGTCGCTGCAAGTGCTTTACGGAAATTCTATGATGTATCTTGACGGACTCAAGACCATCGATATCCCAGGTTCGGTTTCTTATATTGGAGCGTATACATTTGTAAAAGGGTCGCTGACAGAAGTGACCGCACATTGGATTTGTCCGCCAAAAATGCTGCCGAATGATGTGTTTATAACAAAAAGCAATCCGCGAATCCGTGTGCCGGTTGGAGCCAAGAAGTATTATGAAGCGTCGGAAGCTTGGAATAAATTTGAGATTGTCGAGGATGAGACAGTGGAGGCTTTTGTGAAAGTGTATACAGAGGGCCGCGAACGAGTGCTTACGCTTCCAGTGGATGAGAGTGCCGACTACTATGAGTTTGAGGCTTTTAAAAATGGAGAAGTAGTTAAGTCGCAGACTCTTTCACTCATAAAGAGTATAAGAACAGCCAGTGCAAATAGAGAGGCTGCAACCAAACGCATAGGTTTTGATGTCTCATCGTTGGATGACGGCAGTTACCGCTATAGAATCCGAGCGGCATCGGATACGGAAGGCTTGATTTCGTTGTTTGAGGGAACGTTTGTTGTCGGTGATGACAGTGGTGTGGAAGATGTCGTTTCCGATGGCGACACAAATTATGATGTCTTTGATATTATGGGCGTCTGCATACGGACGAATGTGCAAGAAGCGGAAATCTCTTGTTTGACGCCTGGAATATATATTTTGCGCCCTGTTCTGAACGCTAATCCGTCAAACGTTCGGAAAATCATAGTGGAATAAGGTTAATGCATAGATGAAGAAGGTTGCAGTGCGCCTCTGCCACACAAGCTGGGAATAGGCGCACTGTCAATGAATTTTCTATGAAAAATTTGGTTTATAATATAAACCAAATTAAATTTGCACTCGACTCAAGGACGGACAGGCGAGACCGCTCTTTTTTCAAAGCCAAATGGTTTATTTTATAAACCAAGTATTAACCATCAAATTTTTCATAAAATGGAAGACAGAAAACTCACCGAAAGAGAAAGTCTCGAAGTGATAACTTCGATGATAGCACTTACTAAGCAACGCTATATTGGCGATGGACGCATTTTGCTGCTGTTTGGCTACCTGACAGTTGCCGTTTCTGCGTTGATATGGATACTCCTCGTGATTACACAAAATCCTGTGTGGAACTGGCTATGGTTTCTTGTTTGGATTATTGGAGGCATCGTTGCTCCGATAAAGGCAAAGAAACAACAGATTGAAAAAGGGGTAAAAAATTATTCCGACACACTCACATCCCGCATTTGGTCTACAGTCGGCTTCAGTGCAATCGCCGCCACAGCCATCTGCCTCGCATTTCTGCTTGTCAAAGGAATTGACGCATGGCCTATGATGTTGGCGTTCGCTCTGATAATCGTTCCCTTCGCCGAGGTTGCCCAGGGAATTGTTTTCAAAGAGACAACGCTTATTGTTGGAGGTGCGATAGGATTGTTTGCAGGCTTATTTACGGAGGCATGCATCGCCGGGGATGTAGAGCTTTATGCATCATGGTATATGCCATTGTTTATAATCGCGTTTGTGGCGATGATGATAATTCCCGGCCATATTCTCAACCATAAGGCGCGAAAAGAAAAATGAAAGAACTGAATCCGCTTCTGCACTCGCAACTCCGTCTTGCTGTAATTTCCATACTGATGAATGTTGAAGAGGCAGATTTCGTTTATCTCAAGGAGAAAACCGAATCTACAGCCGGCAATCTCAGCGTTCAGCTTGAAAAGCTGTCTACCGCGGGATATATTTCTATTGAAAAGGGAATGTCGGGCAAGCGTCCCAGGACGACATGCTCAATTACTTACGATGGAAGAAAGGCTTTTGAAGAATATGTCGAGGCGTTGAAAACATACCTTGGCTTATGATGAAAACAGCCAGACCTTACGGATATGGCATCTTGTGTGCATAAGTGTGCGTTAGACAACAAAGCAGGGACTGCCGAAGAGGCTGTCCCTGCTTTGTTGTTTTGTTTTGAGGATATTTTGATGTTCTTCTGAACCTTATTTCTTGAGACGGTTTCCGTAGCGGCTCATGAACTTGTCTACGCGGCCGGCTGTGTCAACCAATTTCTGCTTACCAGTGAAGAAAGGGTGAGAAGAACTCGTGATTTCGAGTTTTACGAGCGGGTAAGTAACGCCGTCGATTTCGATTGTCTCCTTAGCAGCGACAGTCGAGCGAGTGATGAAAGTTTCGCCGTTCGACATATCTTTGAAAACAACCTCGCGATAGTTTGATGGATGAATGTCTTTTTTCATTTCTATATCTTTTTTATTATTACAAAGTTACGCGCCGCTGGTAAAGGCGACTTCTGTAATGGCGTGCAAATGTACGCATATTTTTCCATACGGCAAACATTTACGGAGTTTTTTTGTCGCAACGTTCGCAATATTAAAGGATAAGCGGATGCGAGAGGTGTCGCATCCGCTTGTCTTAGTCAAGCCGTGTTAGGGCTTATTTTTTTGCGTCGAGTTCGCGAAGGAGCTCGTCGACCGCAGCTTTCAGTTGTGCGTCCAAACCATTGGCAGCGTCCTCAGGAGAGTTCAGCACATATATGTCGGGCTCCAGTTGCGAGTTCTCAAGGTAATTTCCTTCCGCGGTGCGGTATCCGATGACCGGAGTGCCGAAAATCAGCGAAGAGTCCTGCAGACGTTCCCACCAAACGCTTGTCATGGTGCCAGGCACCGGAGCGCCGACAAGTTTGCCGAGACGCATGTGTTTGTATACCCAAGGCGTTCCGTGAGCGTTGGAATAGTTGGCCTCGCCCTGCACCATGATTGAAGGTTTGTTCCATCGGCGGCTCGGCATGTCGCACGCTTCTCTTCCGCGGTACACCTGAGTTAGATATTTTGTTCCGCTGAACAGAATTTCGATATCTTCGTGGAGGCGTCCGCCACCATTGAAACGGGTGTCGATCACGATGCCCTCCTTCTTGTTGTATTTACCAAGCACGTCAGAGTACACTGTACGGAAACTGTTGTCGTCCATTGATTCGATATGTACGTATCCCAAGCGGCCGTTTGACCAGCGGTCCACGTCGGCGGCGCGTTGTTTGATCCATCGGCGGTAGAGCAAAGCACCGCAAGCGCCGTCAGAGATAGGTTTCACCACCTCGTCCCACTGCTTGCCGCCATCGGAAAGCGAAATCAGCACCTTCTCTCCGGTCAGCCCGGCGAGCAGCGCATAGAAGTCGGTGTCGGCAGAAATTTCCTGTCCGTTGATTTTCTCGATAATGCATCCCTTCTTCACCTTTGAAGACGCGTTGTCGAAAGGACCTCCGGCAATCACCTCGTCGATTTTCACGCCCTTTCCTTCATACGAAAGGTCGTAGAACAGGCCTAAGTTGGCAGTGGCTTCTCCACGGGCACCGGCACGGTATCTGCCACCCGTGTGCGACACGTTTAGCTCACCGAGCATTTCGCTGAGCAGCTCGGCAAAGTCTGCGTTGTTGTTGATGTGAGGCAGGAACTTGCGGTATGCAGCTGTCATCATCGGCCAGTCCACACCGTGCATGTCAGTGCGGTAGAAATGGCGGGCCTCCTGGCGGCAAACGTGGTCAAACATATATTCGCGTTCCTTTGCCAAATCCATCTTCATCTCAGCCTTGTAGCTGATGCGTTCCATCTTGTCGGAAGCCACGGTGAGTTTCTGCATTATGCGTGAGCCGAGAATGAAAATGCACTTGCCGTCTTTCTGCACGTCGAACTGAGCCGACGACGTGTCGAGTTTCTTCAGGCATTCAGTGCTCTTTTTGCGCAAGTCGAGTTTCCAAAGATCGTAACCCTCCTCGAAAGCCGACAGGTAGTACAGGCTTTCTCCATCGGCATCGACGATGGCATCGGCAATTTCGGAAGAGTTTGGCGTGATGCGCACAATACGGTCCTCGATGCCGTCAAGTTGCACGTCTATGTCTTTTTTCTCTTCTTTCTTGTCAGCCTTCTTGTCGTCTTTCTTTTTGCCTTTTTTCTTGTCGGCGTCAGCCTTTTCGGCATTTTTCTTCTGCTCCTTTTCCAATTCCTTCTGCAATTCGTAATCCTCCTTGCTAAGTCGGAATTTGTCGTAGGCGTCCTTGTTCATAAACACAAGCATCACGTCGTTGAGCGAACCCCACGAAGCATGGCTGCGCATGCCGTAGCGGTCTGTGAGGAAAAGCACAGCGTTTCCGTCGAGCACCCATCTTGGCTGCGAGCTGAAGTATCCGCTGCCAGTCAGGTTTACCGGCTTCTCCGATCCGTCAGCCTTTACGATAGCCACGTCGGAATAAGGGTCGTGTCCGTTGCCGATGATTTCAAGCGAGAACCATTTTCCGTCAGGCGACCAGGCGTAGTTGAAACCACCCATAAACCATTCCGAACCGTCGGTCACCTGCCGCACAGCCTTTGTGGCGACGTTGACCACCATAAGCCGGCATTCATCCTCGATGAAAGCCACCTCTTTTCCGTCGGGCGAGAATTTCGGATTCTGTCGGTCGGCGAGAGAGTCGGCGAGCAGCGGCTGCTCGTCGATTAGAGTTGCGTTAGGGAAGTTGAGGTCGTCGGAGCGTTTTATGCGAGCCGTGTAAAGCCCCCAATGCCCGTTGCGTTCGCTGGCATATACGAGCGACCGGTTGTCGGCGCCGAAGTCAACGTCGGCCTCGCCCTCCACGGTGTTGGTGATTTGTTTTGTTGTGCCATATTCCACCGATGTCACAAACACATTGCCGCGCACGGTGAAAGCCACCTGCTTGCCATCGGGCGACACGCTTGCCGAAGTAGCGCCGTTTGTGAACGACAGGCTTGACGGCAGGTCAACGTCGTCGCGCACAATGTCGATGTCGACGAGCGCCGGTTTCTCACCGTTTAGCTGAGTGTAGATGGCTCCGTCGTAGGTGTAGCACATCGTGCCGTTGTCGGCAACGCTGAGGAAGCGCACCGGGTGAGTGATGAAGTCGGAAATCTTTGTCAATGCCGCCGGGTTTGCGAGCGGCATAGAGTATACGTTCATCGAGCCTCCATTGCGCTCACTGAGGAAATACACCGTGCTGCCGTCGGCCGACAAAGCCGGGCACAAATCCTCTCCGGCATGAGCCGTCAGGTTGGTGTGTTTGCCGGTTTTGGTGTCGTATGCCCAGATGTCGCGTGTCACAGACGACGTGTGATGTTTGCGCCATACGTCTTCATAACCCTTGCGGTCCTGATATACAAACATGCTGCCGTCTTTGGCAAACGACAGGCATTCGGCAGGAGTAGGGAGAGCCTGCTCCTGGCGTCCGCCAGTGGCTGGCACTTTGTACAGCTCAAGCAACACGTCGGGGAACAGCGCACTTGCCGCAGGTTTCTGATTGTTGGCTGAGAAATAGACATATTTTCCATCGGGAGAGAAAGCCTCAGGCGCTTCACCTCCCGACTTTGTGGTCAGACGCACTGCCGAACCACCGTCGGCATTCATAATAAACACATCGTTGTTGCCGTATCGGTCGCTGGCAAAAGCAATCTGCTTTCCGTCGGGCGACCATACAGGCACCGACTCGTATGAGTCGTGCGATGTTAGCCGCACGGCAGAGCCTCCAGCAGAGGCAACTTTGTAGATGTCGCCCTTGTAGCAGAATGCAATCTGCTTTCCGTCGGGCGAGATTTTTACATCGCGCATCCACAACGGAGTGGCGGCAAAGCCCACCGCAGCCGTTGACGCAACGATGATTGTTGCAAAAAGTTTTTTCATTTCTATTATTTTATTGTTTTGTTTGAATTTTCGCTCTTTCCCAGATGCAGTCGGGAATCATTCTCCATACCGTCACGAGCAAGCGGTATCGCCAGTCGATTGTCGCCACGCGTTTTTTGCGGCGCAAGGCGTCGACAATCATTCGTGCGGTCTTTTCCGGGCGCATAAGCATCGGGTAGTTGCCCGACCTCAGCAGGTCGGTGTCGACAAATCCCGGACGGATGTCGGTGAACGTGATGTTGGCGCGAGTCATTGCCGACAGTTGCGCCAAGCATTGTATGTAGGTGTTTTGAAAGCGTTTTGTGGCAGAGTATGCCGGAGCGATGCCCAGCCCTTTAGTCCCGGCAATCGAGCTTACGGCGCCGATGTGTCCGCCACCATGGCTTTTCAGATAGTTGAATGCCGCATCGATCATACGGGTGAATCCCACAACGTTTGTTTCTGCCGTTGCGATTTCTGTGCCCGGGTCGAGGTCGCGGTTCTGGCTTCCTATCCCAGAAACGAGCAGGATGGTGTCGACGCCGCCCATGCGCTCCGCCAAATCAACGAGCAGCCCGCCTGCGTTTTCGTCGGTCACGTCGATGCGTTGCCACACAACGTTGCCGCCTTCTTCGGCAAACTTGCGCAGCCTGTCCTCTCTGCGGCCAGCCACCCCTATGTTGACGCCCTCGCTCCGCATTATGCGAGCCACCTCAAGACCGATACCCGAAGTGGCGCCTACGATTATAGCATTTTTCATATTCATAAGCATTTTAAATAGTAAAATTACAACGTTTCCGGCATAGACCAAGACGCGTGATGCGTAATTAACAATCTTTAATCAGAAGGCGTGGCGAGGTGGTGAAACCATTGGGTAAAAGAGTGTTGGATTAGGTAATTTTAACAAAAAAGCACGCTGTAATTGTTGTATGAAATAGATTTGAATTAATATATTTGCAATGTACGATAAATCTAACTCTAATAAATCCGATAATGAAAAATACTTATAAATCTATTTTGCAGGAAATGAGTGAGCGCACGCTGAAGTCTGACACGCTTGAAGGCGACGCGCAATTGTTTGCTCTTCTTCGACAGACGGCATGTGCTTCGGGCGACCTGCCCGCAATGGCGGATGTGGACAACGCCGTGCTTATGGCGGTGGAAAAATGTCGTGCTGAAAGAGGCGACGATGCCGCCTACCGCTTATGGACGCTTTATGAGTACAGCAATGCCGGAGCCTCTCTTGGCTGCGACTTTGCAACGGCGATGAGCAACGGTGATACGAGTTTTGCCGAGGCGATTTATTCGAAGGCGAAGCAACTGAGCGAGCAGCTGGCGGAAAAACGCGAGTTGCGCGATGCTTTCGGTGCATTGTTCCGCCAGTTCTCCGCCGTGTCGTAGGATTTCAGTCCTTCAAGCAGGCGGTATGATTTTGACGCCGGTATGCAAGCAATAATATAGTGAATATTAATGCTATGAATTGATTTGTATTGCAGCTAACTTTTGTGGTGGCCTGCAACTAATTTTTGCGGTGTTTTGTTTGGCGTTTTTGCGGTGATGGGCAATAATCTGGCTCGGATTTATTCGGAGGAGGTCAAGTGATCAAAAGATAGGCTGCGGTTCGGGAAAGAAAATTGAGCAAGCTCTTTTCTCACACCTTGCGCTATCTTTTGATAAGCCTCAAATCCGCAACCTATAGGGTTTAGTGGGATTTTGCTTGCAAAGCGACAA
>ENA-ORUB01003530-ORUB01003530.1-human-gut-metagenome-genome-assembly--contig:-NODE-3530-length-13030-cov-3.291715_pt1 | contig 13030 bp, 12 predicted proteins | sample MGYA00241918_ERZ509200 | MGnify/ENA primary metagenome ERZ509200 (study PRJEB26280, sample SAMEA2338853) | human gut metagenome | biome: human gut; feature: human-associated habitat; material: faeces... | reverse complement strand
TATATGAGCGGTGAGAAAGACAAGGCGCTCGAACAGTGGAAGAAGGCGAAGGAGATGGGAAAGGATACCGATGTCCTCAAACAGAAGATCGCCAAAGGTATTTATATAGAAGATACAGAAAGCAAATGAGAAGAATAAACGGAATGGTCCTGGCCTGCCTCCTGCTGGTTACCCTCCTGGGGTTCTACGGGTGTAAGTCGGCGAAGGTACCGGGTGGAAAAGAAAAAGTCAATACCAAGGAGCTGAAAGCGTTTGTGGCGTCGACGCAGGAGCACGAACCGGCTTTCCGGACGTTCTCGGCGCGTCTGAACGTCGATCTCCAGATGGGGGATAAAACGGTCGGCTCGCGGGTGGAATTCAAGCTGGTCAAAGACAGTGCCCTCCAGTTGTCGGTCCAGCCTTTCCTGGGGATTGAAGTCTTCCGGATGGAACTGACTCCCGACAGTGTGAAGGTCATGGACCGGATGAACAAACGGTATATGGCAGAACGGTATGCGGCCCTGAAGGAAGAGTGGCCGATCGATTTCAACTTCTATAACCTCCAGGCCCTGTTTGTGCATCAGTTGTTCCTGCCGGGTGGGCAGGAGGTCGAAGGGGTGCATTACGATCAGTTCCACCTCGAACGGGAAGGGGCAATAACCCGCTTGCATGCCCGCGACCGGATGGACCTGCGTTATTGCTTTGAGGCGAATAGCGACGAACAGCTGCTCTCGACGCTGATCACCGAGGGGAACGGCCGGTATTCGCTGTTGTGGAAGTATCTCAGCCTGGAGTCCCAGCCGTCGGTATCGTGGCTGTTCCCGTTGCAGATGCAGGTAGCGTTTCGGAATGAGGGGATCCGGAAGGGCGGCATGGATATCCGTTTCTCTCGTCTCCAGTGGAATAAGACGTTAAATATGGATTTTTCGATTCCTGCCAAATACAAACGCATTACCTTTGCGGATGTTTTGAAAATGATCGGAGGTAATCAATAAGGGCGTGAATACGCAAGGAAAGAGTGGCATGAGACTGATTCATCTATTGATATGTTTGTTGCTTGCCGGTTCGGTATGGGGCCAGCAGTCGGCGCGGGTGCGTGAACTGGAGAAGCAGCGGAAAGAGACACTGGAAGAGATCCGTAAGACCGGAGAGCTGCTGAAGCAGACACAAGCGACGGAGAAAGACGTAACCCGCCGCTTGAAGCTGATTTCCCAGCAGATCCTGTCGCGTAAGAAGGTGATCAGTCTGTTGAACCAGGAGATGGAGGCGATCAATATCCAGATTACCGACATGGGGAAACAGATCCGTGTCCTCGAGAACCAGTTGCAGCAGAAGAAGGAGAGCTATGGCAAGTCGGTACGCAGTATGTATCGCCGGCATGCCTCGCAAGACAAGCTGCTGTTTATCCTTTCGGCCGAAAGCTTCGGGCAGTCGCTCCGCCGGATGCGTTACCTCCGCGAATATGCCCAGTGGCAGAAACGGCAGGCTACCGATATCATCTCCCGTCAGTCGGAGATCAACCGTCAGCAGCTGGAGCTGAAGAAGACCCGCGAAGAGAAAACGCGTCTGCTGGCAAGCCGTGAAGAGGAACAGCAGAAACTGCAGGTCGAAGAAAAGAGCCAGAAGGATGAGATCGCCCAGCTGGGCAAGAAGAAGTCGCTGCTCCAGGCTCAGCTGAAGGAGAAGCAGAAACAGGCCAACCAGCTGAACCGGATGATCGAAAAGCAGATCGCCGAAGAGATCGCCCAGGCTGAGCGTGAACGGAAAGCCCGTGAGGCGGCTGTCCGGAAGAACAAGAAAGAGGGAACGACTACCACGCCGCTGGAAGAACGGAAGGCGGATGTGAAGGGAGGATATGCCATGACGAAAGAAGAGAAGGCCCTCTCCAACTATTTCTCCGAGAATCGCGGACGTCTGCCCTACCCTGTCACCGGTAACACGCATCGCATCGTGGGTCAGTTCGGAGAGCGTCAGCATGCCGCCCTCGAACATGTTCGTACCAACAACAACGGAATCGATATCCTGGCGGATACGGGTGCCGAGGCCCGTGCCGTCTTCAATGGTGTCGTTACCCGTGTCTTCACCATCCCCGGCTTCAACAATTCGGTGATTATCCGTCATGGTAATTACCTCACCGTCTATAGTAACCTGAACCGGGTTTATGTCAAGGCGGGAGATAAGGTTTCTACCCGTCAGGTCATCGGAAAGATCTTCCTCGATCCTTCCGACAACACCACCATTCTCCATTTCCAGCTTTGGAAGGAAAAGTCCAAGCAGAACCCGGAACCTTGGCTAAGCAATTGACAATTGATAATTGACAATTATCTTTTCTCCCTCATTTATCCATGAAACCTACCTTGCGCCTCATAACGACGTTTCACACAACCAGATAACAATCAATAATATGACGAACATATTTATTGTGTTTCCCATCGTTTTATCCTGTCGCATTGGGATGGAGGCGTAGCACGCTGCGCCTCTACACGCATTGTCCATTGTCCATTGTCCATTGTCCATTGTCAATCGTCCATTGAAAATTGTTCCTTCCCTTTTCTCCTATGTTAAAAAATCAAAACAAATCAAGTTTAAAAACTTTGTAATAACCCTTATGGAAATATATTGTTACCTTTGCCGTTGTATAAGAAAGAAATAAAAAGGCATTTCTCCACTTATACCGTGGAGGAATTTGCCTCTTGTAAAATGAAATCCTAATGATTCAAACAATTTGTATCTACTGTGCATCCAGCACACAGATTGATCCGGTCTACTTTGACCACGCCCGCCTCTTGGGGAGACAATTGGCGGAGGCACATATCCGGATCGTGAACGGCGCAGGCAACATCGGCCTGATGGGCGCTGTTTCGGATGCCGCTCTCGAAGCAGGAGGCGAAGTCACCGGTGTGATTCCGCGTTTCATGGTAGAGCAGGGTTGGAATCATACAGGATTGACGGAAACGATCGTTGTCAACGATATGCACGAGCGGAAACAGACCATGGCCCGTCTTTCAGATGCCGTCATTGCCTTACCGGGTGGCTATGGAACCCTCGAGGAATTGCTCGAGATCATTACTTGGAAACAACTTGGCCTTTATCTTAATCCCATTGTCATTTTAAATACCAACGGATATTATGATCCGCTGCTGCAACTGTTCCGTCAGGCTGTTGACGAGCGGTTTATGCGTCCGTTACATGCCGACTTGTGGGCGGTCGCCGATACGCCTGAAGAGGCTGTCCGGTTAGCGCAGACGCTTCCGGTATGGGATCAAGACATTCGTGGGGTAGCCAAGTATTGAGTTGACATCGTCGGATTGCTGGAGAAACAACCTGCCGATGCCCGGGTGTAAACCTTTGGGGCGGTTGGGCTGTTAATCGTGTACCGGTATGGCTGGATTTTGAGTTTCATGCGTTTGGCTGCGTATGGAAAAGCGTGGAAAATGATTTGTTCGTCGCCCTAGCGGATGGGACTGACGAACCTTGGTGTGGAAAGACGTTAACAAATGCCGATGGTTAACTCGGTACGTTTCAGCAGGTTAATGTATATGCGCCGAAACGGCAAACAAAAAAACTCAAAGTACAAACCGGAGTTAAGTAAAAACATTCATATACTAAAAAAACGATTTTCGTAATGAATCAATTTTTGATCAATCTATTTCGATTATGCCAACTAAAGTATGTAAACCGTTGGGTCATCTTTTGTTTGGATTTATTTTTGTCTTGGGTCGCGAGCTTGCTCACCTTGTTGTTGATCAAGTTCGTCTATGAAAGCTTGACAGTGACGCCTCAGTTGTTGTGTACGTTTTCTGCGGTTTCTATCGGCGCGGCAGCTATCGGCTTTGCCATCCTGAAAACCTACAAGAACATCATTCGTCACTCGGCATTTACCGAGGTAGGACGTTTGGCTGTGGCCTCTTTCCTGAAGTCTGTACTGTTATGTCTGTTCCTGGCTGTTTGGCTCTTTTTCCCTGCCGATGTCATCCTGCTGGGAGGTATCTTTGATTTTGGAACCACTTTCTTCCTCCTCTCCTTTTCCCGTGTTTTGATGATCACGACTTACCGGTATTTGGTTAATAATGTCAATCCCAAAAGCGAACCGGTATTAATCTATTATGATCCACAGGCCGAAGACAGTAGTCGGGCTTCTTTATTGCAACAACAGAACAAATATAAGATCAGGGGGTTCATCCAGATCGGAACCAAAGGTACGTTCCGTCTGAACGGACTGACCGTCTATTCCATCGCTACGGAAGAAGATTTCCGGGACTTGTATGAACACAGGCCTTTCAAATCCCTGGTATTCCCGAGCCAGAAAGCCGCTCAGCAGGAGAAAGACCGGCTGGTTCCTTACTGTTCCCACTGCCTGGTGAAGATGCTGGTTCTCCCGCCCATGGATGTATTGGGTAAGGAAAAGAACCGACTGAAAGCCTTGCCGGAAATCCAAATCGAAGACTTGCTGGGCCGTGATGAGATCAAGATCAACCTCGACGAGATACGCGAATCCCTCAAGGGTAAGGTGGTGATGGTAACGGGGGCTGCCGGTTCGATCGGTAGCGAACTTTGCCGTCAGCTCTGTACCTTCGGACTGAAGGAGCTGATCTTCTTCGACAGTGCCGAGACCCCGATGCACAACATCCGCCTCGAGCTGGAAGACAAATTCCCGCAGGTACATTTCGAGCCGGTCATGGGTGATATCCGTATGGTTCACCGGTTGGAGAGCGTCTTCGACCGCTTCCGTCCGCAGTATGTCTTCCATGCGGCTGCCTACAAGCATGTACCCCTGATGGAAGAGAACCCCTGCGAAGCGGTGCATACCAACGTCTATGGTACCCGTCTGGTAGCCAATATGGCAGTGAAATATGATGTCGAGAAATTCATCATGATATCGACCGACAAGGCGGTGAACCCCACCAATGTGATGGGGGCTTCCAAACGCTTGGCAGAGATTTATGTACAGAGCCTGAGTATTGCCATCAGCAAGGGCGAGATGCCGGGTAAGACCCGCTTCATTACCACCCGTTTCGGCAATGTGTTGGGCAGTAACGGTTCGGTCATCCCCCGCTTCCGCGAACAGCTGGCGAAGGGTGGTCCGCTCACGGTTACTCACCCCGACATCATCCGTTACTTCATGACCATCCCCGAAGCTTGTCGCCTCGTGCTCGAAGCCGCTTTCATGGGCAAAGGCAACGAGATCTTTGTCTTCGATATGGGGAGTCCGGTCAAGATTGCCGACCTGGCACGCCGCATGATCGAGCTCTCCGGCTTGAAAGTAGGCGAAGACATCGACATCATCTATACCGGTCTGCGTCCGGGCGAAAAGCTCTACGAAGAGCTGTTGGCAACGAAGGAAAACACCCTTCCGACCGACAATTCCCAGATCTACCGGGCTCAGGTACGCGAATACGACTATCACCACATCGATCAAGCCATCGACGAGCTGACCGAACTGGCTATCCGTGTCCAAAAGATGGATACCGTCCGCATGATGAAGCAGATCGTACCCGAATTCAAGAGCAAGAATTCGATATATGAACAGCTAGACAATTAAAATTGAAAATTGAGAATTGAGAATTGAAAATTTTAAATAGATAGCTATTATCGGCCTAAGGAGGGAAGCGTAAAGCTCATTCGTGATTCGGAGCGTTAAGAAAGCTCGGCTGTTTGAGCGAAGCGAGTTTCCGAGATTTTAGCGGAGAACGCGAAGGAGTAGCTTCCCGAGTGTAGCCTTGACCTTTTGGTTCTTTTGGGTCAAGCCAAAAGAACGTACAATATATGTGTTATTTTTTCCCATTCCTTTCTCTTCTCGCCTGGCTCGGCGGCCACTATGCCGATGGCATCCTGATCTGGCTCTCCTTCCTGACGTTGGGAATCTGGGGAATATTGGCACTCAATGCTCTGCAGATGATTGTACAACTCTTTACCCGTCACCGTCGGAAAGCGTGGTTGCCCCTGTTGGCAATCCTGTTGCATACCGACTACCTGCTGGCTGTCTGGCAGCCTTCCTTCCCCGGAAGGAATACCCTGCCCGAAGGTGCTCAGCCCTTGACGGTGGTGACCTACAACACGACCCATTTCTTTTGGGACAGACAGCAGACGATGCAGGAAGCGGCGGCTTATATCCGCCGGTTGCAACCCGATGTGGTCTGCATGCAGGAAGCTCCCGATGCCAGCTATTATCAGATGGACAGCATCCGCCGGGCGTTCGATTATGTGGTCTATCGGTATAGCAGCGGTCGTACCGACCATTTGCCCATGATGATCTCCAGCCGCTATCCGTTGCGGGCTGTACGGACCCTCTTTTTCAAGAACTCCGTCAACCTGACGATGATTGCCGATGTGTGTATGCCCCACGATACCGTCCGGGTATTCTGTAACCACCTGGAGACAACCAGTGTGAACCAGTATCGCGGACAGATACAGGCGGCTTCCAAGCCCTGGCTGTTCCGCCTGAAAGCCGGAGTCAAGCTGATCCTACAGATGAAGGAAAACTTCCGGAAACGGGCGGAGCAGGCAGACTATATCGCCGAAGAGATCCGTCGTTCCCCCTACCCTGTCGTGGTATGTGGCGACTTCAACGATACCCCTGCCTCCTATACCTATCACCGGATGAAAGGCGCGCTGACCGATGGATTCCGCGATGCCGGTCGGGGCTATCAATACACCTTCCGTCAGCTCAAACGTATCTGGCGGATCGATTATATCTTCTATTCCGACGAACTGAAAGGAATATCGTATGATTCCCCCGATACCCCCTACAGCGATCATAAGATGGTGGTATGGAGAGGATACTTTTTTGAAAGAAAAATATAGAAATTATACGATTACGTTTCTTTTTATCGGATAAAAACGATTAAATTTGTGAACATTAAAAATATAGAATCATTTAGAAAAATCTATTATGCGCTTTACCTTAAATAAAACGACTCGTTCCTTAATACAAAGTTCTACAGGGGTAATCCCTTCAGAACAATCTCGACAATCTGTATCCCAACAATTGGCTGGTGTGGACAAAAAGCGTAGTAGAATATATTCATGTCCGACAAAACGGTCTATTCACCCACGTGGATCTGTTTACATCCAAGCGGGACGTTTTTTGCATATAGAAGATGTACGCAGTTATTTATCCAAGCTTAAAAAATGAATCAGGATTATTCCTCTTTATACTTAGATTATAATAATGAGCTAAAACCTCTTGTCTCGGAGATTGAGGGAAGAACAGAAATGTTTGAAAAAGGGTTACTGACGCATTTGGCGACTATGTTTGATGAGATAGCGCTTCATGCTCAGGCGAAAGCAGACTGTCAAGATGAAGAGGCGACTAAACATCTCAATCTTGCAGATGAATCGTTGCGTATCAGTATTAAAGACAGTTATCAGACGCTTATAATGGTGATCGACAAAAACATTAAAGCTTTTAGTCGTCAAGTGGGTAAGAGTCTATCAAAGTTAAGTGGAGGGCGTTTTGTTGGTTTGTTCAAATCACAATTGAAAAATGCGAGAGAATATATAAACGCCGAAGACTATAAAAATGCATATAAGGAATATAGTAAGTTAGAAGAAGCTTGTAATAAACAAATTCCAGAAGTTATAACTCACAGTACGAGTTGTGTCCGTGTATGGGGAACAATTCTGGAATGGCTCTTAAGTATTTGTATTTCTGTAGGGGTGGGGATCGTTGTCTCATGTTATTCTACGGAAATCAAGGGCTTTATGAGATACTTAATTGATTGGCTGTCATGAGTGAGGAAGATAAGTTGCAGAATGATATATTGTTGTATTATTGTGAAAATATTCGTCCCTTATTATTGGAGTTGAAGCTGAGACGCGGTGATGATCATTTATTGGGTATCAATAATGAAATTCGTGCGTTGAACGATCATATTGCTAGATGTTACTCTGAAAATATCACTTCTCAACAGCGAATGGAACAATTATCCAAAGCAGAAGGACATGTACGTCGTCTTATTTTGGATTGCTTTAAGCAACTCAATATGGATTTGTTTAGCAAAATAGAGTCTATTGAGAAAAAGTATTATAGTAATTTGTGGTTGTATTGGGGAGAGAATGGAGAATTTTGGGAACAATATACATCTTTCCGTTCTAAAGCCCAAGAGAATGTTTTGCAAGCTAAAAAGAAAGAAGCGTTCGATCAAGATGAGGCTTTAACAAAATATGAGATTGCGTTTCAGTGTTACAGGGAGATGGAAAATATGCTTCTACAGAAAAAGAAAGAATTATGTTGGTCCCGAATATACCGTTGGGGAACATATATTTCTAAATGGGGTAAATTTGTACTAATAACATTCATACTCTCTCTAATTGCCTCCGTTATAAGTTTGTTTCTGATAGGATAGATGTAATAAACTCAAAAACTAAACAATATGCACGTACTTGTAACCGGTGGAGCCGGATTTATCGGTTCCAATTTGGTAAAAGCCCTTTACAAAAAATACACGGAAGGACTTCAGGTGGTAGTGATCGATAATATGAACGATTACTATGATGTCCGTCTGAAAGAAGCCCGGGTAAAGGAATTGTCTGAATTCCCTGATTTTACCTTCGTCAAAGGAAATATCGCCGATAAAGAACTGGTCAATCAGCTGTTCCGGCAATACCAGCCGCAGCTTGTGGTGAATCTGGCGGCTCAGGCAGGCGTACGTTACAGCATTACCAACCCGGATGCCTATATCGAATCCAATCTGATCGGTTTTTATAATATATTGGAGGCTTGCCGTCATTCGTATGAACAATACGAAGGAGGCGTTCAGCATCTGGTATATGCTTCTTCCAGCTCGGTCTATGGTTCTAATAAGAAAGTACCCTATAGTACCGATGATAAGGTCGATAACCCGGTGTCTCTGTATGCCGCTACCAAGAAAAGCAACGAACTGATGGCACATGCCTATAGTAAATTATATAACATCCCTTCTACCGGATTGCGTTTCTTTACGGTGTACGGACCGGCAGGTCGTCCGGACATGGCTTATTTTGGCTTTACCAACAAACTGGTAAAAGGCGAAAAGATCCAGATTTTCAATTACGGGAATTGTAAACGTGATTTCACGTATGTAGATGATATCGTGGAAGGCGTGATCCGGGTGATGGAAAAGGCACCGGCTCGTCAGATCGGAGAAGACGGTCTGCCCGTTCCTCCCTATGCTATATATAACATCGGAAATAACCAGCCCGAAAACCTACTCGACTTCGTGGATATCCTGCAACAGGAATTAATCCGGGCTGGCGTATTACCTGCCGATTATGATTTCGAAGCCCATAAGGAACTGGTTCCGATGCAACCGGGAGATGTCCCGGTTACCTATGCCGATACCTCTGCCTTAGAACGGGATTTCGGCTTCAAGCCCAGTACTTCCCTGCGGGATGGATTACGAGCATTTGCCGAATGGTATGCCGCCTTTTATAAGTAAATCTATAAAAAACAAAATATGAAAATAGCAGTAGCAGGTACAGGCTATGTAGGTTTGAGCATAGCCACCTTGTTAGCCCAGCACAATCAGGTGACAGCCATTGATATTATCCCGGAAAAAGTGGATATGGTCAATCGCCGTCAGTCTCCTATTCAGGATGAATATATTGAAAAGTATTTTGCCGAAAAAGCATTGAATCTGAAAGCCACTTTGGATGCTGAAGAAGCCTATCAGGGAGCCGATTTCGTGGTGATCGCCGCTCCTACCAATTACGATCCGCAGAAGAACTTCTTCGATACATCGGCTGTAGAAGCGGTCATTGATCTGGTATTGAAGATTAATCCGGATGCGGTGATGGTCATTAAGAGTACCATTCCGGTCGGTTATTGCCGGAGCTTGTATGTAAAATACCAGACTCGCTTTGCTACCGATCCGGCTTTGCAGGGCAAACATTTCAACCTGCTTTTCTCTCCGGAATTCTTACGGGAAAGCAAGGCTTTGTATGACAATCTGTATCCCAGCCGGATTATCGTAGGAATCCCGAAGCTGTTGGCTAAATTCGATGAAGAAAACAAAGCAATTCAGTCTATCGCTGATCTTCCCCGTCTGGAAGAGGCTGCCCATACCTTTGCCGGTTTGTTACAACAGGGAGCTATCAAGGAAAACATCCCTACCCTGTTTATGGGCTTGAAAGAAGCCGAAGCCGTGAAGCTGTTTGCCAATACTTACCTGGCACTGCGCGTCAGCTATTTCAATGAGTTGGATACCTACGCCGAAGTAAAAGGTTTGGATGCAGCTGCCATTATCGAAGGCATCGGATTGGATCCACGTATCGGTAGCCATTACAACAACCCGAGTTTCGGTTATGGTGGGTATTGCCTGCCTAAAGACACCAAACAGTTGTTGGCCAATTATCAGGACGTACCGCAGAACATGATGACGGCTATTGTGGAAAGTAACCGGACACGAAAAGACTTTATTGCCGATCGGGTATTGGAGTTAGCCGGTTACTACGAAGCCAATAGCAGTTGGGATGCGGCGAAAGAAAAGCAAGTCATCGTAGGTGTTTATCGGTTGACGATGAAGAGTAATTCCGATAATTTCCGTCAAAGTTCTATTCAAGGGGTGATGAAACGGATCAAGGCGAAAGGGGCTGAGGTCATTGTTTATGAACCCACCTTACAGGATGGTACCACCTTCTTTGGAAGCCGGGTGGTCAATAACTTGGATACATTTAAGCAAATGTCTCAGGCCATAGTAGCCAACCGTTACGATACCTGTTTGGATGATGTAAAAGACAAGGTATATACAAGAGATATTTTCAGAAGAGATTGATTTTATAGTCTATAAATAATAGAAATATAAATTTATAAAAATGTAATTTTTTAATCTGTATATTACAGATGTCACAAGTTCTTATAATATCATTTTTTAGTATAACGAACTTGTAGCAATGTAACTAGGGAATGTTCCTGTGATATTTACCGGCAAATCTTCAATGGAGCAAGTTTTTTGATTTTAAACTATTAACATTATTAAGAAATAGGCTAAAATATTTTGCCGAGTGGTATACTTTTACTTTCAAAAATGAAAAAGTACATTGATAAAATAAAAAGGTTATTCCAATATAACACTTTATTTCAACTATTTTCGAGTAGATTGTTTGTACAGGCTACAACAATATTACAATCAATTATAATATCTCGACTACTAGGACCAGAAGGTAAAGGAGAATTTACTGAAGCTATACTATATCCAACACTAGTTGCAAGTTTATCTATGCTTGGATTGTACACGGGCATTGTAAGAATCTCTGCGAAAAAAAATGTAAGTGAATATTATAATATTACACAGTCAGTGTTGTATGTTACCCTAATAACGGGTACATTAGGCTTAGTTATATCATATATTATTAATAGCTATATGTTTACTCAAAAATACTTTTTGGTAACAACACAATTTTATGCTGTGTATGCACTTATCTATAATATAAATCGAGGATTGTCTGCCATAAACAATGGTAGAGGCAATATGGGAATTTTTAGTATTTCTTCCTCCATTCTTAATCCAGTCTTTTTTTTATGTATATTAGTTTTGTGTATTCTTAAAAAGATAAGTATTGAAACATTATTACTATCGTTATTATTTGCTAATTTCTGTTCGTTGGCTTTTTTATTTTATAAAAGGGATCGAGAAAAGGGGAAAAAAATATTATCGCCATTTAAGATGTTAAGATATAGCTTAAGATTTTCTCCATCAGATTTTTCAGAACCACTGTATGCTTATTATGACAAAGCTATTGTTGCATTTATTCTATCCTCATATGATTTGGGGCTATATACTATTGCATATTCTGCAGCAGGACTAATTAATATTGTTTCTTCAACTTTCTCGATACAATTATTTTCTAATGTTGCTCGAGGAGAAACCAGAAATCTATTTGCTTACATGCGTATCAATTTTATTACGATGTTTTTAATTTCTTTATGCATGTGTGTGTTATTTCCATTTATAATACCTTTTGTATTTGGGAATGAATTTAAACCTTCCGTAATAATTGCTATTCTATTATTACCAGTTTGTATCCTTCAAGGACAAAGTTTTGTGATTGAACGTGCAATATTAGCAAAAGGTTTGCCTTTTGTAGGGGTACAAGCTAAAACTCTCACTATTGTTTTTTTTGCAGGTGGTGCTTTTTTGTTTAAGTTCTTAGGTATATCTTCTTTGGTAACTTTTGCGATTCTACTTCTATGCGTTCAGTCTATCTATTTAGCATATATGCATCATAGAATGAAACAAGTTTTTGCCGATTGTCGAATATTTCCAAATATAAAAGATATAATTATATTATTTCGAAAAATAATTCGGAAAATTACTAATTAGGATTTTGATTATAGATAGTAGACTTTAATTTTATACAAGTGAATTAATATACACTTTTTTCTATGTACTAAATAGTTAATTATCTTATTTGATTTGAACAAAGTAGTTTAGTCATAAGTCTATTTAGAGAAAAGATAAACAAATTTATTTTATATATTTATTATTTTATGTTTGACTCTATTTTTAAATATATTCTGCGTATTTTATATTCCATGAGTAGTTGTATTGGTTTTGGAAAATTAGGAAGTATAATCCGTATGTGTTTTATTCGTCCATTACTCCATGAATCATCTCGAAAATGCAAGAATGTTTACATAGGAAAACACGTTAAAATTGTATCTCCTGATAAATTAAGATTAGGAAATAACATTTCTATTCACGATTATTGCTATCTTGATTGTTCTGGCTCAATAATCATAGAAAATGATGTCTCAATTGCTCATGGTTGCTCTATTATATCATTTAATCACACATACCATAAAAAGAATATACCAATAAAGTTCCAAGAGCTAGAGTATGGAGCTATAAAGATCAATAAAGATTGCTGGTTGGGATGCAAAGTGATATTATTAGCTAATGTTGAAATATCAGAACATTCGATAGTTGCAGCGGGTGCTGTTGTCACAAAATCAATGCCTCCACATGTAATCTGTGCTGGAAATCCGGCAAAAATAATTAAATCAATATAGATTACTTTAGTAGATGACAAAAAATAAATTTTGTCGTTTATTATATTGATTATTAGGTGA
>ENA-ORUB01003528-ORUB01003528.1-human-gut-metagenome-genome-assembly--contig:-NODE-3528-length-13035-cov-3.542065_pt1 | contig 13035 bp, 7 predicted proteins | sample MGYA00241918_ERZ509200 | MGnify/ENA primary metagenome ERZ509200 (study PRJEB26280, sample SAMEA2338853) | human gut metagenome | biome: human gut; feature: human-associated habitat; material: faeces... | reverse complement strand
GCTTGGACAGCAGCCACTTATCCATTACGGGCAGTTTGTCATATTCCAGTGTATATTTGGAAGCGTCAAAATTATCAATGTTTGCATACAGTACGAAGAATGCGTAGGTATTCCACAGAGTACCCATGAATTTACGCTGTCCTTCCTGTACGGCTTTGCCGGAGAATCTCTTCGGCAGCCAGGGTGCGGAACTGGTGTAGAAATACCAGCGGATGGCATCTGCACCGTAGGTCTCCAGTGCGTTGAAGGGATCTACCGCATTGCCCTTGCTCTTACTCATCTTCTGACCGTTCTCATCCTGTACATGACCCATAACGATAACGTTCTTGTAAGGAGCCTTATTGAAGAGCAGAGTAGATTCTGCCAGCAGAGAGTAGAACCATCCACGGGTCTGGTCCACTGCCTCGGAGATAAAGTCAGCGGGGAACTGCTGCTCGAACAGATCCTTGTTTTCAAACGGATAATGATGCTGTGCAAAAGGCATTGCTCCGGAGTCGAACCAACAGTCGATCACCTCGGGAACACGCTTCATCTGCTTGCCGCACTCGGGGCAGGTGATGGTGATCTCGTCGATGTAAGGACGATGGAATTCTACGGTCTTCGCCTTCTCATTGCCGCTCATCTTGTACAGCTCTTCACGGCTGCCGATGGAATGCTGGTGTCCGCATTCGCACTCCCAGATATTTAACGGAGTACCCCAGTAACGGTTACGGGATACGCCCCAGTCCTGAATATTCTCCAGCCAGTTGCCGAAACGTCCCTCACCGATAGAAGCGGGGATCCAGTTGATGGTCTTATTATTACGTACCAGATCATCCTTCACAGCGGTCATCTTGATGAACCAGGACTCTCTTGCATAATAGATCAGCGGAGTATCACATCTCCAGCAGAAGGGATAATCATGCTCGAACTTCGGTGCATCGAACAGCTTGCCCTCTGCATCCAGATCCTTAAGTACCAGAGGATCTGCATCTTTTACGAATTTTCCGGCATAAGGGGTCTCTGCGGTCAGATCACCCTTGCCGTCTACGAACTGTACGAAGGGCAGCTCGTAGTTACGTCCGATACGGCTGTCGTCTTCACCGAAAGCCGGTGCGATATGAACGATACCGGTACCGTCGGTCATGGTTACATAACCGTCGCAGGTTACGAAATGTGCCTTTTTCTTCTGCTTCTTGGCGGCATCTCCCGCACACTTGTACAGAGGCTCATACTCCTTGTACTCCAGATCCTTACCAACATAAGTCTCCAGTACTTCGTAAGCATCCTTGCCTTCTTCTGCAAGACGTCCCAGAACCTTGTCTGCCAGTGCCTTTGCAATATAATAGGTATAACCGTCGGCGGCCTTCACCTTCAGGTAGGTCTCCTCCGGGTTCACGCACAGTGCCACGTTGGAAGGAAGAGTCCAGGGGGTGGTGGTCCATGCCAGGAAATATGCATCCTCGCCCTTTACCTTGAAACGTACGATAGCGGAACGCTCTTTGACTGCCTTATAGCCCTGTGCCACTTCGTGGCTGGACAGCGGGGTTCCGCAGCGAGGGCAGTAAGGAACGATCTTGAAGCCCTTGTACAGAAGTCCCTTATCCCAAATGGTCTTCAGTGCCCACCATTCGGACTCGATGAAGTTGTCATCGTAGGTAACATAAGGGTTATCCATGTCAGCCCAGAAACCAACAGTACGGGAGAAATCTTCCCACATTCCCTTGTATTTCCAGACGCTCTCTTTACATTTGTCGATAAAAGGTGCCAGACCGTATTCCTCGATCTGCTCCTTGCCATCCAGACCCAGCAGCTTCTCAACTTCCAGCTCTACGGGAAGTCCGTGGGTATCCCAGCCTGCCTTACGGGGAACCATATATCCCTTCATGGTACGGTATCTGGGGATCATATCCTTGATGGTACGGGTCTCTACATGACCGATGTGGGGCTTACCGTTGGCGGTAGGCGGTCCGTCGTAGAAGGTATAGGTCTCGCCTTCCTTACGGTGTTCCATACTTTTTTTGAAAATGTTGTTGTCTTCCCAGAATTTCTCGACAGCTTTCTCACGGTCTACGAAATTCAGGCTTGTGGGTACCTGCTTGTACATAGTGCGCTTCCTTTCTTTTCTTATTACAGCATCATACTATTCAGCGCCTCATTCACAAAATCGCAGTTTCGATGCTTTCCTGAATAGTATCAAAAAAAGCTTCATCCCGTAACAGGACGAAGCTCATGCATTCGTTAACCACCTCTTACAACATACTTCCCATACGATTCCACATGTGTCATCTCACAGGAGTGATATGCTTCCCGGTAACGGCGGGATTCCGTTCAGAACTACTGACCTGGGCTTTTGTTCTGACAGCTCAGAAGTGATTTTCACTTTTTCCCTACTCGCACCGGTCTCTCACCATCACCGGCTCGCTTTGCCTTTCTGCGGAAAAGTTACTCTCTTCGTCAATGCATTTTTGATATACCGCTATTATATATCTCATTTTTTTGCGTTGTCAAGCCGGATGTTATGATTTGCTTAGAAAGCTTTTCTTTCTTGCTTTTCCGACATTTATTTCATATAATTATTTTAAGACTGATATGTGTACCGATCTTACCGGAAGGGGCAGCGATTCTATGGAAAATACGCAAAATACGCCGAAAAGAAGCGGCGGTAAAATATCATATACTCTGCAGGCGATCGGCCTGATTCCCCTGCTGGCGCTGGGGATCGTCATGTTATTTTTCACTTCCCAATGGTTCACAAAAACTATGTATCAGGAAGTGGAACGTGAATTGTATGATGCCACAAAAAGTGCCACTACACTTCTGAACGCTGCCTATCCCGGCGATTACCGGCTGGAAGGTGATGTTGCCTACCTTCTGTATAAGGGCGATGTAGATATCACCCGTGAATATTCTCTATTTGATCAATTCAAAGAGGATACCGGACTGGACATCACCCTGTTCTATCAGGATACCCGCATTCTGACGACTCTGTATAACGCCCAGGGTGACCGCATTGTCGGCTCCGGTGCTCCGGATGTGGTGATCCGTGATGTCCTGAATACCGGTGAAGATCATTTTTATATCAACACTCTGATCAATGGAAAGACTTATTTTTCCTATTATAGTCCTGTCCGCAATCAGGACGGCAGCATAGTTGGCATGCTTTTTATAGGAAAATCCAGTGCCGCCGTATCTCAATCCATTCAACGTTATGTCTATCCGCTGACATGGCTGATCATCGGTTTTGTGGCTCTCGTGGCTGTCTGCATCTATTTTTACACCAGAAGATTCGTGGCTGTATTACTCCATATTCACAGCTTCCTGTCGGAGGTAGCCTCCGGGAATCTGAACGCCACACTGGATCATTCCGTAACAAAACGCAGTGATGAATTAGGTGATATCGGTCGCTGTGCCTTGTCCATGCAGCGCTCTCTTCGTACCATGATCGAGCAGGATGCCCTGACCGAGCTGTACAACCGACGCAGCGGGGAAAAAAAGCTGCGCCAGATCTTCGAGGAAGCCCAATCCTCCCGCCATTCTTTTGCGCTCGCCATCGGAGACATTGACTTTTTCAAAAAGGTTAACGATACCTACGGTCATGAATGCGGGGATGCCGTGCTGAAAAATGTTTCTGCCCTGCTAAAGCAGCATATGTGGCGCCGTGGCTTTGCCGCGCGTTGGGGTGGTGAGGAATTTCTACTGGTATTTGAAAATGTAGATCTTGCAGAAGCACGGAAACAGCTGGAGCTTCTCATGGACAAAATCCACGAACTGGATACGCTCTATGAAGGTCAACACGTGAAGATAAATATGACCTTCGGACTGGTCTGTGAGTCTGACAAAGATGTTCATACATTATTAAAAGAAGCTGATGAGAAATTATATATCGGTAAGACAAACGGTCGTAACCAGGTGGTATCTTAACCCGGTTACGACCGTTTCTTATTTGTTTCTGATCTTGTTATCTTTAACCTTGCAAGCATTCCGGATTCAACAGGAAATCATAAATATTGATTGTCAGAATACCATATTCATCATAATATGGCTGCACAATATCTTTTGTAATGACAATTTTCTTAAAAGAGTCATCAATCTTCCGGAACGGTCGGATTTCCTGCGTCCGCTTTGTTTCATCCGGAAGAGAATATGCCGATTGAATGTAATATCTGGCAGAACCAAGATTGCAGACAAAATCCACTTCCAGCTGCCTGCGGTTTACCTTTCCTTCCAAATCTTTTTCTGCGATAGGGACAACACCTACATCCACACTATATCCCCGCATCCGGAGTTCGTTATAGATTACATTTTCCATGGAATGTGTCTGCTCCAACTGCCGGAAATTAATTCTGGCATTCCGAAGCCCCAAATCAGAAAAATAATATTTCTTAGGAGTCTCTATATATGACTTTCCCTTAATATCATAACGCTGTGCTGACTCTATCAAAAAAGAATCTTCAAAGTAATCCAAATATTTCTTTATGGTTGCAGAAGTAATTTTAGATTTCTTCACGGTTTTAAAAGTGTTCTTTAGTTTTTCCGGATTGGTCAACGAACCGATCGCAGAGGAAAGAATATTTAGCAGATCTTCCAATTCCCCAATATTCTTTATACGATTCCGTTTCGTAATATCACGGATATAAATTTCGTTAAATAAATTCTGCAGCGCTGTTGCCTTATCCCCGGCACCATCCCGCAGAACCACTAATGGAATTCCACCGTAAAGCATATATTCAGATAACCCGGTATATTTATCTCCGTTATAAACAGACATAAATTCAGCAAAGCTGAGAGGGTACATATGAATTTCATCACCCCTGCCTGCAAATTCCGTAGCAATATCCTTTGACAACAGTTTTGCGTTACTTCCCGTCACAAACACATCAATATTCTCTTTGCGAAGGTATCCATTCAAAACAGCCTCAAAACAATCCAGCATCTGAATTTCATCCAACAGCAGATAATATATTCCCTCTCCTGTAGTTTTCGACCGAATATATGCCATAAATTTCTCCGGATCCACACCCCGCTTTTCCTTTTCGATCTGAATAAGACTTTCACCGATCAGGTAAAGATCATCCGCAGAATCAAAGGCAAACCGTATGATATGGTCTGCTTTCACACCGGAATCTAACAAATGATGATAGAAAATGTTATTCAGCAGATAAGACTTACCACATCTTCGAATACCGGTAATCACCTTGATTAATCCATTGCTCTTTCTTTTTATTAACTTTTCCAAATAGAAATCTCTGCGAATATCCATATATTTTCTCCCTGGAATAGATTTTTGCAACTGGTTGCACTTTTCTATTCTATTATATGGATAATTTAACTGAAAATCAATATACTTGCTTCATTTTTGGAAAAGATTTTTGCAACCGGTTGCACTTTTCTATTCCAAATTGTAAATAAACAAAGTAATTATTTATTGTTCCATCTGTCTGCCCAGGAAGCCTGCCGCAGACAGAGCCAGTTTCTGCTCCACTTCTCCCATTTTGCTCTTCCCGTCATTTTCCAACAGGATCACACTTCCGATGATGTCCCCTTCGCAGATGATCGGCGTGATCAGCTGCCAGGCATAGTCCACGGCAATGTCTTCCGCAATGTTGACATAGTTGCGGTCTCCTTTTGCGGCAATCACAGTCTCTCTATTATTGACCTTCTCTTCCAGTTGACGGCTCACGGATTTATTTAACAGTTGCTTACAGCCTCCTGAGACGGCGATGAACTGGTCTCTGTCCGCGATCAGTGTGGCATGTCCCGACACCTGTGCCAGGCTCTCCGCATACTGTTTGGCAAATGTGGTCATCTCTCCGATAGGGGAATATTTTTTCAGGATGACCTGCCCCTCTCTGTCGGTGAAGATCTCCAGCGGATCACTCTCTCTGATGTGTAACGTGCGGCGGATCTCCTTCGGGATCACGATGCGTCCCAGGTCATCTATTCTTCTTACAATTCCAGTTGCTTTCATCATTTTTTCCTCCATGACATATTGCGTAAGATAAATCATCATCTCGCATTACTAATCATTAACGTTGCAGTTAGTATGCGAAATGCAGGAAAAAATATACTTTAAATTGCCAGATACACCGTCATTCAGCAGTGCCATTGCTGGCTTATATTTATAGCAGTTCTGTATTTTTCCTCAGAATTATTGTTTTATATTAAAATTAAAATGCATCCATTCAATTTTTGCTCTTGCATTATCGAATTTTTCAATTCTCAATCAGACTGTTTCGTACTGTATTTTCCTTATTTCTATGTTACACTTATTCTGTTTACGACAATTTTTTATGGGAGAGTTTAAACTATGAATCACAAAAATAATAACAGAAGTTCATTTTCCGGCAAGATCGGCTTCGTCCTGTCGGCTGCCGGAGCATCCGTAGGCTTAGGCAATATCTGGCGTTTCCCGTATCTGGCAGCCAAATACGGCGGCGGTATCTTCCTGTTGATCTATATTATCCTGGCGCTGACCTTCGGTTATACCATGATCGTGGCGGAGACTTCACTGGGACGCATGACAGGTAAAAGCCCCGTGGGTGCCTTTCATACCTTCGGGAAGTCCAAATGGCTGTCCTTCGGTGGATGGATCAACGCTATTATTCCTATTCTGATCGTTCCTTATTATTCCGTCATTGGTGGATGGGTGATCAAGTATCTGGTGGAATATGCCAAGGGTCACGGACATGATCTGGCAGCGGACGGTTATTTTTCCACGTTTATTTCCAATGGTGTCTCTACTGAGCTGTGCTTTATCGTATTCACTCTGTGTACTCTGGGAATCATCTACGCCGGTGTCCGCAACGGTATCGAGCGCGTATCCCGCATTATGATGCCGATCCTGGTAGTGCTCTCCGTGGTCATCACCGTCTATTCTGTTACCAGACCGGGAGCCCTGAGCGGTGTGAAGTATTTCCTGATCCCGAATCCTGCGAATTTCTCCTGGATGACAGTCGTAGCTGCCATGGGACAGATGTTCTACTCTCTGTCCATTGCCATGGGTATTCTCATCACCTTCGGCTCTTATATGAAAAAAGATGTCTCCATTGAAGGCTCCACGAAAAATGTGGAGATCTTTGATACCGCCATCGCTATCATGGCAGGTCTGATGATCATTCCCGCCGTGTTCGCATTCTCCGGTGGAGATCCCGATACCTTACAGGCTGGTCCTTCCCTGATGTTCATCACACTTCCCAAAGTCTTCGACAGCATGGGAATGGGCACCTTCGTAGGTATTATGTTCTTCGTACTGGTACTGTTTGCAGCCATGACCAGCTCCATTGCACTTACCGAAAGTGCTGTGTCTACTTTCGAGGACGAGCTTGGCTGGGGTCGTAAAAAATCTACCGTGATCATGGGTGTGATCATGCTGGCACTGGGAACGTTATCCTCACTGGGTTACGGACCGCTCGGTGCTGTGAAGATCATCGGCATGCAGTTCCTTGATTTCTTCGATTTCCTGACCAACTCCGTAATGATGCCTATCGCTGCCATCACCATCTGTCTGCTGGTATCCCGCGTCATCGGAGTAAAGGCTGTGGAAGAAGAAGTCATGCACGGAGAAGCCGCTTTCCGCCGCAAAAAGATATTCAATTTCATGATCAAGTATCTCTGCCCGGTATTTGCTGCGATTATTTTATTAAGCTCCGTGGCAAATGCATTTGGATGGATTAAAATGTAATGATCCGTCCTGTCTCCGCGTTCACTCTATGCGAAATCGAGATTACGGTACGTCCTTTGGAAGCCCTCTTCAGTGCCTGCAGCACCTCTTCCTCGGTCTGGGCATCCAGATTTGCCGTAATCTCATCCAACAGAAGGAGCTTAGGCTTCGCCACGGCGGCTCTGGCAATGGATAACAGCTGCCACTGCCCCTGCGAGAAGATCTCCGAAGTACAGATCGTGTCATAGCCTTTTTCCAGCTGTTCTATCGTTGCATCCAGTCCCGCAATTGTTGCAGCCTCCCGTACCTCTTCCATAGTAAAAGAATCGTCATACAGCGTGATCTGATCCTTCACGGTACCGGGTACCCTGTGAAAAGTCTGCTCCACATAGCCGTACAGGCTGCGCTTTTCATTTTCCGGAATCTGAAAAGCATCTCTTCCCTGAATCAGCACTTTACCCTCTCCCGGCTGATAAAGTCCCAACAACAGTTTGAAGACCGTACTCTTCCCTGCTCCGGTTCTTCCGGACAGTGTCACCTGTTCTCCGGGATACACTTTGAAGCTTAAGTGATGCAGGATTTTACGGCTGTCATCCTCATAAGCAAAGGTCACGTTTTGCAGTTCCACAAACGGCGTCTCTTCCTCTGTGACCACCGGAGTCTCCAAATTCCGTACTCTCTCCGGCAATTCCTCCAGCGCATAGAATTCATTGATCCGGTGCACGCCCGCAATGGCGGACTGTATGGTCTGAATCTCCATTCCCAGACTCTCCACTGGGGTAAAGATCTGGGAGATATAGTTAATTACCGCTACCGCTGTACCTGCAGACATGCCGAACAGTGTCAGCACCTTTGCATTACCGGAGGCAGAAAACAGCATCACAACCGCCACCACGATAGCATTCAGGATCAGGATCACCGGGGAATAAATAGCATCATAGAAATTCGTGCGATCTACCGCGCGATAACTCTCCGCAATATATTCATCATACCGTTCCTCCATATAGCGCTCTTTTCCCAGCGTATGAACGGTGCGGATATTGTGCAGCGTCTCCGGCACATGTCCGGAGGCTCTGCCCACAGCACGACGGTTCTCGATCTGGGCTTTCAGCATGTTTTTCTGCACCGTCCGGGTGAACCAATACAGAAATGGCAGCAGAATCAAAAGTACGATCGCCAGTCCTCTGTTTTTTAACCAGATCACCACCAGGATACTTATAATCTTACAGGCATCGGCGAACATGCTGATGATTCCGGAGGTAAACAGGTTCTCCACCGTATCCACATCTCCTACGAACCGGGATACGATAGTACCGGGCTCCTGTTTCGTCAGTTCCCCTGCCGTCAGGTTCGTGTATTTCTCCATCATGCTGCTCCGCAGTGCGTGGGTGATCTTCTGACCGAAGACCGTCAGCAGACCTTCCCGAAGGCTTTCGGTCAGCCCGGTGAGCACCGTAAAAGCAAAATACAGTATCACCAATGCAACCGGAACTGCGTTTCCTGCGGTGATCGTATCCACGATACTTCCAAGGATCCAGGGCGGCAAAAGCGCGGTTACAATGGCACCTGCGACTGCCAGCACGATTCCCAGTGACAACCCTGCATAGCCTGTCACAGTCTGCCGGATCACGCTGCGGACATTTTTCACATTCTGTCTCTTATTTTTCTGCATCTGTTTATTTTTCTGCATGATCCGGACCTCCCTCCTGCGTACTGTGTGCATCAGCGCCATCCGCCTGTGCTTCATACAGTCTCGCATACTCCGGGAACTTTTCAAGGATCTGTTCGTGGGTTCCCGCGGTCACTTTTCCATCCTCCATCCACAGCACCTGATCCATTTGGGGGAACATATAGAGTCTGTGGGACAAAAGGATCACGATGCTGTCCGCTGTAAACTTCCGTAGATTGGCAAAAACCTCTTCCTCCGTCTTGCGATCCAGTGCGGAAAAAGGATCGTCCAGGATCAGGACCGGACGCTTATGGCACAGGGTTCTCGCCAATGCCAACCGCTGTGCCTGTCCACCGGAGAGCCGGACACCGCCATTTCCCACAATGGTGTCCATACCCTCTTCCATCTCTGCCACTTCACCGTCGAAACAGACTGCCTTCAGATACTTCTCCGCATCGTCATCATCGCCCAGCAGTATATTGTTACGGACACTGTCATTGAACAGCTCCGGATCATGTCCTAAATATCCCACCATGCCGTTTTGCTCTGCCTTGGTCATCCCGGATAATTCTTTGCCGTGGAAACAGATCCTTCCTTCGTAAGGGTATTCACAGAGGAAGGTCTTTCCCAATGTGGATTTACCACACGCCACTGCGCCGGTGACACCAATGATCTGTCCCGGAGTGGCTGACAGATTGAAGTCCTCATAGATCTTCTCTCCGCCGGGATAAGCGAAGCTTACATCCGATACTTCCAGCGTTCCCGGCTCCTGTACCAGGCTATCGTCCTCATAAGTGGTTTCCTTCATCAGTGGCTTGATTCGTTTCCAGGAGACTTGGGCTTTATGTACCGCATTGAATAGCTTCGCGGCATGAGAAGATTTCACGGCTAACTTCAAAAAACAGGATAAAAACGTGGTAAAGGCTGCCACATCCCATATTTTCCAGCCGGTTCCCAGCACATTTCTGCTGCCGAAATACAGGATAAACAGTACGCCTGTCATGGAGATGATCCGGTACAGCGGGGGGAACGCAGTACTCCAGATATTGGCCTTCACAGCAGATGTCTCATAATCGGTAAGGTTCGCTTCATAGGCCTGCCTGCGCTCTTTTTCTCTGCCATAGACACGGTAAGTGATAGCGTTAGTGGCTCTGTCCAGTGTTGCGGCACTTAAATCTCCGGACTTTTCCTTATAAGCAGCTCCGGTGCGTTGCACGTTACGCTTCATCTTCTCCGCCAACACATAAGATACCGGTAAAAACAGCATACCTAAGATTGCCAGCCGCCAGTCATAGAATAACAACATTCCCACATATGCTGCCAGTGCCACACCGGTATCGAAGATCTCTGTGGTAAATTTCCGCATACCCTCCGCGCAGTCATCCACATCCAGGATTGCCTTGGTCATTACATTTCCGACACCCTCTTCTTCCAGTTCGGCACGGCTTCTGTGCACCAGGCTGCGGTACAGGATTTCTTTCATGTCACGATTTACATTATTGGCAAAACGTCTGACATAAAAACGTTTGATATAACGGGAGATCTGCACGATGGCAATAGACATCACATATGCGGTCACCAGCACCAGCATATCTTGGTATCCTGCTTTCCCACCCAGAATGTCCACCAGGCATCCCGTCATCTGACCCTCGAACCACGGTCCTGCCAGCAGTCCGAGGTTATAGATCAGTCCGGAGAACGTGACTGCCAGCAGCACCGGCCACTGGGTTTTGAAATAATACAGGATCTGATCCTTTTTCACTGCCTCAGATATCTGTTTCATCTTCTCCTGCTCCTTCTTCCACACATTTTGCCACATTGACAAATCCTGCCCTTCTCACGTCACCCATCAATTCTGCTTCTTTCCTCAGCACTACATAAAAAGATGTACTATTCTCTGATTTAGATAATAGTACATCTTTTTCATCTGTCAATGTATTGACTCACTTGCGTTCATTATCTCAGGCCTTCAGAATCTCCGACAGATTCCTCTGGATCCCGGCCGCCACATCCGGTTTATTCATCGAATAGACATGGATATGTTTTACGCCGTTGGCCAGCAGATCGATGATCTGATCGGTGGCATAGGCAATGCCTGCCTGTTTCATGGCTTCCGGATTGTCTCCGAAGCGGTCTACGATATTTTTGAATCGTTCCGGCACATTACAACCGGACAGTTTTACGGCATTCTTCACCTGTACACCGCGGGTGATGGGCATGATGCCGGGAACGATGGGCACGGTAATCCCTGCCTCCCGCACACGGTACATAAAGTTGAAGAAGATATTGTTGTCGAAGAACATCTGGGTCGTCAGATACTCACATCCGGCATCCACCTTCGCCTTCAGTCCCTGAATATCCGCATTTTTGTTAGCAGAATCGGGATGCACCTCCGGGTAGCAGGCGCCACCCACGCAGAAATCTCCGTTTTCCTTAATAAAACGCACCAGATCGGAGGCGTGCGTAAAATCCGTAAATACTTCTCCGTCGAAATCCTTGGGAATATCTCCTCTCAGAGCTAAAATATTCTCGATCCCTGCTGCCTGCATTTCTGTAAGAGCTACGCCGATACTGCTCCTGTCAGCACAAACACAGGTCAGATGCGCCACGGTAGGCACATTGTACTGCTTCTGAATCTCTCCTGCCAAAGCAATGGTATGTCCCTTGGTACTGCCGCCGGCGCCATAAGTCACGCTCATATAAGCAGGCTGCAATGCCGCGATCCCCAGTGCTGCTGCCTCCACATTTCCGAAATCCGTGCTCTTCTTCGGAGGAAATACCTCAAAAGAGATCGTTGCGGTATCTTTATTCAAAATATCTCTGATCTTCATACAATTCTTCTCGCCTTTCCATCATCTACATACCTTCAGGCTGCGTAATTACCCTTTGTTTTCCCGCAAAAAGATCGGCAGGAAATCCTGTTTTTCCTCTTCCTTAGTCTCACTCTCCGCAATGACATTCCGGATATTCTGCATCCGCTTATCCAGTGCCGCACTCTGCTGCGCACAGTCATACAGCTCGTCCTTCAGGAACTTTGCCTGACTCTCCGGAATGTTTTTCTTATACTGCAGCTTGTGCTCCAGGCTCGCCCAGAAATCCATGGCTATCGTACGGAACTGCACTTCCACATAGATCAGTTTCTTCGTATTCTGTAAAAAGATCGGCACCTGCACGATCAGATGGAGGCTGCGGTAACCGCTCTCCTTAGGATTCTTTATATAATCCTTGCGCTCGATCAGGGTTACGTCGTCCTGTCGCAGAAGCGCGTCCGCGAGCATATAGATGTCGCTCGGGAATGAGCAGATGATGCGCAGACCTGCGATGTCGTGGAGGTTTTTCTCGATGCTGTCTACCGTGAGCGGGATATTCTTGCGAACCGCCTTGTCCACGATGCTTTCCGGCGATTTCAGCCGCGTCTTGATCGTTTCGATCGGATTGCGGTCGTAGAGAAGGGAAAGCTCCTCGTTCAGGACGTTGAATTTCGTTTCAACCTCCATCATCGTGCAGCGGTAATACGCCATCAGCTCTTTATAAGGCATCGCGTAATCGCGCGCCCAGTTTTTCAGCTCGCTGCTGTTCAGCCGCGACATCAGCGCGTGCTTCAACGGCGACAATTCGTCGTGATTTGCCATATTATTCTCCCAATCGATGTTTTCTGCATTTATTATAAACGAAAAATCCCAAATTGCAAACAGTCAAAAGGCGTTTCCTGCCCAAATTCGCA
>ENA-ORUB01003527-ORUB01003527.1-human-gut-metagenome-genome-assembly--contig:-NODE-3527-length-13038-cov-4.372641_pt1 | contig 13038 bp, 9 predicted proteins | sample MGYA00241918_ERZ509200 | MGnify/ENA primary metagenome ERZ509200 (study PRJEB26280, sample SAMEA2338853) | human gut metagenome | biome: human gut; feature: human-associated habitat; material: faeces... | reverse complement strand
CGTCCACTGCTCGTCCTCGATGAGCACGGCCGCATCGGCGCCCATGGCCAGCCCGTGGCGCACGGCCGCGAGGCAATCCTGAGAGCCAAGCGTCAGCAAGGTAACGGTGCCACCCAACTCTTCTTTCAGCTGCACAGCGCGCTCCACGGCGAACTCGCTGTAGGGATCGATGACCATGGTCTGGCCCATTAGCTCCACCTCTCCGGCCCCGTCAAGCGCTATGACGGCCTCGGTGTCCACCACCTGCTTCACGCAAACGACGATGTTCATCTCATCCCTTTCACCCGTATACGGTCTCTTAAGGGTAATTTTACGGAAGGTTTCCAGGGCGCAACACCACTACTCCCCCGCTTTTGTCCGCACTATACGGACGCATCTTTCCATCTGTCCCAAAATGGACAAAGCCCCGATCGTCCGCAATGGGACAGATCAGGGCTTTCTGGGAGTTATTGGAAGTTCTTATGCCCTTATAAGGGACGTTCTGTCCCTCAGGGCGCGGCTTGCGCCCGCAACCAATGGCCGCCAGAGCGCGGCTCGGCCGAGCGACCCGGCCTACTGGGCCGCGTGCAGCTCGGCGTAGCGCTTGACGAGGGCCTCGTTCACGCAGGGCGGCACGAACTGGGACACATCCCCGCCGAGCGAGGCGATCTCGCGCACGATGGAAGACGACAGGTACATGTGCTGCGGCGTCGACATGATGAACAGCGTCTCCAGCTCCTTGTCCAGCTGGTAGTTGAGCGCCGTCATCTGGAACTCGTACTCGAAGTCGGTGATGGCGCGCAGCCCCTTCACCACGGCCTGGGCGCCCATGCGGCGGGCGAAGTCGACGAGCAGCTCGTCGAAGGGCTCGACGCGCACGTTGGGCAAATCGCACGTGACCTCCTTCACAAGGGCCACTCGCTCCTCGAGGGAGAAGAGCGGCTTTTTCTTCGCAGAAACAGCCACGGCAACGATGACCTCGTCGACAAGCTGGGCGGCACGGCTGATAACGTCGAGATGTCCGGCGGTGATGGGGTCGAAAGTGCCGGGGGTAAGCGCACGTTTCACGGCGGCTCCCTTTCTCTTAACGGCGGGCGCGCAAGGCGGCTCGAACGACTTGGCTCCGACGCGCGTGGACATCGGATGGTAGCGGCTCCGACGCGCGGGCGCGCCAGATGCTCCTTGGAAGTTTACACGATGCGCAGCGCCTCTTCTCCCAGGATTCGAAAAAGGGCCGGCGCACCGCTCGAGAGCCATTGTAGAAAAGACCGCTGTGGCATTATATAGACATATTCGAAAATCTGTCCCATTAATTCGTCTAAAATACGATCAATCTTACCAATACTTGTCTAATAGCATCCCAATTCATCGGATTCATTGATAGAATAGTCCCAGAGAAGAGATACCACTTGAATCATTGGAAGAATAGAGGCGGCCATGCAAGTACACGTCATCCATGAAATCGACTGCTCCGTCGAGCGGATCGATCCCGCCGTCGTCGAGGCCTTCCTCGACACCGAGCTCTCCGACGATCCCATGCTCGCCGACTCCATCTGCGCCATGGCCGACGCCATGAGCGCCGAGCTGCATCCGCGCGGGGTCTACAAGCTGTTCAACCCCGCCATCTGCACCCTGCCGCCGAAGTACACCGAACCGGCCATCAAGCTCGTGGGCACGCTCGCGGTGCTCTACGGCAGCGCCGCCTACGAGCGCATGAGCGAGGCGGAGCACACGGCCATGGCGGTCTCCACCATCGGCACCGACGAGGAGATCGCCTGCCTTCGCGAGCGCCTCGTGAAAAGCGACATGGACGCTCTGCTCTTCGACGCCTGCCTGGAAGCCATGGCCTCCTTGGCCGCGGACAAGCTCGCCGAGGCCGTCGCCGACGACGCCCACGAGCGCGGCCTGCACCGCGGCAGCACCTTGGAGACCGGCGTCGAGGACTTCCCCCTCACCATGAACACGACGCTCGCCTTCTTCACCCAAACCGAGAAGCGCTTGGGGCTCACCGCCGCCGAGGACGGCACGCCGTCGGATCGCTGGAGCACCTGGGGCGTCATCGGCCTGTACAACGAGACCCAGAAGAAGCGCCGAGGCTGCGCCTACTGCCACAACGTGCGCACCTGCACCATCCGCAAAATCGGCATGACCTGCCACGGCCGCCGCACCCGCAAGAAGGCAAAGCCCACCCCTTCCGCTGACCAGCAGTAATCGACCTCACGAACCTTAAAGGGCACCGACAGGTGCCCTTTTTCCGCATCTCATTTCACTGGTTCAAAGCACTCGGGATGCTGCTCGCCGCCCTCTGCGCGCGCTCCGGAAGGTGCTGCTCGCCGACCTCTGCGCGCCCTCCGGAGAACGCGGCCGTTAAGAAATAGCTTCCACCTCAGCAGCAACGATGCCGGGACGGTACCGACTGATGTGCGTCATCTTCGCTATTTCTTTTGCCGCGTTCGCAGGAGGAAAAAGCGCGCAGCGGGCGGCGAGCAGCACCTTCCGGAGCGCTTCCCCCAGGTCGATTCCAAGCAAAAAAGAGGGACCCGCATGCGCAGGTCCCTTCCATCCGAGTTGTATCGCAGGAGCGATTTAGATGGTCCAGAGGTAATCCGGATCCTCGGCAGCCTTGGCGTACTCCTTGAGGATGCCGCGGCCGGAGATGTGCACCATGATCTCGACGGTGCCGCCACCGATCTGGAAGCCGCGGCAGTCGAGCATGAGGCGGGAGACGCGGGTCTCGTCGGTGAAGCCGAGGCCGCCCATGAGCTGCAGGGCGCGGGAGCAGCAGTCGGTGAGCGCCGGGGCGCCGTAGCGCTTCAGCATTGCGGCGTCGTTGTTCACCGGGATGCCGTTGTCCATCTTCCAGCAGGTGCGGTACAGGAAGTTACGGGTGTTGGTGAGCTCGATCTGCATCTCGACGATATGCTCCTGCACGAGCTGGAAGGTCTTGATGCCCTTGCCGAACTGCTGGCGCTCGTTGGTCCAGGCGCAGGCGTCGTCCATGGCGGCCTGGGCCTCGCCGAGCAGCTCCGCCAGAAGCACGCAGCGCTCCCACTCGAAGTTCTTCATGAGCTGCAGGAAGCCCTTGCCCTCGATGCCGAGCAGCGCCGACTCGTCAACCACGACGTCGTCGAAGATGACCTTGGAGAAGGGCATGATCTGCATGCCGATCTTGTTCAAGGGCTCGATGGTCACGCCCTTGGCGTTGGCCGGCACGAGATACATGGACATCTGCTTGTTCTCGGGAGAGGGATCCTCGTTCTTGCACACCACGATGAAGCCGTCGGAGTTCTCGCCGGAGGTCACCCAGGTCTTGGTGCCGTTGATGTGGATCTTGCCGTCCTTCTTGGTGGCCGTCGTCGTCATGTACTGGTTGGCGGAGCCGGCCTCGGGCTCGGAGATGGCCAGGCAGTACGGCGGGTAGCCGTTCTCCTTGTAGTAGTCCACGGCGTACTGGATCTGCTCGGGGGTGCCGAACTCGACCATGTCGAACATGATGAGCAGGTTGGGAGCCATGGGGATGTTGCCGCCGCAGTGGTTCAGCTCTTCGATGATCATGGCCATGGTCTGATGGTCGACGGGCTTTCCACCGTACTCCTCGGGCAGGCCGTACATTCCCCAACCGTCGTCGACCCACGCCTTGGCGATCTCGGGGGCGATGCCGCGGTTCTTATAGCCGGCGGCGATGGCCTCCTCGGTCAGGTGCTTCTTGCCCCACTCGCGGATGCCGCGCTTGATCTCGAGCTGCTGCTGGGAATAGCTGAAATCCATTTCTTCCTCCTTTAAGGAACGTTGCCTTTATTCAAAACGCCTGCGCGTTTGAACCAAATTGAGAAAGCGGGCGCCGCGCCGTTTCAACCCGACGCCCGCAACCGGGGATAAGCCCGATTTAGATGGCCATGGAGGCCTGGTAGCCGCCCTTGACGGCCTCGAGGGTGCGATACACCTTGCCGTCGGGGGTGGTAGCGTCGCCGATGAGTTTCGCGTGCGGCCACACCTTCACGATCTCGTCGTACAGGTCGGTGTTCTGCTCCACGCCGAGGGAGGTCAGCACGGTGTCGCACTCGATGAGCTGCTCCTCGCCGGTCTCGACGTTCTTCACCTTGGCGCCCTTCTTGGTCACCTCGATGAGCTCGGTCAAGGGCATCAGGTGCACGCCCTTCTTCTTGAGCAGGTTGATGGTGGGGTTCTTGTCGATGATGCCGATGCCGTTGCCGAGCTTCTTGGCCGGATCGATCACCCAGATCTCGCGGCCGTCGCACATGGCCTCGGCCACTTCCAGGCCGGCGAAGCCACCGCCCACGACCACCACGCGCTTGCCCACGATGGCGGTCGGGCCGCTCTTCATGTTCAGGCCCATGCGCATGAACCCGACGGTGCCGCCCTGGGCCTTGATGGCCGCCACGGCCGCCTTCCAGATCATGCCCTTGCCCTCGGGGACGATGCCGTTGCACATGGCCTTGATGTCCTCGGACTTCACGACGTTCTTGCCGTCGATGCCGGGCACGTCGATGGGGATGATGCCGCCGCCGGGCGAGACGATGACCTGGTCGGGGTTCAGGGCGCGCAGGGTGTCCACGTCGACCTTGGTGTTCAGCTTGATCTCGATGTTGGGATGAAGCTTCATCTCCTCGTTCCAGTAGGAGACCAAAGGCTCAATGTTGGCATTGAGCACCTGGGCCATGGTCAGCAGGCCGGCGAGCTTGTCGGACTTCTCAAGCACGGTCACCTTGTGCCCGCGCTCGGCCGCCACGCGGGCCGCCTCCAGGCCGCCAGGACCCGCGCCCACGACGGCGATGTGCTGCTTCTCGGTGGCGGGCTTGTCCTGGGGCAGGCCCACTTCCACTCCCTCCCACACGTTCGCGTTCACCGAGCACTGGCAGGGCTTGCCGATGAAGATGTTGTCCAGGCAGCGGGAGCACACGATGCAGGGACGCACCTGCTCCGGACGGCCCTCCTCCACCTTGCGGGCGGTGTCGGGATCGGCGATGAACTGGCGCGCCATGCCGACCGCGTCGCCGTAGCCCTCGGTGACGACCTTCTCGCACATATCGAGCGTATTGATGCGGGTGCCGGGGAATACCGGCTTGGAGGTGACGGTCTTCACCTGCTTCGCGAGGTCGATGAACTCGCCCTCGGGCACGATCTGGTTGGCCACGGGGCGGGGCGCCTCGTGGAAGCCGGCCTGCACGGACCAGGCGTCAACGCCGTGGGCCTCGATGATCGGGATGAGCTCGAGGGTGTCGGCGATGCGGTTGCCGTCGGGCATGAGGTCGTCGGCGGAGATGCGCACGAGAATCGGCATGTCGTCGCCGCAGGTCTTGTGAATCTCGTCGATGATCTCGCAGAGGAAGCGGGCGCGGTTCTCGGCCGATCCGCCGTACTCGTCGGTGCGGTGGTTGGAGTACTTGGAAAGGAAGCGCATCACCATGTAGCCGATGCCCGCGTGGATCTCGATGATGTCGATGCCGGCATCCTTGCAGCGGCGGGCGGCCTGGCCGTACTGCTTGACGACCTCGGCGATCTCCTCTTTGGTGTACTCGCGCTCGGGCATGCCCACGAACGGGCCGGAGGGCACGTCCTTGGAAGGAGCGTAGGACAAAAGCGGATCGTCGCCAGAGGCACGCCACTCGTAGCACAGCTGCAGCTGGGCGGCAACCTTGGATCCGTGCTTGTGGCACACCTCGGCGATGCGCTGGAAGCCGGGGATGAACTCATCGTCCCAGCATCCGCAGGCGCCGGTGGTCGTGTGGTACTTCGGCTCGGTGCCGAAGCAGTCGCACACGTAGCACGACCCGATCTCGATCAGACCGGCATGGCCCTTTGCGCGCTGCTCGTAAAAGTCCACCAAGTCGTCGGTCACGTGGTAGTTGTCCACCTTCTCGATGGTCATCGGCAGCATCACGAAACGGTTGCGCAGCTCGACATTGCCGATCTTAAACGGCTCCACCAGTTTCTGGTACTTCGCCACGGCTAAACTCCTTTCAATTACTTCCCCACAGGTTTCAAGGGTATTAGGTATGATTTCAAGCTTTTGACCATGTTGCCTTCTCATGATCCTCGCATTTGGAAATCTCTACCCAATTTGACTTGCTTTGTCCGCCTTTCGAAGCGCCGACCGAGCTGAAGTCTCCTCGTGACTCTTATTCTACGGAGATTGTTTTGCTTTACGATGGACAGATTTATCTATCTGTGTAGTACTTCATAGGCAAATCTTCATCATCCATAGGCATTTGCCGCATAAGTAGCCGTTTTGACCCCGTTAAATAGGCGCAACTAACCGAGTCATCGGCATTTCCATTGCACATTTTGATTTATCTGTCCCATATTTCTTCGAAAGATCCTATAATGAGCGCAACGGAAGAGAATTGAAGGAGGAACCCATGAACGCGCTTTCCACCATGTTGCTCATCTCCGACGCCTTCGTGGAGCTGTGCGACGAGATGCCCCTGCGCAAGGTGTCCATCAGCGATATCGTCGAGCGCACGGGGAAGAACCGCAAGACCTTCTACTACCACTTCGAGAACAAGGACCGCCTCATCATCTGGATCTTCCGCTACGACATGGGCCAGTGCCTAAAGCAGCACTTCTCCGAGTCGGTGCTCCTCTACGACGACGACCCGGAGGATCCCGCCTCGCGCTTCCCCTACTATATTACCCAGAAGTCCGGCGTGCGCTCGCTCGACCACGCCGAGTTCTTCCAGTGCTTCGCCGAGGTGCTGGAGGGGCGCCGCAACTTCTACCGCCAGGCGCTCGTGGACAACGACCCCTACTCGCTGCGCAACTACCTGTACGCGCTGTACCTTGAGGCCATGAAGCGGGACATCGACATCATTTTGTCCAACCGCTACCTGCCGAAGGACAACATCGACTTTCTGGCCGAGTTCTACACCTGTGCCTTCCTCTACTACTACATCCGCCGCTGCGACGCCCGCGGCGTCGAGTCCATCGGCGGTCAGGCCGGCCCCTTCGCCAACATCATCCACAGCTCCCTCGAAAACGAGATCAAGGAAGCCCAGATGCGGCGCAATTTGTAGAAGTAGGCCCCTTCCATAGCTTTTGCCTATTTTCCATTGGAAATTTTAGGGCGGTTTCTATTGGACGAACCTCAAGACGGGCTGTCAAACTGTTCACCAGGGTATACGCGCCCGCGCGCGACGGCGCGGGCGCACGATCACGAGGAGGCTTTATGGGCAAGTTGACCGACGAGGAGTTCCGCGATTTCCTGAAGACCTGCCGCGAGCTGGCGGAAGGCCCCTTCGAGGAGATGCAGCGCGAGGTGGAGGTCACCAACAAGTTCCCGCAGGAGTTCATCGACCTGGCCCGCGAGAACAACCTGTACCGCTACGCGCTGCCCGAGGAGTACGGCGGATGGGGCTTCACCGAGAAGGAGATCCTGCAGGTGCAGGAGGAGTTCTCCCGGGGCCCGGGCGGCATGCGCATGCACCTGCACTACGCCGCCGACCTGAACTGGCGCATCCTGGACGACTACGGTTGCGACGAGTTGAAGGCCGCCTACATGGACAAATTTGCCGACAAGACCATCTTCACCTGCTTCGCGCTCACCGAGCAGACTGGCGGCACCGGCGCCGACGTGCACACCACGGCCACCAAGGACGCCGAGGGCAACTATATCTTAAACGGCGAGAAATGGCTCATCTCTCACACCGACGTGGCCCAGTTCGCCTACGTCATCGCCGTGACCGACCCGGACAAGGAGGGCGACGAGCGCCTCTCCGCCTTCTTCGTGCCCATGGGCGCCGAGGGCTTCGAGCTCGTGGACATGCCGCATATGATGGGCTGCCGCGGCGCGGGGCACGCCGGCTTCAAGATGACCGACGTGAAGCTCGAGCCGAAATACCTGCTCGGCAAGGAAGGCCAGGGCATGGAAGTGGCGATGCACTCGCTGGCCATCTCCCGCGTGCACATCGCCGACTCGAACCTCGGCATGTGCCAGCGCATGCTGGAGATGTCGCTGGCCCGGGCGCGCGACCGCGTGACCTTCGGTAAGACCATCAACACGCGCCAGGCCATCAAGATGAAGCTGGCCGACATGGCCACGGCCACCCACGCCCTGCGCTGCATGATCATCGACTTCGCCGAGGACTACGACCGCGACCCGCACAACCCCTACATCGCCGAGAAGGCGGCCATGTGCAAGCTGTTCTCCATCGAGGCAGTGAAGAAGGTCTCCGACGAGATGCTGGAGATCTTCGGCGGCGACGGCTACTTCGAGGACTCCCCCTACGGCCCCACCGAGCGCCTCTACCGCGACTGCCGGGCGCTGTGGCTGGAAGAGGGCTCCCCCACCATCCAGCGCATCACTATCGCCCGCGAGCTGGAGCGCCACGACGGCGTCGTGGAATACCCCGCCCTCGACTGGATCGCCGGCACCGACCTGTAGGCACCGAACGGCAGCCATCCCCCCTTCACGAGCAAGGCCCTGCGACGCAAATCGCAGGGCCTTTTACATGAAGACGATTTCCCTACTGCCCCGACTTCACCAGCCCTTCGGCCATCTCGCGGAGCTTGAACTTCTGCACCTTCATGGAGGGGGTCATGGGGAAATCGTCCACGAAGAAGACGCGCTTGGGCACCTTGTAGCGGGCGATGCGCGGGATGGCGTAGGCGCGCACGTCGTCCTCGGTCATATCCTCGAAGCCGGGGCGCACCCGGATGAACGCGCCGACGATCTCGCCGAGCTTCGCGTCGGGGATGCCCACCACCTGGGCGTCCAGCACGCCGGGCATGGTGAGCAGGAAGTTCTCCACCTCGAGCGGGTAGATGTTCTCGCCGCCGCGGATGATCATGTCCTTGATGCGACCCGTGACGCGGAAATACCCGTCCTCGTCCACGGTGCCCATGTCGCCGGAGTGCAAAAAACCGTTCGCATCGATGGCCTTGGCCGTCTCCTCGGGCATCTTGTAGTAGCCCTTCATGACGTTGTAGCCCTTGCAGCACAGTTCCCCGTGCTCCCCCGGCGCGCAGATGTGGCCGTCGTTCACGTCCAGCACGCGCACTTCCACCGGGGGGTGCGCCCGGCCCACGGTCTCGCACTTGTGGGGGATGTCGTCGTCCACGGAGGTCTGGGTGAACACCGGGCTCGTCTCCGTAAGGCCGTAGCAGATGGTCACGTCCCGCATGTTCATGCGCTCCATGACCTCGCGCATGGTCTCGGGCGGGCACGGGCTGCCGGCCATGATGCCCGTGCGCAGATGCGACAGGTCGAAGGAGTCGAAGTCCGGGTGGTTCAGCTCGGCGATGAACATGGTGGGCACGCCGTAGACCGCCGTCGCCTTCTCCTTGTCGAGGGCCTGAAGCACCAGCTCGGCGTTGAACTCCTCCACGATGAGCATGGTGCAGCGGTGGGTGAGGCAGGCCATGACCCCCAGCACGCAGCCGAAGCAGTGGAAGAACGGCACCGGCAGGCACACACGGTCTTCGGCACCGAGCTTCTGTCCCTCGCCGATGTAGAAGCCGTTGTTCAGAATGTTGCGATGGGTGAGCATGACGCCCTTGGGGAAGCCCGTGGTGCCGCTCGTGTACTGCATCATGACCACGTCGTTGTTGTCGAACTGGCCCTGGGCCCATTCCAGGGAGCTGTCCGGCTTGTGCTGGCCGAGCAGCAGAAGTTCCGGCACGCTGTAGAAGCCGCGGTGCTTCTCGGGCCCCATGTAGATGAGGTTCTCGAGGAAGGGGTACTCCTCGGAATGGAGGAAGCCGCGCTGCACGTTCAGCGACTCGGGCACCAGATCGCGGATGATCTGCAGGTAGTCCACATCGCGGTAGGCATCGATCACGCAGAGCGCCTTCATGTCCGACTGCTTCAGCACGTAGTCGAGCTCGTGGGACTTGTACACCGGGTTCACCGTGACCATGACCACGCCGATCTTCGCGGAGGCGTACATGAAGGTGAGCCAGTCGGGGATGTTGCGCGCCCACACGCCCAAATGATCGCCCGGCTTCATGCCGATGGCCAGGAGGCCCTTGGCCAAAGCATCGGTTCGCTCGTCGAAGTCCTTGTAGGTCCAGCGCAGGTCGCGATCGGGGTACACGACGAACTCGTGATCGGGATCGATCGCCACCTGCTGCTTCAAGTAGGCGCCGATGGTCAGCTCCGAGTGCAGCGGATAATCGGGAGACCCGGGAACGGGAGCGTCGGTCGTCTTGTTCTCTTCCGTCATAGATCCCTCCCCGGCTTAGAACGGCGTGTAAACACAGGCCAAGAATTTAGCATTTTGTCCATTGTGCGCTCTTACCTGGTGGGGCACGATGGAATCGTAGTAGATGGACTCGCCGGGGCCGAGCACGTAGGTCTCGTTGCCGTACTCGATCTCGATCTCCCCCTCCATGCCGTAGAGCCACTCCTCCCCCTCATGGGAATCCAGCTTGTGCGTTGCCTCGCCGGTGGGGCTCACGGTGATGATGAACGGGTCCATATGACGGGAGGGACGGCCCGCCGCCAGGCTGAAGTAGGACAAGTCGCCGGCGTCCTTAGCGGTCTGGAGCGATTTCACGCGCTCCACTTCCTCCATCTGATCGGTGCTGATGTAGGCGGGCCCGTAGGTCTCGTCGTCATCCATGAGGGTGCCCAGGCGCACGCCGAGGGCGCGGGTGAGCTTGATCAGCGGCGCCAGGGACGGCGGCACCTCGCCGGCCTCCAGCTTCTCGATGACCGTCACGTCGCAACCGCAACGGTCGGCCAGATCCTGGCAGGTCAGATGATGCGCCTCGCGCAGCGTGGTGATCTTGCGCCCGAGCTTGTTGTCCTCAGCCATAACGTGCCTCCTTGAAATTCGATATCACACTATTTTACTTGAGGACGGAAAAGGGAAATAAAGAAGCCGATGAGATGTCCCATCGGCTTCGGTGAACGTAACGCCAGGCACGCTCTTCGGCAACGCCCTTAGAGAAGAGGCCTCCTTTAGCGTTTCTCGGCGAGCAGTCGGTTGAGCGCGTTCAAGTAGGCCTTCGCCGAGCTGACGATGATGTCGCCATCGGCCCCACGGCCCACATACACCTCGCCGCCGGCGGCCTTCACGCGCACGGTCACCTCGCCGAGCGCGTCGATGCCGCGGGTCACGGCGTTCACGGCGAACTCGGACAGGTCGTTGTCGACCTGCACGATCTGATCGATGGCCTTGTACACCGCATCGATCGGGCCGGCGCCCCAATCGCACACCGTCCGCACGTCTCCCTCGGGCCCGCGCAGGGTCACCGTGGCCGTGGGCTTCAAGGGGAAGCCGCAGCTGACCTGCACGCCCTCCAGCGTGTAGATGGCGCACTCCTCGCGATCGCGCTCGTTCACGAGCGCTTCCAGATCCTCGTCGTAGACTTCCTTCTTCTTGTCGGCCACATCGAGGAAGGCGTTGTAGAGGCGGTCGAGCTCCTCGCCCTCGTACTCGTAGCCGAGTTCCTCCAGGCGGTGCTTCAAGGCCGCATGTCCGCTGCGGGCCGTCAGCACGATCTGGCTTTGGCCCACGCCCACCTCGGCCGGATCGATGATCTCGTAGGTGTCACGCTTCTTCAGCACGCCGTCCTGGTGGATGCCCGAGGAATGGGCGAAGGCGTTGGCGCCCACGATGGCCTTGTTGGCCTGCACGTTCATGCCGGTGATGGAGCTGACCAAGCGGCTCGTCTTGATGAACTCGCGGGTGTTGATGTCGGTGTGCGCATCGAGCTCCTCGCCGTGCATGCGCATGGCCATGACCACTTCCTCCATGGCCGTGTTGCCTGCGCGCTCGCCGAGGCCGTTGATGGTGCACTCGATCTGTGTGGCCCCGTTGCGCACGCCGGCCAGCGACAGCGCCGTGGCCATGCCCAAGTCGTTGTGGCAGTGCACCGACACGGTGACATCGTCGATGCCGGCCACGTTGTCCATGAGGTACTTGATGCGCGCGCCGAAGTCCTCCGGCAGCGAGTAGCCCGTGGTGTCCGGGATGTTCACCACCGTGGCCCCCGCCTTGATGACCGCCTCGATGACCCGCGCGAGGAACGCGAAATCCGACCGGCCCGCGTCCTCGGCGTAGAACTGCACGTCTTCCACGTACTTCTTGGCGTAGCTGACCGCATGCACCGCTCGTTCGATGCACTCGTCCTCGGTGATGCGCAGCTTGTCGCGCATGTGCGAGGGCGACACGCCGATGCCGGTGTGGATGCGGGGACGCTTCGCGAACTTCAGCGCATCGGCCGCCGAGTCGATGTCCTTGTCCACGGCGCGGGTGAGCGCGCACACCACGGCCGCGTCGCCGGCCAGCTCGGAGATGCGGCGCACCGACTCGAAGTCGCCGGGGCTTGAGATGGGAAAGCCGGCCTCGATGACATCGACGTTCAGGCGAAGGAGCTGGCGGGCGATGACGAGCTTCTCCTCCGTGTTCATAGAGGCGCCCGGCGACTGCTCGCCGTCGCGCAGCGTGGTATCGAAGATGTCGATCTTGCGTGTCATGCCGTCCTTCTTTCTTCTTTTCTTCTTCCGACAGTTCGCGCCCGAGACGCGGACATAGTTGACCGAAAGCATCATAGCAAAAACCAGCGGCGCCCCCGTTAAGAGGCGCCGCTGGACACGGTTAAATCTTTCTATAGCCCGACATCGGAGCCGTCGATGGCCGCTACAGGGTGATCTTCCACAGGTTGCGCAGATCGATGGCCCCACGCAGGCGGTCGAGCACCGCTTCGGACACGTCCCCCTCGACATTCATGTACACGAGCGCGCAGGACTCCTCCGGCTTGGTGCCGATCTGCATCGTGGTGATGTTGGCCGCGGCGTCGCCCAGAATGGTGCCGATAACGCCGATGCGGCCGGGCGCGTCCACATACTCGAACACAAGCGACGTGGTCGCCGGCGCGATATCGATCTTGTAGCCCATGAGCGAGATGATGCGGGGCGTGTGCTCCGTGCCGAACAGCGTCGCCGCCACCTCCACCTCGTCGGCCACGATGCGCACCGAGGAGGCGTACTCGCCGGCATCGCGCACCGAGGCCGTCGTGACGGAAATGCCGTGCTGGGAGGCCACCGACTCGGCGTTGGCCGCCGAGAAGGCCCCGAGGCGCCGGTAAGACAGG
>ENA-ORUB01003522-ORUB01003522.1-human-gut-metagenome-genome-assembly--contig:-NODE-3522-length-13053-cov-3.012079_pt1 | contig 13053 bp, 10 predicted proteins | sample MGYA00241918_ERZ509200 | MGnify/ENA primary metagenome ERZ509200 (study PRJEB26280, sample SAMEA2338853) | human gut metagenome | biome: human gut; feature: human-associated habitat; material: faeces... | reverse complement strand
GCCCGCTCTACATCCCAAAATTCGATGTTTTTAAATTTTTGTCATGTACTTAAAATTATATATTAAAGTAAGTACGAATAAATTAAGCTTTCTCTTTTCATCCATACTTACCCAACGATCCTTATTTAGAAATGATAAGTCAAACCGACATTCAATGATAAGATGCCTTCGCCACCACGACCTCCAGATTCTCCATCAAAGTCGTCGCCTGTAATGACACCACGCAAGTCTAAATTAATATCCAATGCGGATGTTACATGGAAAGCATTGAAAAGGCCAAAATTACCGCTAACTCCCGTAAAAGAGGGCTTTTCGGTTACTGCAATCACACCAATACCTACATACGGACTACAATCCCATACCCGATCCTGATTATAACCTAAAATCAGATTCGTTGCATTGAACAACGCATCCGCATGGATATTGAAGAAATTGACTTTCTGCTTATCTAACCATTTGCTAGCGTCGTACACTTCTCCTGTTGAGTGTGCACCCGTCTGTGTAGCACCATTGACTGATAAACCACTATACATCAAACGAGCACCCCAAAGCGGCGAGAACCAACGTCCCACAGCTACATCCAAAGCTGGAGAAAGTTTATCACCCAATGACATCTGTTTCTCATGATCTCCAAACAGAAGTTGCGGACCAGCCGCTACACTAACAAACCAACGCGGTTCGAAACTTTCGGAATCCGCTTGGGTTGCCTTTACTTCATCTGATCCTTTCACCGGATTCATGGCATTTACACTAATAGCCAACAGTGAAAAGACGGCTAATAATAACTTTTTCATTTTTATTCGTCCTTTATTTATTATTCTTACTTTTATTCTGCATCCGTAACAAAGTTTCCGCTTGTTATGTTACTGTTCATCCAGTCCAGACGTTCGGTATAAGCCTGCTTCATCGTTGCTATCGCTTCATCGAAACTTATATCCTCGTCTCCATTGAAAGCAGAACCTACGGAGTTTTTCAAACTTGCAAGAGGCCACATAGCATAATTGTACTGCTCTGAAACCTTGTTAGAAACGGCAAATTCATCTATTCTGGCAACCACATTCAGCAGATGCGGATAGATAACCGCCCAGCGTTCCTGAACTCTGGCACGGAAATTCGCATCCTTGAAAAGTAGAGGATACCACATATATGGCATGTCGTTTTCATAGTCATAATCACTTCCCGGCCACCAAGAAGTCTTCTCTGCCAGTTTCGAAGCGCCATAAAGCCATTCGTTATTCTTGCGGCAATCATAAGTACCGCCATACTTTCTGTTCATGACCTGTACCTTGTCGTAATTGATAAATGTCTGCCAGTCGAAATCCCATACCGGGCCGGCAGTCAGCTTGCCATCACCGTCAATCAACATATACACACTCTTCGGGTGTTTGTATTCATCGTTGAATGTCAGTTCCTGAATGAACAAGTAGTCGATTACCGAATTGATATCCAAATCACTATAAGCAGCCTCATAGTTTTCGGTCTCCAGATTGGATTCTACTGTCTCTATTCTAGCCTTTACCTGATTGAAGATATCAGCACTATATTTACTAACCTCATCCTTGAACATACAAGGCAAACCACGTCCTGTGCGGAATTTGTCCACCTCATCGTAATTATCATCAAATTCAAGCAGATAACCACAATCGGCCATCGTCGGATTGGCATTACCATCGCCTATGATGTCTTCTATACAGTCTTTGATATCCACCCGATCGCCGTCAATCTTGATTTGTTCGCACAGATAGTAGTTTCCTACATGGCGTCCGTCCATTACAACTTCTACACTGTATCCTTTAGGATTCCATCCCAGTCCGTCAGCAAAAGCATTTTCAACTTTATGAGCCACTTCAAATGCCACTGAGTTTCTCAGCATAGTGCGGTCCATCCAGTTGGCCAAAAGTACCCAACGCTTATGTTTCGGCATGCCTAAAACAGGTGCTTTGTCTAGCAATTTAATAGCAAAAGGTTTTTTCGGGAACTTCTGTGTGGAATTGCCACGCAGACGGATTCCGCAAAATGCTTCTTCCATATCCACAGAACCATCAGCTTTATATACCGCCATCTTGTCTGTTTCTACCCAATCGGCATCCTTGGCACGTACATTGATACCTGCTTCTGCCCAGGATTCACTTCCGCTACCGCTCTGTGTCAGCACCACAACCGGCAGGCCGGAATTAGTGACAGCAACAGTAAACTCTCTTGTCTCTTCTCCGTTGGAAAGCGTGTAAACCACAGGTTTGCTGAAATCAACTTCACTTACACCACTTGTCTGCTCCACTCCGTCTATCTTGACTGTTGTGCCGTCACTTACGGTAAATGTAGGCTTCAGCTTGAAGTCATACAGATAAGGAATGCATCCTGTAACGGAGTCACGACCGACAGTCATTTCTTCTGCTGCATTGTCAACTGGTTCTGTAGCATTGCCATTGAATACCAGTTTCTTGTCCAAAATTTTACCTGTATTATTCTTTGCCTCGAAAGAGAACGATGTAAACACCGGAAGGTTGGTTACTACCATGTCGTTCTTATAGTTTTCCAGCGAAAGCGGGAATGTATAGCAAGTGTTCGCGACAAAGTCCACCAGCGCTGTACGGGTAAATTCAGCCTTGAATTGCTGCGTCAGGATAGTAATCTTTATCTGGTCTCCGGTGAGTATTTCTGGTGCACAAGTGATATAGCCTGTATAGTTCTTTCCGCTGGCAAGGGCAGGAGTGTCACTCCAGTTCATTGTCAGCACATTGGCACCGGTTGCAGATGCCGACCATGTTACAGCTTTGGAAGTCGCGTCAAAAGTAAATTCACCTCCCAGACGTCTGCCTTCAGGCAACGTCAGGATGATACATTCGAGCGCATCGCCTTCGAGTGCCGTTCCCGTAGCATTGATATCAAATTTCAGCAAAGAGAACAGGTGTTCGAACTCAAACTCATACCGGCCCTCATAAGTCTTGAAAGTAGGTGTACCCACCTTGTAATCTGCCTCCAACTTGCCGGTAGCCATGTCGAAAGTCTGTGTCAGTTTCAAGTCACCTTTCAGGGCTGTTACCTCAGAAGTGACATTATCGGCTCCATACGGATAATAGGCATACGTAGGATATTCACTGCTTGCCAGCGTTCCATTAAATTCAGCCTCGGCCACATTACCGGTATTGGTAGCTTCAAACAGGGCATTTTTTGTGCCCTTATCACCATACACACCGATCTGGTCCGTAGGCGACCACAAGATGCCGGCCACACCCTCGGGTGAAGAATTGTCCACACAGGTACGTGTCTGCATGCCATCATCCATGCGTGCAAGAATCGTTACATTTCCTTGAGATGAATTTGCTATCGGTTCTTCATCCAGGCAGGAAATCCCCCCTAACAAACATCCAGCGATGATGGCGTAGTGTCTCATCTTATAGCTCATCCGATTTTATTTTTCAACCATCAATCTTCACGGGCCTATCTGACCCATGAAGATTTTATAATTTGATTATTCATCCCAACCAACTGCATTTCCGCCATTGTTGTAGCTGGCGTTGTATGTAGGAGTTGTTGAATCACCTTTCTTACGCAAAGCAAACTTAAAGTTGTTGTCGATAAGGGTCTGTATCAGCCAATCACTCTTGTATTTAACACCTGATAAAGCCTGTTTGTCGGCAAAGTTCATGAAGATAAGACCAAGTCCGGCATTTTCTTCACGGTTTTGCAACTCATCAACTCCCATCTGGTTCATATCAATAGCCAAGGCTTCAATACCAGTACCTCTGCCATTGATATTACCGTTATCAGAGTAGTATCCTCCAAGGTCATTCATAAACCACGTCCTGTGAGAATTATCATTCTTATACAAATCAACACTCTTTTGGAATAAGTGCTTAATACCATCCTCTTTTTCCTGCTTAGTAGCTTCCTGGTTTGCTCCAACGCTGGTAACCTCCTGATAATACCATCTCAATTGTGCTGTTGAATTTGCATACCAAACAGGTACTCCCCAATCCATAGGCATACCGCCATTGTTATCCTGATAAGTCCAGTCGCCTGCCTTGTCTGGCCCTGTTGCAGTTCCCCAAAAAGTAAACATGATTGGAGCAGTAGTTTTTACGTCTGGACCATTATAAACAAATGATTTAGGATCGGTATAATACATAAGCATTTTTTCTGAATTGTAATTTGCCTTTAAGATAATCTTACCCTTCACATCATCGATTGTTGTATTCGGAGTAATTTCACCGGTATATATACGATTCTCAGGAACGGCAGCTAACTCATTAACTTTGTCACGCAACAGATTTATCCATGTCTGTTCTGCATCACGAGATTCTCTATCCCAAACCCATTTATATCCAAGAAATCCTTCCTCATGTCCTGTTCCATAATCATGGTCACCTCCTGTAGCAAAGGTCAACATAAGAAATGCAAACTCATTTGTTTTTCCAGCTTCTTCGCACGTTTTCAAATATGAAGCAATATCTTTAACAGCTGTTTCTAATGACATAACCTCCTTTTCTGCACTTTCAGACACAACTTTAATATCACCTGTAAAAGTATTATTTTTCGGACGCCATGAATTATTATCACTATTAGAACCTTTAGCAGATGTCTGGAAAATAAACGCACGTACGCCATCCTGGAACTGCTGTGCGATTGTTGCGTTTTGATAAATATTTTCAGCACCATTTTCACTTGTCAATATAGAGAACTTACTACCTGGGATAGAGAGCTCAGACACATAAATATCCGGATCAAGTGAACTCATCCAATAGTTTGTACCTCCGATTGTCAATGGAGGAAGAATAACACGGTTAATCTTATGCGGAATTACATCTGCTTTTTGTAAAGTCTTGCGGCAAGGAGCACCATTCAATAGAGATACTGTGACACGAAGAGTTCTCTGAGTTACAGTATTATTTTTATTTTGCGGAATGATATATGCCTTTACATTCAGTAATTCATTAGGACCCAACTGAATGAACTGACCGGTTTTCTTGTCATAACAAGGAATTGATATACGGCCACGCTCCTCATTGAAATCACCAACAGGTTCACAAGTTGCGGTTATACCTTCCCCTGTAGTTGCATTTCGTATATTACATGTAAAATCACCAGTAAGAATAGGCTGTGTACCTTCTATTGCATCCACGTTAATATTGGTAATGGTCGCAGTACCTGATGATGGCCCCTGTACTGTAATATCAAGTACAGTCACCAAATTATGGAACTGCAAGTCTATAAACTTGCCATCTTCCACTTGTGATGGGGTCACAGCATTATAGGCATACATATAGGCATAGTCCATATTCGGAAGTCCGAAATAAGTCTTTTTATTTTGAAGAGCTCCCTCCTCATTACCATTAACAACCCTCCATTCCTGCACCTGCTGTGTCACTGGAATATTGGCAGTAATCATTCCAGTTGCATCTTCCTCTTCTGTTCCTTTCACAGCACTAGCCGGATAGAAAGCATAGAATCTATGCTCAGTACTCGGATCTCCCCACTGCAAACCGGCTTCAGCTGTATTTACTTTTGTAACAGTTGATGCTGTTGCTTTGTCTGTAGCATCAGGTGTTACCTTATAATTCACCAAATGATTTGCCGGTTGTGAAGCCTGCAGACAGAAGATAGCAATTTCATCACTACCGTCTTCTTCCCAATATACCGGCACACCAGTTGAAGTACGATCACCGTATACGGTTTTTGTTTCTGCTGTTTTTTCAATCACATTCGCATCTCCTGACAAAGTAGATCCGAACAGAATTTCATCTCCAGTCTGTACAGGATTTTTTACAGCTCCATCACCCAGATCATCGTCTGTACAACTGATAAGGCAGGCAGTTAAAGCCATACCTAACATAAATATACTTTTTTTCATAATCTGCTTATTTAAATTAATTAATCCCATGTACTACCTGAATAATCGCCTTCCCACTCTGCATCAGGGTTAGCAAATCCATGTTCCTCAATAGTCACTCCATCAGCGTTCGTCGTACCGTTTTCAAACACCGAGGCCTTCATAAAGCCTTTTTCCAATTCCACCTCCAATTTATCCATTCGTGGAATCTCATACTCTTTCTTTTTCATTATCAATTCCTCCTATTATATTTTATGTATTAATTGTTAGATTATTTCTTCTTTTTCCCATATCCGTAACCATAGCCATAACCATAGCCATAGCCGTAGCCGTAGCCGTATCCATAGCCGTAACCATGGCGTTTCAGATCTGTTCCATTCAGAACCAGTGCCATGTTGTTCAGTTTCTTTTCCTGATACAAAGCCTCCAGATCCGGAACTTGTCGACGATCCAAACGACCTGCCCGTACCACGAAGATGGTTAAGTCGGCAATACGGTTTGCAATTGTGGCATCCGCAATGACACCTACCGGAACATTATCCGCTATGATATAATCATATTGGGTACGCAACTGACGGAACAAATCATCCAAACGATCGTCCATCAACAACTCTGCCGGATTCGGAGCCGGTGAACCTGCCGTGATGACATCGGGTTGTGTTCCTTCTTCATCCCGTATAATGATATTTTCCGGTTTCATCTCCGGATCAACCAGGTAATCCGTCAATCCTTTTCCCCTATGCGCTGCAAATGAAACACTCAAGGTTCCTTTCCGGATATCCAGATCCACCACAATCACCCGTTTGCGTGCATACAGCAATGTCATTGCCAAGTTGCTAGAAATAAACGTCTTCCCGGCACCTTCATTGAAGGAAGTAAACGTAATCACCTGGGCCGGTTTCCCTTTCCGGGCCATAAACGCCATATTGGTGCGTAAAATCCGAAAGGCCTCCGACACGATACTATCCGGTTTGGCCAGAACAGATTTTGTTTTCTGCTTCTTCTGTTGTTTGTAAGCGTCCTTATCAAAAGGTATTTCTCCCAAAAAAGGAACAGAGACCACTCCCATCAGATCTTTCCGGCTATGAATCCGCGTATCCATAAACAAGATCATCAGGAAAACAGTACCCGGTACAGCCAGTCCGATTAAAATACCCAGCAGTAAAATCCGGTTCCGGTTGGGAGAAATCGGCATATTGCTTCCTTCCGCATCATCAATCACCCGAGCATTGTTATCTGCCATCGCCTGTGAAAGCGCATTCTCTTCCCGCCGGTTTAGCAAGAACAGGTACAAGGCTTCTTTCAGTTTCTGCTGACGCTCGATGCTCAACATCTGACGTTGCTTTGCCGGGATAGCTGTAATCCGGGCCTGTGCCCGCTGTTCCCGGTTTTGTGCATCCGTCCGGCGTACATTGATACTGACAATCATATTATCAACCGCCCGAATAATATTCTGCTTAATGGCCCGCAAAGAGTTATTCAGCTCCTGAACCACCGGATTCTCCACACTACTGTCTTCAATCAACTTATCCCGACGCAGCTTTACCATATTATATTGATTAATCTGCGTCTCAATATTCATATCCTGAATACCCGTATTCGCAGGAATCAAATCAATTTCTTTGGCAGGATCCGTCAGATAGTCTTTGATATACTGAGCCAACCGGAGTTGGGTTTCCAATTCCAAGGCATCCGTATTATACTTTTGCGATTCGGACATATACATATCTGCCGAAGAAGCAATATCCACCACCTGATTTTCCCGTTTGAAAGATTCAAGATCCGATTCAACCGTTCCCAATTCCTGCTCGATGATGATTAACCGTTCATTGATAAAGTTCGCCGTATTGACAGCTACCTGGTTTTTATCCCGGATCGCCATCTCATTATAGACCGTAATCAATGTATTCAAGACTTCTTCGGCACGAACCGGAGAATTATCCTTGATCGCCAGTTTGATAATCGACGACTCATCTTCTTCCTGCTGAATACCAATATTACCCATGTAATAGGCAACAACAGCCTCCAGAGGCCGTTTCTCGACTTCGATCCACTTCCCATACCAGGACTTGTCATAATAATTCGTCGGAGTAACCACAATTTCGTTTTCCGCAACAGTTACCGTATCATTCAGTTGTACTTTTTGATAATGAGTTGTCCCGGCTTTATCTTTCACGCCCAGCATGACCGACTTCTGATCCATCGCCTGTACTCCGAAAGCCAAATAAGTACCCGGCAAGGCATCCGGAAATGAAACGGCAAACGGCGCCTGCGTATATAACTCCGTATAGCGGAAACCGTCTTTCAACCGGTAATTCACATCCGCATGAACCCGACGGACCACATCACGCAGCAATTTCTTAGAACGGAACTGCAGAATTTCGTTGGCCACATTTACTTTATTGATGTAATTATCATACCGATCCAATCCGGCTGTCGATAATTTATTCGACGGATCTTTGATAATGACGGTAGCCGACCAAAAATACACAAATGGTGTCGTGGCATATTTCATCCAAGCCAATCCACCAAACAAGATGAGCGACAACAAAAACCAATGCCACTTCGACAACAGATACATCAACAAGTCCAATACATTGATGTTGTTATCCTTCTTATTATCCAAACTATTCATCTGTCATTTCGTATTTTGAAACATTACTTCAAGGCCCAGATCAGCGAACAAACAACCGCCGCAAAACTTAAGAACAAAGTTGTATAACGGAGGCCCCGTTCTTCATTATCTTTTTCCTTGTACTTCGGTTCTACATACACGATATCATTCTGCTGCAAATAGAAACAAGGAGACTCAAACAAATCTGTACTTCGCAGGTCGTGCATGAACATCTGCCGGCTATCACCCACTTCCCGTATCACCGCCACACGATCCACACGAGCTCTGGAAGACAAATCGCCTGCTTTGGCTATCGCATCCAACAACGTTACCCGATCGTCATCGACCGAAAAAGTACCGTTGTGCCCCACGGCTCCCAGAACTGTATATTTGAAGTTCAAGAACTCAATCGAAACCAATGGATCCGTGATATAATTACCATCCTGGATCTTAGTCTTAATCAAATCCGTCACCTCCGTAACCGTCAATCCCTCGACATGCAACTTTCCCAAAATCGGAAAATCGATGTCGCCATCCACATTGACCCGATATCCTTTTTCCCGGGAAAGACCCGCTTCCGGATACGTATCCACACTACCATCCTCTCCAATCCGGAATGTCCCTTCATGAATATTAAAGGGAATAGCCAATTCCGGTTTCTTGCAACTAACTGTAATACTCAACCGATCATTGGGGTGAATTACAGCCTCATACTTTGTATCCATCAGATACTTTTTACCCATCTCCATGTCCTGCAAATAGACAAAGTTCTTACGTGAAGAACATGAAGAAAGTACCCAAATAACCAACAGACCAAACAACCAATACTTTTTATCCATTTCGTTTACTTTTAATTATCCCATTTTTAGTTTTCCAGTCTTTCCCATCTATCAACAAAAGATGTTCCAACCGGCCAACCGATGAATTTATCTGTTTATCTCTCTTTATTTTCCCGCGTCAACCCTTGATAACAAATCCGGGCCGCTTCTTCGTCCGGCCGACACTCCATCCGTCCAATCCTAACCTGCTCTACCAACCGTACCAACGTGCTACACAAGGCATTTACCAACCGATGTTCCTTCCGAATCACAGAACATCCCGGTAACAACAAAGCAAAAGCCTCGACATCTTTACAAAGTACCAATCGATTCCTTTCCGCCTGTTGCAAACGCACAATTCCCTCAATCGGATACTGGCTGTTTTCATAACAAGGCGTTTTCCCACTCCAGGGTGAACCAAAGACCCAAGGGCCGTTGTCCGTCATCACCACGATCGGATTATCATCATTCAATAATTGACATCCGGGTACAGACCGCAGCCACAAACGGCTATGTGTACTCTTGCCCGTACCACTTTTCCCCATAAATAGAAAAGCCTTCTGATCCTTCACTACCACAGAAGCATGTACGGATATTGCCTGTCGTGTCAGAACCGCCTGCGCATACACAATCCGAATCAACGATGTCAGTACTTGAACAATCCAAGGATCTTCCCAGCAGACCTCAGCGGCAGCTTCCGAAAAAACATCATTCACCCACATCCGGTGCATCGGTCCCTGAGGAGTATACTGTAAGTCCACTTCCAAACCGCCGTCAAAAACATACAACCGGGTATTCCCGACATCACTCCCTGTATCTTCCCAGCTAAACCGCTTATTCTCTACCCGGATCGGTTCTTCTACTATCCGGAACGAAAACAACCGTTCTTCATTTTCCGGCTCTTCCACCAGAAACGGCAGAAAAGAAGGCAATAATCTTTCCAAGGCTACCGCTTCCGGCAAAGAAACCGAAAACACAAAGCCTCCCACCCGGAAGCTATATTCACACATCATCATCATCTGCATTGCCCTACCACTAAATTTACCAATGCCCAAAAGGCTTCCGCCGGAGCGTAATGCCAGGCAAAACGGGCATTCCGAAAAAATGCAGTCATCGTCTGCCATTTACCCAGCCTGTGATTCCGGATCGCTTTCTGCCGTTCTGCCGAATAAAAGCCGAAATTACCGCCACTCATCACTTTCTTCAACAATACCTCTGATGAAGATCCCATGGGTAGCGGAGCCGGAATCTTCTCTTCCGGCAATCCCAGTTGTTGCACCAGAAAAGCATGCAACAAAGCACTCCAGTTATTCAAGCCGCATTGATGATAAATTTCCTTCATTTCCTCTCCTGAAATCCGGTCATGCCACTGGTTGTAAGCACGGGCCATATCACATAACTGGCGTAAACCGATACCCAAGCCCAACACATGCTTGAGAATATGGGCATTCAACATCAACAAGTTCAATTCAGGCACAAGCACACGCACCTTACTCCTGCTTTCATCCTCTATCGTCCACCAGTCGTATCCTTTCGTTTTTTCCAGACCGGATAAATACTTTTTCAAATACGGGCTTTGCAGGTCAATCCCTTGCAGATGATGTTCAACCTTCAATCCTTTCCAAAGATAAAAGGCACTGCCATCGGGCCGTATTTGCAACGTACACCCTTTTTGTCGCATCCAGTCATTGGCTTTTTCCCAGGCTTCGCGATGCGGAAAATAAAAATCCACGTCTCCACATTCCCGGAGTAACGGGTATGCATATAAAGAAGCGATCCCTTGTCCTTTCTGCAAGATCGGATAGAGTCCCTGCTTCTCCAACGAACCGGCCAAGACAGCCAGTTTCCGATTCATTTCCAGATTCTTTCTCTCGATCCGATCAATCTCAACCATCCAGCGTGCCATGATGGCTACCGAAGGAAGAAAATACTCCGGCAAATGAAACAATCCCCGATACAACAAACCCGTTACCGTTTGTTGGCGAGCGATTAAGAAAATCTCATTCCAGGCAGATTCCGAAAGCGGGAAACAACGCAGCTCTTCGATGTCTTTCTCCCACAAACCCGCTCTCAATAATGTCCAAAATGCAGTTAACACTTGTTGTTGCATCTCTCAAGAGACTACGACCAAGCCTTCTTTTATCCAGTCAGCGAGTAAATGTTTCACATCCTCCAGCGCCTTATCTATTTCCACCTCGTACTCTTCATGCAGCCATTCAGCCAAAAGCTGCGGGGAAAATTCATCTTTTCCTATCCGCTGCCATAAAAAAGCGGCCGTCTCGTTCAAGGTGTACACATAAGCCATATCCCATGTTCCAGAACAGGTATTCGCTATCATGTAGCGGTTCCCGATCTTTCTCAATACCAACTTTTCATTCAATTTCATAACCTCGCCTCTGCAGTATTCTTTGTCTGACTAAAATTTCTTACCACCCAGCAGATAGCACATGGTCAATAAAATAATCTTCACATCCAGCCACAGATTCCGATGTTCCAGATAATCCAGATCCATCCGCAACCGAATCAGCATCTTTTCCATGGTATCCGTATAACCATTATACAAAGTGGCCATAGAAAACAATCCCGGACGCAAATGAAACAGCAAGCGATAATCCGGATTGATTGCCATAATCTGTTCCACGAAATAAGCTCGCTCCGGACGAGGACCGACAAAAGACATCTCTCCTTTTAAGACATTCCATAACTGGGGTAACTCATCTAAGTGATGCTCCCGCAAGAAACGTCCAATCTTGGTTAAACGGGCATCATCTCTTTCACATAATTGAGGGACGCCTTCTTTTTCCGCCTCCGGAATCATAGAACGGAACTTGTACAGCAAGAACTTTTGCCCTTTATACCCGATTCGCTCCTGACTGAAAATGACCGGTCCACCATCTTCCAATTTGATCCAGACAAAAAAGAAGACATACAATGGTGACAATAGAATCATACCCAATAATGCAGCTGTAACATCCAGCCCCCGTTTCACTACATCATAAACTCCAGTGGTTTCATCCGATGTTGTTTTGACATTTCTAAAAACGGTTTTTTCCTCTCTTTGCATTTTCGTAATATCTACATCCATAAATCATTAGTTATTTAATTCCTTAGTATCTATATTGTTAAAATTCAGATTTATATTGATCTGGCATATTGCCTCATGAACCCTTTCCGTCTATTTATGCATTAACTCCTGATATAAATCCAAACACTTCTGAATCATTTGCTCTTGTGTAAACCAACTTTCATAACGTATTTTCGCCCGGTGTGAGAATCCCGCATAAACCTTTTCATCCTTTAAAATGGAATGAATCGCTTCCGCCAATTCTTTCGCGTTTTCCGGAGGAACATTGATACCCGATTCCTGCTCCGCATTCACCCAAGCCACACCCGAATGAGGAATACGAGTCGCGACTACCGGCTTTCCACATGACATGGCTTCGATCTGAACGATTCCAAAAGCTTCCGTCTTCTGTATAGAACTCAGGCAAAACAAATCACAAGCGCCATAATAGGCCGGTAAATCCTTATCAGAGATATAACCCAGCATTTTTACTTTTTCAGTTAAGCCCGAGCTTTCTATTTGTCTTTGCAAGGTTTCCTGTAAAGGGCCCGTTCCTCCTATCAGAATCAGATACCGGTCATCCAGAAACCTGGCGGCATCCACTAAATACGTATATCCTTTATATCCTATTAACCGCCCTAACGAAAAGATGATTTTCTTCCCCGGATATTGATTTCTTATTGCTTCTATCGCTGCCAAATCCGGTTGTATGGCATCTATCCCGATA
>ENA-ORUB01003519-ORUB01003519.1-human-gut-metagenome-genome-assembly--contig:-NODE-3519-length-13062-cov-2.136926_pt1 | contig 13062 bp, 9 predicted proteins | sample MGYA00241918_ERZ509200 | MGnify/ENA primary metagenome ERZ509200 (study PRJEB26280, sample SAMEA2338853) | human gut metagenome | biome: human gut; feature: human-associated habitat; material: faeces... | reverse complement strand
CTGCTTTCCGCGAGGAGGCAGTAAATAGAGGTGGTAACGCGTTTGATTCGCCCTCTGCTTTGGGACCGGTGTACAGCCGGAGAAAAAAGCGGAGGGCTTTTTGTATCTTCAAAAGCAAACTCCGCAGCAGAATATGGAGGAAATAAAGATGACATTGTATGAAGAACTGGTTCGCCGTGGTCTGATTGCTCAGGTCACCGACGAAGAAGAAATCAAGGAACTGATTAACACAGGAAAAGCAACCTTTTACATCGGCTTTGACTGCACCGCCGACAGCCTGACCGCCGGACACTTTATGGCGCTGACCCTGATGAAGCGTTTGCAGATGGCAGGCAACCGCCCAATCGCACTGATTGGCGGCGGTACCACCATGATCGGCGACCCATCCGGCAGAACCGACATGAGAAAGATGCTGACCAAAGAGGACATCGCCCACAACGCCGAGTGCTTCAAACGTCAGATGGAGCGCTTCATTGAATTTGGCGAAGGCAAAGCGATGATGCTCAACAACGCCGACTGGCTGCTCAACCTCAACTACATCGAGCTGCTGCGTGAGGTAGGTGCAAGCTTCAGCGTCAACCGTATGCTGACCGCCGAGTGCTACAAGCAGCGCATGGAAAAGGGTCTGAGCTTTTTGGAATTTAACTACATGATTATGCAGAGCTACGACTTCTACCATATGTTCCAGCACTACGGCTGCAATATGCAGTTTGGCGGCGATGACCAGTGGAGCAATATGCTCGGCGGTACCGAGCTGATTCGCCGCAAGCTGGGCAAGGACGCTTACGCCATGACCATCACCCTGCTGACCGACTCGCAGGGCAAAAAGATGGGTAAGACCGCAGGCAACGCAGTATGGCTGGATGCGGAAAAAACCTCTCCGTACGATTTCTTCCAGTACTGGAGAAACGTTGGGGATGCCGACGTCATCAAATGCCTGAAGATGCTGACCTTCATTCCAATCGAAGAAATTGAGGCGATGGAAAGCTGGGAAGGCGCACAGCTGAACGTAGCAAAAGAAAAGCTGGCGTTCGCGCTGACCGAGATGGTACACGGTACCGAGGAAGCACAGAAGGCGCTGGACGCTTCCAAAGCGCTGTTCGTTTCCGGCGGCAACAGTGAGAATATGCCGACCACCGAGCTGAGTGCAGCAGACCTGGACGAAAACGGTGCGGTCGCTGTGGCAGACCTGCTGGTCAAGACCGGTCTGGCTCCTTCCAAAGCGGAGGCAAAGAGACTGATTAAACAGGGCGGCATCTCGCTGGACGACCAGAAGGTGACTGCATTTGACGCAGTCGTCAATAAGGATGCCTTTGCACAGGGTCAGGTCATCCTCAAAAAAGGCAAGAAGGTCTTCCACAAGGTCACTTTGGCAGACTAAAACAGGATAACAAAAAGGCACGGAAAAAGTTTTCCGTGCCTTTTTTTATTGCTGCACCTAGGGATTAACAGTCCGTTTCTGTAAGCATTTGAGTTTTGCATACATATCATATTGACTTTTATGTCTTATGTGATAGTATATAACTATATAGAAAGAATACATGGATACCAACGGAGGGATATAAATGACAATTACATTTTTAGGAAAAGACTTTGAGTTCGACGATAGTATTCAACAGCTTTCTTTATACTTAGAGCAGTTTTATAATTATCGCACCAAACTTTTGAACGCCTTATCCGATGAAGAAAAGAAAGAAAAATTACAATTTTGTAATGATGTATTTGCACATCCCATAAATGACATAGTTATAGATTTGCTCAGGCAACTAGAATGTTACGAAATATACAATGTAACAATGCAAGATTTTTTAGACGAAGATGGACAAGATGCTAACATTAGGCAGCATTACACTGAATTTCGCAAAAAAATCAGCGATATACGCTCTTACTCTTATGCAGAAGAAAATGCTGCATTGAGTAGAGCAAGAGAAAGAGCTGACAGCAATATCACTGGTATGGGTTTTACGCCTGTATGCACAAACTTAATCGGAGCATTAACATACAGCGCCATGGGCACAAGTACAGTCAAAAAGCAAGTCAGAGAAGCTGATAGACAATACCAATGTGAAGCAGAAGAACTTAGAAAAATTTGTGAACGACATATCGTATCTCAATCAAATGAAGAAACAAAAAACTACATCAACATCTTTAGACAAGATATAGATTCTTTCATTAAGCGCACATTAGAAAAATACCTTACAATTTTAAATGAAAATCATATTTTCCCAATAGAAAAGGCATCCTACTATGACCAGCAAAAGTCGATTAACATTCTCGGAAATCTCGCTGTTATGGAAAACAAAGTAAGGGTATTACAAGAAGCATTTGCTTACGACCCTTTCAATATCAGAATTTATGATAATTTGTTAGTGTATGATATGTTCGACCAGAATGTAATGGAGACTGCAAAAACTCTCCATATAGATGATCGTGTATCAGAAGTTCTTGAAATAGACTGTCTTTTAAAAATCTGTAAAAGAGTCCCTGAAGAACAACTATCAGATAAGATTCAAATTCTTGCAAACCAATATGGTTGCACTGTGGATGAGATTTTAAGAGTGTTACGCAGCACCGCTGCTAGAATGATGGGTGCAACAATAGACACAGAAACACCGACAGACACAGAAATATCGACAGACGCAGATGATGCAAATAACGCCCCGGATGACAACCAAAATACAGATGATGGAATTCATCAAGAGATACAAAAACAAGATGATATTAGTTATAAAAAGTGGGTATACACTGGGTGTATCTCAGTTGTTGCATTACTACTGCTTTTATTTATCATCACCTTCGGTGATCTTTAAGATACGGTATATCGAATCATCTGAACAAGGTTGGGACATAACCCACCATACATACTTGTTTTAAGGGAATGAAATTTTCGCTTTGACTACAGTGAATGAAATCGAATCACTCTGTAGGGAATAAATCTGCATAAAACCCAACAAAAAAGGAGCCTTCACAGGAAGGCTCCTTTTTATTATCCATTTTTAAGTCGGTTAGATGACCTCGGTGGCGTGGCGGGTGACGTGGCAGCCCAGGTTGACCGCTACCGGCAGGCTGGCAACGTGGGTAGGGTAGGAGATGATGTTGACCGCCAGCGCGGTGACGCTGCCGCCCATATCCTCGGGACCGATGCCAAGGCGGTTGACCCGGTCGAGGATTTCGCTTTCCATATCGGTGTAGAACAGTTTCTTGTTATAGGTGAACAGGTCGCGGCAGAGCGCCTTTTTGGCAAGCAGGGTACACATCTCGGTGTTGCCGCCGATGCCCACGCCGATAATCAGCGGGGTGCAGGAGCGTCCGCGGTTTTCCTGGACGCAGCTGACCACATAGCGGATGATGTCCTCGCGGGTGGCGCTGGGGTGGAACATCTTCAAAGAGCTTGCGTTCTCGCTGCCTGCGCCCTGCGGGATGACCGTCAGGGTGATGCTGTTGCCCGGCACCAGACGGATGTGGACGATGGCAGGGGTGTTATCCTGCGAATTGACACGGTTGAGCGGGTCGTTTACCACCGACATCCGCAGGTTGCCCTGCTGGTATGCCTGGCGCACGCCCTCGTTGATGGCGTCCTCAAACAGCTCGCCCACGATGTGTACATCCTGCCCGATTTCGGCAAAGACGACCACCATGCCGGTGTCCTGGCAGATGGGCAGGCTGGTCTGCTGGGAAACCTTGTAGTTGTCGATGATATTTCCGATGGCGCGTTTGCCGTTTGGCGAGATCTCATAGTCATAAGCGGTGTCCAGCGTCAGCTTGATGTCCGACGGCAGGAATTTGTTGGCGCGCAGGCACAGGTTTTTGACGGTGCGCACGATGGTTTCGGATGTGATGATTCTCATGGTGTTACCTCCTTACGATCTTTCCGCCAATCACAACCAGCTGCGGTCTGGCGGCGATGGTCAGCGGGTCCTGTGAAAAAACAGCGAAGTCGGCGTCCTTGCCCACCTTCAGCGAGCCGACCCGATGGTCGATGCCGACGATTTGGGCAGGGTAGATGGTGATGGCAGCCAGCGCCTGCTGGTAGTCCATCCCTTCGCGCACCGCCATGCCCGCACAGATGGGCAGCAGCCCGATGGGCATGACGTTGTAGTCGGTGCAGATGGCGGTTTTGACCCCATGCTGCGAAAGAACAGCCGGATTGCGGTCGGTGGCATTGGCAAGCTCCGGCTTGCTGCGGGTGGTCATCAGAGGACCGGTGATGGCACAGGCTCCTTCCTCTGCCAGCTCCTGCGCAATCAGGTGACCCTCGGTGCAGTGTACCAGGACATAGTCCAAATCAAATTCCTTTGCCAGACGGATGGCGGTGAAGATGTCGTCGGCGCGGTGGCAGTGGAAATGTGCCTTCAGCTCGCCTTTGATGACCGGCACGAGCGCATCGCACTTGGCATCAAAATCCGGCGGGTCGGTGTCTTCGTCCTCCTGCGCCTTGCAGCAGTCCTCATAGTAGCGCTGTGCCTTGCGCAGGCTTTCGCGGATGAGCGCGGCAGTCGCCATGCGGGTCATCGGCGTTTCCGATTTGTCGTTGTAGCAGTTCTTTGGATTTTCGCCCAGAGCAAACTTCATCGCAACCGGATTTTGCAGCACCATGCGGTCGATGTTTCTGCCGTAGGTTTTAACAGCGCAGAACTGCCCGCCGATGGCGTTGGCGCTGCCCGGTCCGGTGACAACGGTGGTGACAGCAGCGCTGACTGCCTCCTCAAAGCTTTTGTTGAGCGGGTTGATGGCGTCGATGCCGCGCAGTTGCGGGGTGACCGGGTCGGTAATCTCGTTGAGGTCGTCGCCCTCAAAGTTGAGTCCCTCTTCGGCAAGACCCATGTGGCAGTGGGCGTCGATAAAGCCGGGCAGCAGGGTGTTTCCCTTTAGGTCAAAGACCTCCTCCGGTGAAAAGGCGGAGGTGTCCGGGCAGTCGGACATCGGACCGAGCGCGGCAATGCAGCTGCCCTCGGTGAGCAGAAAGCCGTCGGGGATGGACAAAAAGCCCTGCGGTGCAGGCTCCATCGTGACAAGATTGACATGAATGAAAAGCATGGGGTGACCTCCCAAAAGTTTACATAAAATAGTTGCTCTTATTATACTACAAAATTTGAGTTTTGAAAATAGCTTTTTTAGAAAGGAGGGGAAAAGGGTCGAAAACAAAAATTTTTTCCCGATAAAACGCATAAAATAGGAGAGGGGATATTGAGAGAATTTCGACAATATGATAAGATATAAGATAGAACTTTTTATCATATTATAAAGCAGAGGAATCAAAGATGATCATATCACTGGAAAACGTATTCAAATATTACGGAGCGGACTGCATTTTGCGCAACGTCTGTGCAACCATCAACGACAAGGACCGCATCGGTCTGGTGGGAGCCAACGGGGAGGGCAAGACCACCCTGCTCAACGTCCTGACCGGCGAGCTGGACTATGAGGAGGGAACGGTCAGCCTGACCAACGGCAAGGTCATCGGCTACCTGCACCAGAACAGCGGGCTTTCCAACGGCAAGACCATCCAGCAGGAGATGGAGGCGGTGTTCGCCGACCTGCTGGCGCTGGGCGAGGAGGTGGATGCCCTGCAAAGGCAGATGGCACAGGTCCACGACGACCCGACCGAGTATGAAAAGGTGTCGGCAGAATACCAGAAGAAGCTGGCACGGTTTGAAGCTGCCGACGGCTATCAGGTCCAAGTGAAGATCAACACCGTCCTGGGCGGCATGGGCTTTGCCTCCTATGACCGCAACATTGTCACCGACAACCTTTCGGGCGGCGAGAAGACCCGCCTTGCCACCGCCCGTCTGCTGCTGCTCGAACCTGACCTGCTCATCCTCGACGAGCCGACCAACCATCTGGACTTTAAGACGTTAAGCTGGCTGGAGGACTACCTTTCCTCCTACAAGGGCGCGTTGTTGGTGGTTTCGCACGACCGGTACTTCCTCAACCGGCTGGTGGACCACATCTGGGAGCTGGAGCGCACTGTGCTGACCACCTACCGCGGCAACTACTCCTCCTATGTGGTGCAGAAGAAGGAGCGGGTGGAGCGGCAGCTCAAGGAATATGAGATGCAGCAGGAGCAGATCAAGTCGATGGAGGAGTATGTGGCAAAAAATATCGCCCGCGCCTCCACCGCCAAAAGCGCAAAATCCCGTCTGGCGGCGCTGGAGCGGATGGACCGCATCGAAAAGCCGGTCATCTGGGAGAAGAAGGCTGCCTTCCGCTTTGAGTACGACGAGCCGCCGGTCAAGGATGTTTTCCACGGAGAAAACATGAGCATCGCCGTCGGAGAAGGGGAAGGTCGCAAGGTGCTTTGCCGCGGGATGCGGCTGGATGTGATGCGCGGGGAGAAAATCGCCATCATCGGACCCAACGGGGTGGGAAAATCCTCGCTGCTCAAAGCCATCCAGGAGCTGATTCCGCTGGAGGAAGGACATTTTGAGTGGGGACAGAAGGTCAAAACCACCTACTACGAGCAGGAGAACCGCCAGCTGCACCCGGAAAAGACCGCCATCAACGAGATATGGGACCGCTTTCCCAATATGTACGAGGTGCAGGTGCGCAGCATTTTGGGACAGGTGCTGCTGTCCGGCGACGATGTGTACAAGCTGGTGGGCAGCCTGTCCGGCGGCGAGCGGGCAAAGGTGGCGTTTGCGGTGATGATGCTCGAGCGCGGCAATGTGCTCATCCTCGACGAGCCGACCAACCACCTGGACATCGGCAGCAAGGAGATGCTGGAGGATGCGCTGGAAGCGTTTGACGGCACCATCATCATGGTGTCCCACGACCGCTACCTGCTCAACCGCATCCCGAACCGCATCATCGAGATGACTGCCAACGGGTATGAGATTTACAACGGCAGATACGACTACTATGTGGAGCACAAGGTGGAGCCGCAGCCGGTCAAGGAGCAGGTGAGCGAGGAGAAAAAGCAGGCTGCGCAGAAATTCTACCGCACCAAGGCGGACCGCGCGCGCCAGGCGGCTGCTAAAAAGCGCATCGCCTTTCTGGAAAAAACCATTGAATCCAACGAGCAGCTTATCGAACAGCTGACCGAGCAGATGAGCGACCCGCAGATTGCTGCCGACTACCAGAAGGTGGAGGAAATCTGTGGACAGATCGAACAGCTGAAAAACCAAAACGAAAGCTTTGGCGAGGAATGGCTGGAGCTGCTGGAGGAAGAATAAAGGGATTGCAGGTCTTTGGACCGATGTTTTGGAAGGGAAAGGATGGAAAACCAATGAAACTGAACATGAACAAAAAGTACACGACCATTGCGGTGTATGCCTTTCTGGTGATTGCAGCTGCCATCACCTTCTTCTTTGTCATCAGCGAGCACAGCGTGGTGGGCAGGATGGCAGGCACCTTTTTTGGACTGATGACCCCGTTCATCTACGGTGCGGCGCTGGCGTATGTGCTCAATCCGGTGCTCAACTGGCTGGAAAAGAAGGTGTTCCCCAAGGTATTCGGCGACCGGGTGTCCAAGCGCTCGCGCAGAGGGCTGGGCGTGCTGCTGACCTTTCTGTTTGGCTGTGCGGTGGTCGCCTTGTTTTTGGCAGTGCTGATTCCACAGATTGTCGAGAGCATCGACAACCTGGCGCAGTCAATCTACGCCTTTTTGCCGCAGGCGCAGAACTTCTTAAACGACCTGATTGCCCAGTACGGCACCAATGAGATGCTGGTGGACGTTCTGTCGATGCTGGGTGTGGACATCTCCGACCCGTCGATGGCATTGCAGCGCCTTGCCACCCGCAGCTACACCTTTTTGACCCAGGTGCTGCCCAACCTCTTCGGCGGCGTTATGCGCTTTACCAGCGGTCTGCTGGATGTGGTGGTGGGCATCATCATCGCCATCTACCTGCTGCTTTCCAAGGAGATCTTTTACGCGCAGGTCAAAAAGCTGCTGTTTGCCTTTTTCCCGCGCCGGGTGGCACAGGCGACCCTCAACCTGACCCACGACAGCAACACCATCTTCTGCGGCTTTATCTCCGGCAAGATTCTGGATTCTGCCATCATCGGCGTGCTGTGCTTTATCGGATGTAGCGTTTTGCAGATGCCTTATACCGTGCTGGTCAGCTTCATCGTCGGTGTGACCAACGTCATCCCGTACTTTGGTCCTTTTATCGGCGCCATCCCCAGCATCTTTATCATTATGATTGCCGACCCGCTCAAGTCGCTGGTCTTTGCGGTGTTCGTTTTGATTTTGCAGCAGCTGGACGGCAACATCATCGGTCCAAAGATTTTGGGCGATTCCACCGGTCTGTCCGCCTTTTGGGTCATCTTTGCCGTCACCTTCTTCGGCGGCTTGTTCGGCTTTGTGGGAATGCTCATCGGTGTGCCGACCTTTGCGGTCATCTACGCGCTGGTGCGCAACTTTGCAGAATTTAAGCTCGGCAAAAAGGGACTGAAGACCCAGACGCCGGACTTTGCTTCGCAGGAAAACCCCATCTTCCAGAAGGTGCGCTACCACCACAGCGAGCAGGCGCCGCACACCGGCGTAGAGGTGTTCGATCTGGATGGACAGCAGCCGGAAACCATCGAGCAGATGACCGCCTATACCGCGGCGTGCGATGAAAAGGGTGCGGACGCTGCACCAAAGGAAGAGTAGGATGCACAGCGAGCAGCAGATCTTTGACTATCTGCAACAGAAGTTTGGCATCCGCTTTACCGAACAGCAGCAGGCGGCGGTGCAGACCATCGACGGTCCGGTGCTGCTGCTGGCGGTGCCGGGAGCGGGCAAGACGACGGTGATGGTGGCAAGGATTGCCAACATGATTTTCTGCCACGGCATCGACCCGTCCGCCATTTTGACCATCACCTTTTCCAAAGCGGGCGCGCAGGATATGCGCCGGCGGTATGAAGGGTTGTTTGCAGCGCCCAGCCACCAGCAGGGAAAGGCGCTGCCGCAGTTTTGCACCATCCACTCCTTCTGCTACCAGGTGCTGGGCAGTTACTGCCGTCTGACCGGCGGAGTGGCTCCGGCGCTGATTGAGCCGAGGGAGCGCAGCGGGATGCTGAGGGAAATCTACCAACAGGTCAACGGCGAGTTTCTCTCGGAGGACTTGGAGGAGGAGCTGATCTCCAACCTGAGCCTCATCAAAAACGCCATGCTGCGCCAGCAGCAGGTGGAGGACGGCAAGACCATCCAGACCCAGATCAAAAATCTGTGGAAGCTCTATCAGGGCTATTCTGCCTTGAAAAAGGAGCACAAGCGGATGGACTTTGACGATATGCTCGGCTATGCACTGACCGTTTTAAAGCGCTATCCGCCGATTTTGCAGCAGTACCGCCAGCGCTACCGCTACCTGTGCGTCGACGAGGCGCAGGACACCTCCAGGCTGCAATATGCGGTGATCGGGCTGCTGGTGCAGCAGGAGCAGAACCTGTTTTTGGTTGGGGACGAGGACCAGAGCATCTACCGCTTTCGCGGAGCCTGCCCGGAAAATCTGCTGGCATTTCCTTCGCTGTACCCGCAGGCAAAGGTGCTGAAGATGGAGGAAAACTTTCGCAGCACCGTCGAAATCGTCAGCTGCGCCCAGCGCTTTATCGAGGGCAACCGCCAGCGCTACCAGAAGAAGATGTTCACCAACAATGCGCAGGGAGAGCCGGTGGAGGTAAAACCTCTGCACGATTTTTCCGACCAGTACCACGCAGCCATCGACGCCTATCTTGCCGAGGAGGGGACCACCGCCTTTATCTACCGCAACAACCTGTCGGCGGTGCCGATGGCGGACATCCTCGACCGCAACGATGTGGATTTTTACATAAAAGAACATAAAACCCGCTTAAAGAGCAACTATGTGGTGACCGATGTGCTGGCGTTCTTTTCGCTGAGCTTTGACAGCAGCGATTTTAGCGCCTTTTCCCGCATCTTTTATAAGACCGCCAGCTGCTTAAAGCGCAATATGCTCAGCCGCATCCCCACCTCCCCGCTGATGCAGGGGGAAAGCTACTTTGACAGGATGGTGCAGCTGTGCGACGAAAACCAGAATACCGGCAGGATCCGATATATCGCCATGATGATCGAAAAGCTGCGCTCGATGCAGCCGCTCAAGGCGATGGAGTGCATCCTGTATCAAATCGGCTACCTGAGCTATCTGGAATTTACCAGCGGCACCGGCTACTCGATGCAGGCGCAGAAGCTCAACATCCTGTGCAGCCTTGCCGCGCGGGTGCAGACGGTGGAGGCGTTTTTGGACCGCATCGACGAGCTGGACGAAATCGTTGCCCAGCACGCCCAGCGCGGGGAAGCCGGGAAGGAAGACCTGCCCGCTGCGCGGCTGACCCTGACCACCGCTCACTCGGCAAAGGGACTGGAATTTGATACGGTGGTGCTGCTCGACTGCATGGACGACGTTTTTCCTGCCCATTCGGCGGTGGAAAAATCCCGCGTGGGGATGGACGATGAGATGGAGGAGGAAGCCAGGCTCTTTTATGTAGCGGCGACCCGTGCGCGGCGCAGGCTGGTGATTCCGACTGCCAACTTTTCTGCCAACACACCGGCGGTGCCCTCGCGCTTTGTCGCACGGCTGACCCAGTCAAAGGAATCGGACACAGCCGAACTGCATTCGGGCGGACTGCGTCTGTACCCGGGGCTTAACATTGAACACAAAAATTTTGGCAGGGGACAGGTGGTCGGCGTCGACCGGGAGCGCGGGACCTTCACCGTCTTTTTTGGAAAGAACGGGACCAGGACCCTGACCATGCAGATACTCAAAGGGGACACGGTGCGCAAAGTCTGAACCGCCCCATGCCAGAACAACCAATCGAGAGGGGATTTGTAAGATGGGAATTTTGACCTGTCCGGTGTGTCGGGCAAGGCTGGAAAGAAAGGATAAAAGCTTTGTGTGCAGCCGCGGGCACAGCTTCGACCTGTCCGCTTCGGGCTATCTGCACCTGCTGCCCTCCAGCCAGATGCGCTCGAAGATGCCGGGCGACAACCGCCAGATGGTGCAGGCGCGCCGAAACTTTCTGCAAAAAGGGTACTACCAGCCCATCAGCGACGCGCTCAACCGCCAGCTGCTGGAGCATTGCAAAAAGAACGTGCCGCTGCAAATTTTGGATGCAGGCTGCGGCGAAGGTTACTACACCAACCGTCTGGCGCAGTTTTTGGGGAAGGAGCAGCCGGATTTTTCCATCACCGGGGTGGACATCTCCAAATTTGCGGTGGATGCCGCAGCCAAAGGCTACGCTGCCCTCTGCCGCAGCGGGCAGGCGCCCGCGGACCGGGTGCAGTATGGGGTAGCCAGCGTCTTTGAGCTGCCGGTGAAGGACCACAGCTGCCATGTGGTCACCAACCTCTTCGCACCGGTGTGCATCGAGGAGTACCATCGGGTGCTGCGCCGAGGCGGCATCCTGATCTTTGCAGTGACCTCCACCCGCCACCTGTGGGAACTCAAGGAGAGCATCTACGACCAGCCGTATGAGAACGAAAAGTTTGACCACGAGTACGAAGGATTTGAAATGGTGGACAAACAGAAGGTCCACACCACCATCGACCTTGTGTGTCAGCAGGACATCGACGACCTGTTCACCATGACACCTTACTATTATAAGTCCTCGGTGGAATCGGTCCGTCGGCTGCACAGCTTAGGGCAGCTGACCACCCAGCTGGATGTGGACATCATCACCTACCGCGCAAAATTTTAAGAGGAGCTGAAAAAAGCACCGACCGAACGGATTTTAAACGAACCCGTTCGGTCGGTGTTTTTGGTTTGTGGGCTGTTTGGCTTACGACTCGCACTTGTGCGAGTTGCACTTGTGCGAGTTGCGCTTGTGCAGGCAGCACAGGGCGGAGGCGATGAAGGTGGAGATGGGGATGGTGCATAAGATGCCGATGCTGCCGGAGAGCGCCTGCAACAGCTCGACGATAATCAGCTCACGGTTGAGCAGCTGGCTCAGCGATGCCTGATAGCTGGCATACAGCAGCACGGTGGTCAGCGAGCTGCCGATGTAGGCTAAAATCAGGGTGTTTGCCATGGTGCCCATGATGTCCCGACCGATGGTGAAGCCCGACTGCACCAGATGGGAATAGGAGATGTCCGGCACCTTGCGGTGGATTTCAAACAGCGAGGAGCTGATGTCCATTGCCACATCCATGGTGGCGCCCATCGCGCCGATGACGATGGCGGCAAAGACGATGCCCTTCAGGTCGATGGGATTGGCTTCGTTGAGCAGCGAGACATACATCGTTTCGTCGTTAAGGTAGCCGGTCAGCTTCATCAGCTTGTCCATGACGACTGACAGGATGCCGGCAACGGCGACCCCTCCGGCACAGCCCAGCGCCGCTGCCAGGCTTTTTTTGCTCGGTCCGCTGACCAGCGAAAGGGTCATGGCGATGATGAACAGGCAGGTGATGACCGAGACAGCATAGGCGTTGTAGCCTGCTAAAATGGCAGGGACAAAGACGACAAAGATAGCCAGACAGGTCAGCACCAGCGAGAGGATGGTCATCAGACCCTTGCGCCTGCCGAACAGCAGCAGTCCCAGCAGAAAAAGTCCTGCCAGCAGCAGGATGGCATCCGAGCGGTAGAACTCACCGGCTTCCCAGCTTTCCTCCTGCGACGAGCCGGTTTGGAAGATGAACAGCTTGTCCCCCTCGCTGACCGGAAACTGCCCGTTGCCGGTGAGGTTATCGATGGTCTGCACCACCTTGACCTGTTCACCCTTGCGCTCGCCCGAGAGGATGCGTGCCCAAAAGGTGATGACCCGCTCGTAATAGACCGTTCCGCCAATCTGTCCCATGTCGTTGCGGTCGCTTACAATCGTTTCCACCCGCGCGACCGTTTCGGTCAATCCCATCTCATTGCGAAACAGCTGCGCCTTGTCCACGCAGATTTGATAGCCTGCCCATAAATAAAGCGCCGAGCAGGCGAGCACAATAAGATAGAACAGCAGCCGGCGTTTGGTAGGGCGCTGTTCTGTTGCAGGGGGATTCGGCTCAGGCATCCGAATCATTTCCGGATTGCCTGGTTGGGTATCGTTTTGCTGTGTGTGGTCCTGTTGTTTCAATGCAGATCACCGGTCCTCTGTAAAAGTTTCTGGAAAAAGTGTAACACACAATCCTGCCTTTGAAAA
>ENA-ORUB01003517-ORUB01003517.1-human-gut-metagenome-genome-assembly--contig:-NODE-3517-length-13068-cov-2.446400_pt1 | contig 13068 bp, 14 predicted proteins | sample MGYA00241918_ERZ509200 | MGnify/ENA primary metagenome ERZ509200 (study PRJEB26280, sample SAMEA2338853) | human gut metagenome | biome: human gut; feature: human-associated habitat; material: faeces... | reverse complement strand
GTGAGCGCCATGTGCGCATAGAAATCTCAGATTTCGTTATGCGCACTTTTGTCCTTAGCAAAGGTTTTCTGTCAGCAGACTTTTGGATACCCGGACTTTTGGATGCATTTTAAGATACTAAAGTTTGGAATATTACAGCTTTTACACTTGCATAATGTGCGCAGAAGTGTTAAACTATTAACAGCGTGATGCAAAAAGAAACTGTCGAAGATATGCATAGCTTTGACAGAGATATTTTCTAAAGGCAAGAAAGGAAGATAAAGATGTATCAGACAATCAAGTATGAAGTAAAAGATAAGGTGGCTACCGTTACGATCAACCGGCCGGAGGCATTGAACGCCTTAAATTCGACCGTTTTAGATGAATTGTTCGATGTATTTAATGTTATTGATAAAGACGAAAACGTCAGATGTGTGATCGTGACCGGTGAGGGCAGATCCTTCGTCGCGGGCGCAGATATCGCGGAGATGTCTACATTGAATCCGGTGGAGGGCAAGCGCTTTGCACAAAAAGGCCACAGAGTGATGAACTTCATCGAAAAGACCGAGAAACCGGTCATCGCTGCGGTAAATGGTTTTGCGCTCGGCGGCGGCTGCGAGCTTTCGATGGCATGCGATATTCGCTTGGCGTCCGCAAAGGCGGTGTTCGGACAGCCGGAAGCAGGCCTCGGCATCACACCGGGATTTGGCGGTACACAGAGATTATCCAAGATCGTCGGACCTGGCAACGCGGCGATGCTGATTCTGACCGCGCAGAACATCAAAGCGGATGAGGCGCTCAGAATCGGGCTAGTGCAGAAGGTAGTCGAGCCGGAAGAACTGATGCCGACAGCGGAAGCGATGGCACAGAAGATCGCGTCCAACGCGCCGGTCGCAGTCATGGCTTGCAAGACCCTTCTCAACAAGGGCTACCATTTGGATCTGTTCAGCGGCTGCGCACTCGAAGCAGAGGGCTTCGGCGTATGCTTCGGCACCGAGGACCAGAAGGAGGGCATGAAGGCGTTCCTGAATAAGACGAAATACGAATATCAGGGCAAGTAAAGTCAATCTGGATTTACAGTATGAAAGAGGCAGCGTCTTTTAACAGAACGATTCCTCTTGACATATGAACAAGAAAGATACAAAAGGAAAAGGAGCCAATCTTTGATAGAGAGGCTCCTTTCGTGTGCCGTGCACGTCTGCTTGTGCAAGACAGGTGGAAGTGATGATTGCTTACTAAAAACGTTCTTTCTTGAGGCGATAGATTGCATTCTTAACCGGCGGTAATGCCAGCACGATCAGAGTCAGCACACCTTCGCCGCCGATATAGAAGATATTGTATAAAAAGCTGTACCAAACCGGATTCATGCCTTCCGGCGCGTATTCACCGAAGAAGATAAAACCGGAGAGGAAGGAGCAGATAAATCTGCCGATAATCGCAACGATGTAACCGATGTACAAGCCGTTTTTCTTATTGCTGAAAAATCCGGAAAGTCCCAGACAGCCGAACGCCAAAACATAGTCGAGAAGCACCTGCATCGGGAACAGGATGACCGGGTCGATGATCAGGTTTAACAGACCGAGCGCAACGCCTGAGGTAAGACCCCATTTCGGCCCGCAGAAGTAGCCGGTAAGGGTCGCTGCCAGCATACTGAACAGCGTGATCGAGCCGCCGTAAGGCATCGGAATGATCTTGACCATACCGAGTACAAAAGAAAGTGCGATCAGAATCGCACAGAGAACAAGGCTGTAAAGATTGCGTTTGCTGTTTTGAGTTGATGAAATCTGTGACATAAAAAAACCTCCTGTCATAAATAGGAGGGGAACTGGTACTCACAGCATCGCATAGCGCAGAAGCCATACACTGCATAGCCATGAGAATAAAACTGATGTTGCTGCTTCCCTACGCCGGTACTGACCGGATCAGGTTATGAGGGTTTATCCTAGGACAATGCGGAAGTTCACTGTTTAAGAAGTGACATCTTCACGAAAGCCCTTTGGTAAATCTCAGCAAAAGCTCCCCTAGCAATAATTTTTTTCAAAAATATTCTACTGCATATCAGAGAGCCTGTCAACTTTTTTTCGCGCTTTTCCTTGATTTTTTGAACATACAGCAGTTATTTCCTCCGGATCGATACCTGCTGCGTATAACTGATGCTTGCGGCGCGCATGCAGTTTATGTTATGATATGCCTGTATAAATCATTTGTAAGAGGTATGCATGAAAACGATCGATCAAGAATTTACGCAGGCAGTCATGTCATGGTTTCAAGAAAACCAACGTGATCTGCCGTGGAGAAAAGATAAAGATCCCTATCATGTCTGGGTTTCCGAGATTATGCTGCAGCAGACGAGAGTGGAGGCGGTACGGGATTATTACAGGCGATGGATGGAAGCACTGCCAAACGTACAGGCGTTGGCACAGACGGAAGAGGAAACTCTCCTCAAGCTCTGGCAGGGACTTGGTTACTATAATCGCGTGCGCAATATGCAGAAAGCAGCGAGAATGATCATGGAAGAATATGAGGGAAGCTTCCCAGCGCGATATGAGGAGATCCTGAAACTCCCGGGCATCGGGGCGTATACGGCGGGTGCGATCGCATCCAACTGTTTCGACGAGCGTGTCGCAGCTGTTGACGGCAATGTGCTGCGTGTGATGAGCCGACTGACAGAAGATGATACGGATATTCTGCTGCAGTCGACCAAACGGCGCTATGCGCTTATGCTACAGACCCTGTATCCGCAGAAACAATGCGGCGTGTTTACGCAAGGGCTCATGGAGATCGGTGCGATTGTCTGTGTGCCGAACGGTACGCCGAAATGTGAACTTTGCCCGATCCGCGCGTTTTGCGGAGCCGGAGAGCATCAGACCTTTGACCGCTATCCGGTCAAGGCCGCCAAAAAAGAACGCAAGATCATTGAAATGACCGTCTTTATTCTGCAGTGCGGCGAGCAGCTCGCGGTGCAGAAACGCGGCGCGAAGGGCATACTGGCGGGGCTGTACCAATATCCGAATCTGGAACAGAAAATGACCGCCGCAGAGGCGCTGCAGACCGCAGAAGCATGGGGCTGCATGCCGACCGGCTTGCAGCGGCAGAGCGAATACAAGCATATTTTTACGCATGTTGAATGGCATATGACGGGATATTATATCACGTGCAGCTGTGAAGCGGACGGTCCGGCGCACGACTGGATCTGGGCCGATGCGGCGCAGATGGAGGCGGAAATCCCGCTACCATCGGCATTTCAGTATTTTTGACGCATTGCGCCGCGACATTTTTCAGAGGACTTGTAAAAAAATTAAAATCGTGTTAAGATATACGAAATAGGGCAATTGATTCAATCACAAATGGGAAAAGGAGTTATTATGGGAAACCACATCATTATCGAACCGGCCTCCAAAATCAGAGAAATCGCAAGAAACACACTTTCTGGAAATTGGAAACCGGTCGCGCTTGTATTGTTCATTTATTTTCTGCTGACCAGCGGGGTAGGTCTGATCCTGGATCAGTTTTTTACCTACACATATACGCTGCAGCAAGGCATCTACGGAGAGCCCTTTGCTTATGATATTTCATACGGCTCAGACATTTATGATTTTTTGATCAGCGGACCGTTTTCGTTCGGGTTGACCATGTATCTTCTGACCTTTTTCAGAACCAGAAGATCGGACGGTACACTGCTGTTTGAGGGGTTCAGTAATTTCGGCAAAGCATTCCTGCTGTTCCTTTTGATGAGCGTGAAGATTTTCCTCTGGTCGCTGCTCTTTGGCATTCCCGGTATCATCGCGACGATCCGCTACAGTCAGGCATTTTACGTGATGATCGATCATCCGGACTACACACCGAGCCAGTGCATTGAGGAAAGTAAACGTCTGATGATGGGCAATAAGGGTAGATATTTTTATTTGACGCTGACCTTCATCGGCTGGTATCTGCTTGCAGCCATGCCGATCGCGATCTTCAATCGGGTGAGCGGCTCCGGTGTCGGCAATATTATCTTTATGATCATTCTGAGCATTCCGGCGATGTTCCGGCGCTTTTTGTCGATGCGTATGTCAATACGGCATATACGGCGTTTTATGAGCTGGCGACGGAGAAGCTGGTCGTTGTACAGCCGGGCAGCGGGATCGATCCGAGCAATGTCGTTTCGGCAAGCTATACGGTTGATGGAAGTTCGCAGCCTACCGCGCCGGTCTCGCGTGATATTCCTACAGAAGGACAGACTGCACAGGGCGGCTGGGGCGCACCGCAGGAAACCACGCCGCAAACGCCACAGACGGAAGCAGCTGAAATGACCGAAGCATCTCAAACGACGGAAGCACCGCAAACAGGTGCGTGGACTGCACCGGAGGCGGACGCTGCGCCTGCGCAGGAAGTACAGCGTACATCAGAGCCAAGGTCGCAGGAGGATGTACAGGCGGCGAAGGACGCGGCAAAGGACGCCAAAGAAGAAGCGCGCTATCAGGCAGAGGAACGCAAATATAACGACGAGCAGTAAGCACGCGATGCACGGCATCGCGCGGACACTTGTATACACACGCAGTGAATCGCATATGCCGCAGCGCAGATGCAATATAATATGAACAAGAAGGGCCTCGGCAGGGGCTCTTTTTTGGTACGAGGACAGGTGCTCCGGCATAGTATGAAGTATCTCATCATGTAAGGAGGTAAAACCTTGTCTTTGGAACGACATTATTTCCCGGGTAATAACACGCCGCTGGGATTTTTCTCTTACTATAAACATATTCTGGGACAGCGCGAAGCGAACAAGATCATCTGCATGAAGGGTGGACCCGGCACCGGCAAGTCCACTTTTATGAAGCGCATCGGCGAGCACTTTGCGAAGCTCGATGAAAATATCGACTATCTCCACTGCTCCGCGGACGAAAACTCGCTCGACGGGGTCGTGCTCAAGGATCGAAAGATCGCGGTGATCGACGGAACCAGTCCACATATGACGGACCCGATCACGCCGGGCGCCGTCGACAAGATCATCAATCTCGGTGAATTCTGGAACGAGGAAGGGCTCCAGCTTAATAAGGAGGAGATCATCGACCTGAACGAGGCATGTTCGCGTTGGTACCGCATCGCCTACAATTACTTAAACGCTGCCAAAAGCGTCTTTCGGAGTATGGAGGAGGTCTATAACCGGGCGATCAGCTATAGTGAGATCTACCGCGTCGTGGCCGACATCGTCGGACGAGAATACCGCGAGCATGAAATTTGTCTGACGCCCGGACGCGAAAAACGGTTCTTTGCCAGTGCTATCACAGCAGGCGGCACAGTGCATTATCTGTCGAGCCTGCTTGGTGAGATGGAACGGATCTATCTGGTCGATGTGCCTGTGGGCTATGCGAACTCCGGTTTCATGTCGGTGCTGCGCGAGGGCGCGATCTATCGCGGTTTAGACGTGGAAACCTTCTATTGTCCGCTTTGCCCGGACGAAAAGATCGATCATCTGCTGATCCCCGGTATCAAGACGGCGTTTCTGACCGTCAATGCGTACCATGATCTCGAACCATGGGAAATCATAGAAGATGACGGTAAGGATCGGGAGATTATTCTGCTCGATGTCAGCGACTATATGAACAGCCTGATCATGGCGCAAAACGATGATTTCCTGCTTTCTCTGGCAGAGGAGTTCGATATTCTGTTGGATAAGACAGTGCAATGCCTTGAAAAGGCGAAGCATGCGCACATGCAGGTGGAAGCGCTCTATGTGCCGAACATGAACTTTACGGAGATCAATCAGGTGCTGGAGGCGACGATCAGCGAGCTGGAAAGAAACAAATAAAAATACGGCAAAACTGCTACAAAGCCGATTTACTGCGCAAAAAGGCGCAATACAGCACTGAAAAGCGGTATTGAAAAGGCACGCAAAAGACATTATAATAAAGATAATGTCATCGTGAAAACGTATCGATAGACAGATATCAACTTTAAGATATTCGCGGATATCCGCAGAAGGACACGAGGGATGTAACATGAAAACAATTGCTGAATATAAACAAATGCTGGTCGCAGAGGGGCTGCTGGCCTCGGATAATGCAGAGACCGCGGATTTCTCGCAGGAGGTCACCGATGTTTCCTACAATTCGCTGACGGTAAAGCCGGGAACGCTGTTTCTGTGCAAGGGCGCGAATTTCAAGGAGGCATACCTTGCGGACGCGCTTGCCAAGGGCGCCTGCGGCTATGTGGCAGCACGCGATATGAACATGGGACCGGATGTACCTTGCCTTGTGACAGGGGACATCCGCGCCGCCATTTCGAAGATTTCTGCCTTTTATTTTGATCGCAGCTGGGACAAGGGTCTGAAATTGATTGGGTTGACCGGAACCAAGGGAAAGTCAACCACTGCGACGATGATCAAAGCGATTCTGGACCTTTACCGCGGCAGGGAGATCGGATTTTCGTCCGGGATCTATACCTATGACGGACAGCATCGCGAAAAATCGCGCAAGCTGACGACGCCGGAGACCATCGAGCTGCACCGGCTCCTTGACGGCTGCGTGCGGAACGACTGCCGTTATCTGGTGATGGAGGTGTCCTCACAGGGGCTTAAATACGACCGCGTGGCGGACCTGCACTATGAGGTCTGCGGATTTTTGAATATTTCGGAGGATCATATCTCAGAGGCGGAGCACAGCGATATGGAGGATTACTTTACATCCAAGCTGAAAATCTTTGACCGCAGCCGGATCGCCTGCGTGAATCTGGACATGGACAAGACCTATCTGCCGCGGGTACTGGCGGCGGCGCAGGCAAGCTGTGAAAAAACTGTGACTTTCGGTTTTGACAGCGCTGCGGAGGTGCAGGGGCTTGCGGTCGAAGAGGGACCGGGCTACATCGTGGTCAAGGCGGTGCTGGACGGCAGAGAAGAAGCCTTTCGCGTTAATATCGGCGGCGGCTACAACGGCAGCAACGCACTGGCGGCGATCGCGGTCTGCAGACAGCTTGGCGTTCCGATCGAAACAATCCGCGAGGGTCTTGCGCATGTCAAGGTCGCCGGACGCATGGAAACCTATACGCTCGACCGTAATGTGGACGTGATCGTGGACTGCGCACATAACAAGATGAGCTATGAAGCGCTGTTCGACTATGTACATCACCATTATCCGCAGCGCAAGGTCGGCTTCGTGTTCGGCTGTGTCGGCGGCAAGGCCTTTAACCGCAGGCAGGAGGCAGGAGAGATCGCCGATGCCAACGCAGACTTTATCATCATCACCGAGCGCGATCCCGGCAAGGAGGATGTGCAGAAAATCTGTGAAGAGATTCTCGCGCACGTCGCGCACAAGGAAAAGGCGCAGATCATCACCGACCGCGACGCGGCCGTCCGCACCGCACTGGATAAGGCGGAAGCACTGGGTGACTGCGTGCTGATTCTGGCGGGCTGCGGCTCCGATGCCTATGTCAAACGTGGCGCCCGTTTAGTGGAATTCGCGACCGACGGCGAACGCGTACAGCAGTATCTGGAAGCACATCGTTAAGCGGAAGCATTTGCGCGACCGCTCTGCGCCGAAGCATGCAAGGAACTCCACAGAGGAACACTTGCAAAAGTTCAAACAGGTCAACCCGAAGGAGAGTATCCACATGCTGCAGCTTTACTTACAGCTTTTGAATACCTGTTCCGAACAGGAAAAATTCAAGCAATTATATGAAACCTACCATAGACTCATGCACTGGGAAGCGCAGCGCGTTTTGCAGGATCGGCAACTGGCGGAGGACGCCGTGCAGGAGTCTTTTTTGCGTATGATCAAAAATTTTCACAAAATCGGAGAAATTTCTTGTCCCCAAACGAAGCGTTTCGTGGTTATTATCGTTAGGAACGCCGCGCGGAATCCGCTCGCAAAGGAGAGCAGGCTGCGCAGCATGCAGGACTTTGGCATGTCCGGCAGTGCTGACGATGAGACAGAACAGCCAGCGTCCATGTGGGAAAATCTCTCCAAGGGCTTTGACGAAACGCCGGACGCGGTATTACATAAGGAGATCCTACAGACTGTGCAAAGCCTGCCGGACTGGGCGGCAGACGTATTGCTGCTGTCCGCGGTCTACGGCTGTAGCACGCGCGAACTGGCGAGTGTGCTCGGCATCACGATCGAGGCAGCTAAAAAGCGGCTGCAGCGCGCCAGAGTGCTGTTCCGAAACAAAATGAAAGAGGGTGAACCGCGATGACAGAAGTAGAATTTCAGAGAGTCTTAAAAGAAGCGCTGGAAGAACGCTATGCCGATATTCCGGACCCAGATGAACTGGAATACGAGTATACCTTTTCACCGCGATTCGAGCGCAGGATGAAACGCATGATCCGGAACTTTGACCGGATCCGAAGCAAGGCACAGAGGGAAGCTGCGCGCACAGAGGTGGCGCAGCAAAACAGACGGAAAATCGGTCGTTTGGATTCCGAACGCAGCATGCAGTATGTGACCTTTGGCAGATATACGATGCGCCGCGCCGTCGCTATAGCGCTGGTAGCCACCCTGATTCTGGCACTGGCGGCCTGCGCGATCCGCTTCGCGATCATCTGGCACGAAACCAACAACGAGAAGCAGGGCACACTGGACGTGACCTTCGAGCTTGAGGACCCGGCAGGCGCATACAAAGAATTTCAATATATGAAACCAATGATTCCGAGTGGCTTTGAAATTGTAAATGAATATCAAGAAAATCAAGTATACAATATTGAATACAGAAGCATAGCCGATGAAAAACAAATCATTTATTCACAAAGCGGAGGAGTAGAAAATGCAGGAATCAGCATTGATAACGATGATGACAGCTTCAAAAAAATCAAGATAAATAATTATGATGGCTATTGTATAGCCGAAGAAGATTATAGCTTTATTGGTTGGTCGGATGGCATATCATTTTTTGCGATTACGAGTAATACTGCTTTTGAAACAATCCTTGAATTAGCTGAAAGCTTATACTAATTTTTCAACGAACGAAAAAAAGTTAAAAAAAATAAAAAATTCTTGTCCCCAAATCATTTCCCCGATGGTTATTATATGTAGAAGAAAAAAACTTCTTAGAATAAATCGAAGGGAGGTGAAAAAATGAAACGAGCAATCGGAATAATGGCAGTGGCATTGAGTTTATTTATGTTCACTACGGCTATTTCAGCATTTGCTGTAGGTTCAGATTACAGTGTACTTAGGTCGACTAATTATAGCTATGCAAATGCGGTGTTAAATATTTCCGCAGGAGAGGCTACTGCAACAGGTATTATGCAAGGTATACCAGGTGTTACCACAAAAATCACGGTACATCTTTACTTGCAGCAATACAAGGATGGCAAATGGGTAGATTATGATGATTGGACGAAAAGCGAAAACTCTACTTATGTAACACTTACCCCAAAATTATCCGTACCCAAAGGCTATACCTATCGCGCCAAAGCCTCCTGCTACGCATACGCAGGAAGCAAAAGCGAACATGTGATCAAGTATAGCAGTGAAGTGAAGTATTAGTTGTAGTATTTAGAAAAGAAAGGAACAAGAAAATGATGAAAAAAGTACTAAGTTTAGTGTTGACCGTTGTGATGGTAATGTCTATGTCCGTTACCGCATTTGCTGCAGAAACGATAAGCGTAGAAAAAAATGTGTCTTATCTTCAAAATAAAATAGAGGTGGATATTCAATCCCCAGCGCGGACAATTAATAAACCATCAGAGCTTTGGAATTTTAAAAATGGAAAATATAATTTCGCCGGTCGCTCTATGAATGATTCTTTATATACAAATTATTTGTTTAACGGAGCAACAAAATATTCTGTGAGAATTAATAATTTGAGTCCTGACAGAGAACTCACAGCAAAAGTAAAAATTTATAAAACTGGATGGGACAATACAATTAAAACTGTGAAAGTTTCTGCAAGTACAACATCTTTTTTTGATGTAGAAACAGAAAATATGAATACGAAAATCTATATCCAGTTTATCGGTACTGAAATGGATTTTGATGGGTATATCACACAGAAGTAAAAGAAAGGGGTATGGTGAGCATATTAACGGATACTTCCGCTAATATGCTCGCCTAAGCAAAAGAAGAGAATGAAAGAAAGAAATGCAAAATATTTCGGTCTTTCGCTTTCAAATGCGAATTTAAAATATATTGGCTCTATTGCAATGTTGCTCGACCATATATGGTTTTATTTTCCTGAGCAAACACCGATTCTTTTTCATTGGATTGGAAGAATTGCGGCACCACTTTTTTTGTTCTGTTTAGCAGAAGGAATGCGTCACACAAAAAATCGGAATTTATATTTATGTAGATTATTGGGAATGAATCTATTGATGATTATCCTGTGCGAATTTTTCCATTTGGAACAAAACTTTATAGGAGACTTGTTTCAAACAGCATTGTTAATTGATCTGTACATTACGTGGAAAGAAAATGAATCATGCAGAAAATGGAAATTGGTAATTTATCTGCTATCACAGATTCTATCTGCAAGCATTATTATTTTCTGTGCCGAAATGTTAGAGGGTCTTTCAAATGAACTACATTTATTTGTGTCGCTACTTTGTTGCAGTTCCCTTATTATAACCGAAGGTGGTATACTGTTTGTGTTGTTGGGGGTATGCTATTACTTTGCAAACAAACAAACTGTTTGGATACTGACAATCACATCTCTGTTTGTGGTAGTGTATTACTTGCTGTATTACACCCCATGCGCGTCAGTAGCGATTACCTATACTGCGATTTTGTTAGGACGACCAATTGCTATTTTTTTTCAAATTACATTACATTATTTTTTTCATTATTACGGATGGAAACAGCTTACAAACATCTCAATTTTTTCTCTTGAGTGTCAATGGATGATGATTTTTTCTTTTATTCCGATATGCTTCTATCAAGGAGAGCATGGAAAGCAGAATAAATGGTTGTTTTACTTTTTTTATCCAGCGCACTTAGTACTCCTTTCCGTATTACGATAATAGAAAAGTATCTGCTTTATAGAAGGCTATTTTTTTGGCCTGCGATAGTTCCAAGCGATTTTCAAAAGTCGAAACTTTGAATGTGTAGGTCGGGAAGTAAAATACAGGCTATTCAATGCTATCAAAATATGATATGATTATTTTGATAAATGATTATCAAATGTTGTGATATGGTAATTTGCAGGAGTCAATGCTTTGTTCAAGAAAAGAAAGGAAGAGGGGTAGCGTGAAAGCTTTGTTTTTCATTGTGATGGCAATTGGTTGGATATTAGGCACAATACTGGATGAGATGCTTTCACAGAGAGGTATCTTTGCACTGATCTTTGCAATTTTGGCACCGGTCTATGTACTTTACTTACAAATCGAAGCGGAACTTGCAGAGATGCGAGGCGAAAAAGGCGGGGCAGAAAAGAGTACAGACGTTCAGAAGCTTTTTTCTCGAACATTACAGGAATGTGCTGCCGCTTTTCACGAGGGGGAATACAATGAGCAATTTGTTGAAAGGCATGCTGCTTTGCAAGCATGCAGCATGCAGATGCAAGAGGCAGACGCACTAAAAATTTCTCAAGTGCTAGGAAAATTTCTCTGGATGGAAAACTTTCGCAAATTGAAAAAAGAAGACATTTCATTTATTTATGAATGGATTGAACAATATGTACGTAAGAAAGTGCACCGTACTGATGAGGTCGCTGCGTTAGAAAGTCATCTTGCAGAACTGATAGAAAAATAATGCTTTGTTCAGGAAAGGGGTCAGGTTTAGGTATGAGAAATCAAACAGTCAAGTGGATCATCGTTGTTGTATGCGTTGTCGTATGCTGCGTTTGTCTGTCGCTGCTCAGAGGCGGCTTGGACAAGACGGTCACGGTAGAGCAGGAGGATATTCTGCACGATGGTTTCCAAAGCATCGAAGCACAGATGCAGTTTACAGAGGTCGAGGCTGCGGCAGAGCCGTATCAAGCGGCTTTGGATGGCGATCGGATCTATTATTTGGGAGATGCAGCAGAGGGGGCATCTGCCCCTGTGGAGGGTGCTGCACTCTACGCCTTGGCATATGAAGATTCGGCTGCGGAATTTGAGATCATAGAGGGCAAACAGGGAGAAAAATCAGCAAAAGATGCGCTAAAGCTCATCAAAGATGGCAATCGTGAGCATGTGGATCGTGATACGCTGCTTCAGTGGACATGGAACGATGGCGAAGAATCGGACACCCGTTCTTTTTACGGTACAAGCGGCGTACTGGGCGCGGAGTATCAGCTGCCGCAGGAAGCGAAATACCTTGGCTTGTGGGATGGGAAGCTGTACTGGTTTGGAACAGATGCACAAAAGACGGTCCTTGCCGTGCAGAACATGGAGCCGGGATCGGTTAGAAACGTCATCGCAGAGGGCGTTCGCATGCCGGAGGCTGATCTGTGGATCAATGACGGCTATCTTGCCTATATCGAAGAAAAGCAAAACCGCATCGTGCAGATGCAGCTGGAAGATCAAAAAGAGACAGCAAAGCTCGCGATCGCAGGTTTCAGCCCGCAGAGCGTGCAGAGCAATGAACGTTATATCGTTTGTGCAGATGAAACCGGCGAAAGCCTGGTCTATGATGTCCTTGCCAAAGAAACCTACGGTTTAGGCAACGCGGATGTGATGAACGGCAGCGTGCAGCTTTATTTGAGATGGGATCAGGTATGGATGATACAGGATCAAAAGCAGGTCGTGATTTATGATTTGACGGACAAAACAAAAAGCACTATGCAGCTGCCGGAAGCAGAATATACAGGCTTCGATGTGGACTGCGACGGTAAGCTGCTTGCCTACAGCAGTCAGGGAAAAATGCTTGTAGTCGCTGCATATGCAGACGCAAAGACTGCGTAAAAGACACGCGCAACATATAGGGGGGACGCAAAATGAACAAAAGATTTATTCTTTATACGGCAGGCTTTCTTATATCCGCCTGTATTGCCACGGTACAATGCATACACACGGGGGTGTTTGTTGCCCGTAGATTTGGTCTAGCCGCATGCTTTGCGATCCTAGCCTATGGCAGCTGGAGAACAGAACATGATAAAAACAAATGAGTCCAATAAAAAGTCAACGATTTTTAAAAAAATTTATGCAAACCGTCACATTCCATAAAAAATAGGACCATGATTTGTGAAGGAACAACA
>ENA-ORUB01003510-ORUB01003510.1-human-gut-metagenome-genome-assembly--contig:-NODE-3510-length-13096-cov-6.029982_pt1 | contig 13096 bp, 8 predicted proteins | sample MGYA00241918_ERZ509200 | MGnify/ENA primary metagenome ERZ509200 (study PRJEB26280, sample SAMEA2338853) | human gut metagenome | biome: human gut; feature: human-associated habitat; material: faeces... | reverse complement strand
CGCCGCCGCAGCTCCCCGCCGCAGCAGGAATACCGTCAGATGCTCCGTCCGCTTCTCCCGCTTGGGGGAGCGCACCGGCAGCCGGGCCTGACAGCCCTCCTGCCGGGCTATGCAGAAGTCCCCGGCGGGGCAGTCCCCGCACAGAGGCGCTCCCGACGGCAGGCACACCGTGGCCCCCAGATCCATCAGCGCCTGATTGTAGGCGCCGGGCCGCTCCTGAGACATGGCCGCCGCCATCCAGTTGCGGAAGGCCTTGCGGTTTTTGGCATCCAGCACATCCAGACAGCTGCCGGTGATCCGTGCCGCCAGACGCAGCACGTTGCCGTCCACCGCCGGAACGGCCTGTCCGAAGGCGATGGAGAGGATAGCCCCCGCCGTATAGTCTCCGATGCCCGGAAGGGCCGTCAGCTCCCGGTATGTCTCCGGGAAGCGGCCGCCGTACTGCTCCGTGAGGATGCGGGCCGCCTTTTGCAGATTTCTGGCCCGGCTGTAATAGCCCAGCCCCTCCCACAGCTTCATGAGCCGCTCCGTGTCGGCCTGGGCCAGGGTCCCCACCGTGGGGAAGGCCTCCATGAACCGCTGAAAATACGGCAGCACCGCCGCCACACGGGTCTGCTGGAGCATGATCTCCGACACCCATGTTCGGTAGGGGGATACCTCTTCCCGCCACGGCAGGATGCGCCGGTGGATATCATACCATGCCAGCAGCGGTTGGGCCAGCTGCTTTAGTATCTGTTCTTCCATATCGCTCCTATCATCCGTCCGATGCCCCTCATCGGCTGAACCGTGCAGCGTAGCCGCAGCGGCGGCACAGCTCCTCCGACGGCTGCCGCCGGGAAAAGCCCGCCGCCATGGCTGTGGCCCGTGGGGAGGCCAGTATCTCCGCCAGCTCCTGCCGGTGCAGGTTTCCCAGCGCCAGCCGCCCCTCGCTGTCCAGACAGCAGGGAACCACCGTGCCGTCGCACAGCACGGCGATCTGACTCCGCAGGCCGTGGCAGAACTCCGTGCCGCTGTCCGGAGACGCCGGATCCGGCCAGTCAAACGGCTCCAGAAACAGCCCCTCCCCCAGCCGCCGGTTGCCCAGACGGTCCGTAGGCAGGGCCGTTACGTCCCGGCCCAGCTTTTCCGAGAGAAAGGACAGGATCTCTCCGTTGCGCCGGTCCAGTCCGCCGCCGTTCCACAGCCGCAGGGCGCACAGGACGCCCCGGCTGCTGAGCCGCTGCGCCGCCTGCCAGACACCCTCCAGATACGGGGCTGCGGCATCCTGCCGCCCGTTTCCCTCGAAGCTGTGGAGGGAGACGCTGAGCTTGTGCAGGGCCGGGGAACCCTCCAGTGTGGGCAGCTGCCGGGGAAGCAGCGTGCCGTTGGTCACAAGGCACACCCGAAAGTCCAGCTCCCCGGCGATATCCAGCAGCTCCGCCAGTTGGGGATGCAGCAGCGGCTCCCCCATGACGTGGAGCATGAGATACGTCCCGTAGGGCCGCAGCCGGGTCGCCAGCTGCCGGAATTCCTCCGGCGTCATGAACCGCCGGGGCCGCTGGGTGCCGGGGCAGAAGGCGCACCGGAGATTGCACACGTTGGTGATCTCCAGATACATCCGTTTGAACATCCCAGCCCTCCCCTGCCGCCCGCAGCGGCCTGTTGCTCCCTGCATTATAGCAAAATCCCCGCCCCGGCGCAAGGGAAAACGGCCTTGTCTCCCCGGTGGGCAAAAACAGCTACCCTTCCGCATTGACAGACCTGCCCCCGGCGGGGTACAATAACAATATTGACCCCTGATATTGATTTGATCGGAAAGGAGCTGCCTGCCATGCCACAGATCCTCCTGTGCTGCGTTCTGGCGCTGCTGCTGGCGGCGCTGGGGCTGCTGCTGCGCTCCCTGCACCGCAGGTCCCGCCCCTCCGGCGGCAATGAGACCCTGAAGGTGCTGCTGGTCTGCTTTTTCATCTGCGGCATTCTGCTGCACCTGCCCATGTACGCCGCCGCCTACGCCGGGGAGCACCTGTCGTGGCTGAAGGCGCTGCTGGGAGCCGTACACCACACCCTGCGGATGTTCGTGCTGGACGGCGAGCTGGATCCTATCCATGAGTTCGCCATGACCCAGCCGGCGGTGTGGAGCGACCTCTATTTCGGCGCTGCCATTGTGGTGTATCTGGTGAGCCCGCTGCTGACCTTCAGTGTGGTGCTGTCCTTTTTCAAGAATCTGTCCGCCATGTGGCGCTATGCCTTCCGCCGCTGCACGGAGCTGTATGTCTTTTCCGAGCTCAACGAGGACTCCCTGTATCTGGCGGGCAGCATCAAGGCGGCCCATCCCAAGGGGCTTATCGTCTTTACGGACGTCTACGAAAACGAGAGCGAGGAGTTCGGGGAGCAGATGGCTGCCGCCCACCGGCTGGGGGCCGCCTGCTTCAAGGCAGACATCGCCCTGCTGCGGCTGCGGCGCTCTGACCGCTCCCGCCCGGTCTACTTCTTCCTGATGGGCCGGGACAAGGCAGAGAACATCCATCAGGCGGTGCTGCTGACCCGCCGGTGGGGGACCCGCTCCAATATGCACCTCTATCTCTTCGCCACCGGCGCCGAGAGCGAGCTGCTGTTCCAGTCCGCCGATCCCCGCGGGATGCGGATCCGCCGGGTCAACGAGGTGCGCTCACTGGTGCAGCTGCTGCTGTATCAGCAGGGGGAGAAGCTCTTCGAGACGGCGGCTCCTCTGCCGGAGGGCAGGCATCAGATCTCGGCGCTGCTGCTGGGCTTGGGCCAGTACGGCACGGAGATGCTGAAGGCGCTGGCGTGGTTCGGCCAGATGGACGGCTACGACCTGCGGCTCACCGCCGTGGACGCCCGGCCTAACGCACGGGAGTTGTTCACCTATCGCTGCCCGGAGCTGATGGACCGCCGGCACAACGGACAGCGCATCCCCGGCGAGGCCCAGTACGATATCCGCATCCACGCCGGGATGCGGCTGGAGAGCCGGGAATTTCTGGAGCTGGTGCAGACGCTGCCGCAGCTGACGTATGTGTTTGTGGCGCTGGGCAGCGACACCCGGAACATCGAGGCGGCGGTGCGGCTGCGGGAGCTGTGCCAGCGCCGGGGTCTCCACCCCTATATTCTGGCGGTGGTGCAGGACCCCTTCAAGACGGTGGCTCTCACCTCCGTCACCGACTACCGGGGCACCCCCTACGACCTTCATTTTTTAGGCGCACGGGATATGCTGTACTCCGAGAGCAACATCCTCCACTCCCGGCTGGAGGCGGAGGCGCTGACCCGGCACCTGAAATGGGGAGACGAGGACGTGTTCTGGCGCTATGAGTTCAACTATCGCTCCTCCATCGCCTCGGTCATCCACCATCGGCTGAAGCTGCGGCTGGGTGTACCCGGTGCAGATAAGCCTCCGGCGGAGCGGACGGAGGAGGAAAAGCAGCTGCTGCGTGTCATCGAACACCGCCGCTGGAATGCCTATATGCGGACCGAGGGCTACTGTTACAGCGGCTCCACGGACCCGGCCAGCCGCAACGATCTGGGGAAGCTCCACAACTGTCTGGTACCCTTTGACGAGCTCTCCGAAAAGGAGAAGGCCAAGGACGACGATTAAGGCTGAAAAGCACAGCGCTCCACCGTCATTTATGACGGTGGAGCGCTGTTATGCTTGGAGGAAGCAATTACTCTGCCGCTCCGGCAGGGGCGGTGGCTGCAGCGACAGACTCCTGCGGTGCGGGGGTCAGCACCTTCACAAAGCAGCGGCGACGCTTGTGCTGCTCCAGTGGGAAGTCCTGCCACTGGGTCTGGACCTTCTCGTTGGTCTCCAGCATGGGGCCGGTCTCCGCCTGCTTTACGCCGATCTTGAAGCAGCCGTGCATGACCTTGCTGATGATGACGGCGTTGACGCCCTTTTTCTGGAGGTCGGGACGCACGGCGATCAGCAGCAGATCGATGGTGTCGTTGCGGTGGAAAGCCTTCAGCACATCCGCCCAGCCGGTGGGGAACAGGCGGCCGTCGTGCTTTTTCAGGGCGGCGGCGATGCTGGGGGCCGCCACGCCGAAGGCCACCAGATCGTCATTTTCATCCATGACGAAGCAGGTGAGCTCGGGCTTGACGAGGGGGGCAAACTTCCCGGCGTACTTGCGGATCTGGTCGTCCGACAGCTCCACGGTACCGTACAGGGGGGCATAGGCCACGTTCACCAACTCGAATACCTTCCGGATCAGGGGCGGGTACTCCAGACGGCTGCGCACCTGATGGATGTGCAGGCGCTGCCGCTTCAGAACATAGGCGGCGATCTTCTCCCAGCGCTGGATGACCCGCTGGTCCGTGGGGACGGAGATGAGATTCTCGGTCCAGTCCACGTCCTTGCCGTAGCCCAGAGCCGTCAGGTGGTCAATATAGTAGGGATGGTTATAATAGGTAAAGAAGCAGCTGGTGCGGTCAAAGCCCTCCACCAGCATCCCCTCCCGTTCCATGTCGGTGAAGCCCTGAGGGCCGTGGACTTCCGTGCAGCCCAGCTGACGGGCCCAGTCCTCCACCGTCTGGAACAGGGCGGCGGATACCTCCCGGTCGTCGATGAAGTCCACCTGCGTGAAACGCAGGCGGTGGGTGCCCCACTTGTCATTGGACTTACGGCTGAGGATGGCGCCGATGCGGCCCACCAGCGTGCCGTCATCCCGGCTGGCCAGCCAGCAACGGGCCTCGCAGTAGCTGAAGGCGGGGTTTTTCTCACGGTCCCAGTCTGCCAGATCGTCGCTGTATGTACCGGGGATGTACTGGGGAACGTCTCTATATAAGTCGATGGGGAAGTTCACGAACTGGCGCAGCTGTGCCTTGGTCGTGACCTCGGTGATATGGATCATGGTTCTTTCCTCCTGAGTGATACGCAGAATATACACAACCAGTTTAGACCCTTTCTCCGCAAAATGCAAGCCCTGTGTTGACTTTCTCATAAAAGGGGGCAAAATGCCCTTTGGGGGAAAAGGTGACGCTGACCCTTGCCAGAAAGGGAAAAATGCGATAAAATATTTCTGTTGCCCACCGAAAAAGTTCTGTGGGCCTGCAAGGAACGATACCGGGAGCTATCCCGGCAGGAGGCATATATGACCAAGAAGAAAACCTATGACAACGACAGTATCTCCAGTCTGAAGGGGGCGGACCGGGTCCGCAAGCGGCCCGGCGTCATCTTCGGCTCCGACGGGCTGGAGGGCTGCGAGCACGCCATGTTCGAGATCCTCTCCAACGCCATCGACGAGGCCCGTGCAGGCTATGGCCGGCTCATCACCGTGACCCGCTTTGCCGATCTCTCCATTCAGGTGGAGGATCAGGGCCGTGGCTGTCCCGTGGACTGGAACGAGAAGGAGGGACGCTACAACTGGGAGCTGGTGTTCTGCGAGCTGTACGCCGGAGGCAAGTACGACAACGAAAACAGCGACAACTACGAGTACTCGCTGGGGCTCAACGGTCTGGGCTCCTGTGCCACCCAGTATGCCAGCCGCTATATGGATGTCACTGTCTGCCGGGACGGCAAGGAGTACCGCCTGCACTTTGAACGGGGCGAGATCGCCGGGGAGATGCGGGTGACGGAGCTCAAGCGCCGCCATACCGGCTCCACCATCCGCTGGCTGCCGGATCTGGAGGTGTTCACCGACATCGACATCCCGGCGGACTACTACCGGGAGGTACTGCGGCGGCAGGCCGTGGTCAACGCCGGGGTCACCTTCCGCCTGCGGTGCGAGGTAGCGCCGGGGAAGTTCGAGACGGAGGATTTCCTCTATGAGCACGGCATCCGGGACTATCTGGCGGAGCTGGCAGGAGATGACCCCCTGACGGAGCCGGTGTGCTGGGAGACGGAGCGTCGTGGCCGTGACCGGGCGGACAAGCCGGAGTACAAGGTGAAGCTGAACATCGCATGGTGCTTCTCCAACCGGGTCCACCTCATCGAGCACTACCACAACTCCAGCTTTCTGGAGTACGGCGGCAGCCCCGATAAGGCCACCCGCCTGGCCTTCGTCTACGCCATTGACAAGTACCTCAAGGAGAACAACAAATACACCAAGGGGGAGAGCAAGATCACCTTCCCCGACGTGCAGGACTGTCTGGTGCTGGTGAGCAGCAACTTCTCTACCCAGACCAGCTACGAAAACCAGACCAAGAAGGCCATCACCAACAAGTTCGTGCAGGACGCCATGTCGGAGTTCCTGCGGGAGCAGCTGCTGGTGTACTTCATCGAGAACCGGGAGGCGGCGGAGAGGATCGCCAATCAGGTGCTGGTGAACAAGCGCAGCCGGGAGACGGCGGAGCGCACCCGTCTCAACACCCGGAAGAAGCTGACGGAGAAGATCGACATCGCCAACCGGGTGCAGAAATTCGTGGACTGCCGCACCAAGGATGTGTCCCGGCGGGAAATTTATATCGTGGAGGGCGACTCGGCTCTGGGTGCCTGCAAGCAATCCCGTGACGCAGAGTTTCAGGGGCTGATGCCTGTCCGGGGCAAGATCCTCAACTGCCTGAAGGCGGACTATCCCCGCATCTTCAAGAGCGACGTCATCACGGATCTGATGAAGGTGCTGGGCTGCGGCGTGGAGGTGCAGGGCAAGGCGGCCAAGGAGCTGAACCAGTTCGACCTGGGCAGCCTCCGCTGGAGCAAGGTGGTCATCTGCACCGATGGCGACGTGGACGGCTTCCAGATCCGTACCCTGATCCTCACCATGCTCTACCGGCTCTGCCCCACCCTCATCAAGGAGGGCTACGTCTACATTGCCGAGACGCCGCTGTTCGAGATCACCTGCAAGGAAAAGACGTGGTTTGCCTACTCCGAAAAGGAGAAGGCGGAGGTGGTGCGCCAGCTGGAGGGCAGGAAGTACAAGGTGGATCGCTCCAAGGGACTGGGCGAGAACGACCCGGAGATGATGTGGCTGACCACCATGAATCCGGATACCCGGAGGCTGGTGAAGGTACTGCCGGACGACGCCGAGGAGACGGCCCGTGTCTTTGACCTGCTGCTGGGGGACAACCTCTCCGGCCGGAAGGACTATATCGCTGAAAACGGCTGCCGCTATCTGGATATGATCGACGTGAGCTGAGGGAGCGTATGGGCCGGGCGGGACGATGTGGGCATCGGCCCCTACATGCGCCTGCTGCTAGACGCTCCGTAAGGGACGATATCTGCGTCGGCCCGGCTGCGCCAGTTCCCAAGCGTTTTTTGGCGGGGTCATCTTTCTCCCGCCAGTTTGAATACGAAAGGAATCATCTTTCATGGCAAAGAAGAAAACAGAAGAGAAAACCGTCCATCGTCCCGCCGATCCCAATGTGCTGGGGCTGCGGGGGACGGTGGTGGAGCAGCCCATCACCCGCACACTGGACGAGAACTATATGCCCTACGCCATGAGCGTCATCGTCTCCCGGGCCATTCCGGAGATCGACGGCTTCAAGCCCTCCCACCGGAAGCTGCTGTACACCATGTACAAGATGGGGCTGCTCACCGGCGGGCGCACCAAGTCCGCCAACATCGTGGGCCAGACCATGCGCCTCAACCCCCACGGGGATCAGGCCATCTACGAGACCATGGTGCGTCTGGCCAAGGGAAACGAGTCGCTGCTGCACCCCTTTGTAGACAGCAAGGGCAACTTCGGCAAGGTCTATTCCCGTGACATGGCCTATGCCGCCAGCCGCTATACCGAGGCAAAGCTGGCCCCCATCTGTGCCGAGCTGTTCCGGGATCTGGACTGTGACGCCGTGGACTTCGTGGACAACTATGACAACACCACCAAGGAGCCTACCCTGTTGCCCACCACCTATCCCAACGTGCTGGTGTCGGCCAATCAGGGCATCGCCGTGGGCATGGCCTCCCAGATCTGCGGCTTCAATCTGGCGGAGGTGTGCGACACCACCATCGCCCTGCTGAAAAATCCCGACCACGACATCGCCTCCACCCTGCTGGCGCCGGATTTTCCCACCGGCGGACAGCTGGTGTGCGACCCGGCGGAGCTGGCGGAAATTTACCGCACCGGCCGGGGCGGCGTCAAGGTTCGGGCCCGCTGGCGCTATGACAAGAAGGAGAATCTCATCGAGATCTTCGAGATCCCCTACTCCACCTCCATCGAGGTGATCCTGGACAAGGTGGCGGAGCTGGTGAAGGCCGGCAAGGTCAAGGAGATCAGCGATATGCGGGACGAGTCGGACCTCAGCGGCCTGAAGCTCACCATCGACCTCAAGCGGGGGGTGGACCCGGAGAAGCTGATGCAGAAGCTGTATAAGCTGACGCCTTTGCAGGACACCTTCAGCTGCAACTTCAACATCCTCATCGCCGGGATGCCCCGTGTGCTGGGAGTCAAGGCCCTGCTGGAGGAGTGGATCGCATGGCGCACGGAGTGTGTGCGGCGGCGGGTGTACTTCATCCTCTCCCGCAAGAAGGAGAAGCTGCATCTGCTGCTGGGTCTGAAGCGCATCCTGCTGGACATCGACAAGGCCATCGCCATCATCCGGGAGACGGAGGAGGAGGCCGAGGTCATCCCCAACCTGATGATCGGCTTCGGCATCGACGAGAAGCAGGCGGAATACGTGGCGGAGATCAAGCTCCGCAACATCAACAAGGAGTACATCCTCAAGCGGGTGCAGGAGACGGAGAGCTTGCAGGGAGAGATCGAGGATCTGGAGGACACCCTGCAAAAGCCCGCCCGCATCCGCAAGATCATGGTGGAGGAGCTGACGCAGGTACGCAAGAAGTACGCCCAGCCCCGGAAAACCGAGATCATTTACAGCCACGAGGTGGAGGAGTATCGGGAGGAGGAGCAGGTGGAGGATTATCCCGTCACCGTGTTCCTGTCCCGTGAGGGATATTTCAAGAAGATCACGCCCCAGTCCCTGCGGATGAGCGGCGAGCAGAAGTACAAGGAGGGCGACGGCCCCGGCCAGCAGGCGGAGGCCACCAATGCCGCCGAGGTCATGTTCTTCACCGACCGGTGTCAGGTCTACAAGACCCGCCTCAGCGAGTTCGGGGACAGCAAGGCCTCGGTGCTGGGAGACTATCTGCCGGCGAAGCTGGGCATGGACGAGGGCGAGAGCGTGGTCTATATGGTGCTGCCGGGGGATTACAGCGGGCATCTGCTGTTCTTCTTTGAAAACGGCAAGATCGCCCGTGTGGAGATGAAGGCCTACGCCACCGTCTCCAACCGCCGCAAGCTCACCGGGGCCTACTCCGACAAGAGCGGGCTGGTGACCATCCTGCCGCTGGCGGAGGATCGGGAGCTGACGCTGCTGTCCACGGAGCCCAGAGCGCTGATCTTCCACACGTCCCTGCTGCTGCCCAAGGCCACCCGCTCCACACAGGGCGTGGCGGTCATGACCCTGAAGCCCAAATACCAGCTGCAACGAGTCTGCACGCCGGAGGAGTCCGGTATCGTGAATCTCCCCCGCTATCGGGCCCGCAGCATCCCCGGTACCGGCGCTCTCCTGCGGCCGGAGGACCGGGGCGAGGAGCAGCTGACCCTGCTGTAAGAAAAAAGGAGGAGCCTATGAAACGGAACGTCCTGACGCAGTATCTCATCATCACGGCGTCCTGCGCCTTGTATGCCGTGGGGTTCAACTGGATGTTTGACCCCAACCACATCAGCGTGGGCGGCTTCACCGGTCTGGGGCAGATCATCAACTACCTGCTGCCGGGCCTGCCCATCGGCACCATCGTCATCATCCTCAACGTGCCGCTGTTCGTGCTGGGCTGGCGGTTCATCGGCAAGGATTTCCTGTTCTCCTCCGTCTATGCCACGGCCGTCAGCTCTCTGATGATCGACGGTCTGGCGGCGGTGCATACCTTCAAGCCTATGGAGCCCATTCTGGCCTGTCTGTACGGCGGCGTCATCATCGGCGTCTCCTGCGGCATCATGCTGCGGGAAGGGGCCACCACCGGCGGTACGGAGCTGGCGGCCCGGCTGCTGAAGCTGAAGCTGGAGAGCCTCAGCATCGGTACCCTGTGTCTTGCCATCGACATTCTGGTGACGGTGACGTACGCCCTGATCTTCCGGGATCTGACCCGTGCGCTGTACGGTATGATCTCCCTGTCTCTGATCTCCGTGTCCATCGACAAGGTGGTCTACGGCCCCAATGCCGCCAAGGTGGCCTATATCATCAGCGACTGCCATGAGGAGCTGACCCGCCGCCTGCTGGAGCTGGACCGTGGCGTGACGCTTTTGCAGGGTAAGGGGGCTTACAGCGGCAGGGACAAGCAGGTGATCCTGTGCGCCTGCGCCCGGACACAGATCATCCCCGTGAAGCGGGCGGTGCAGGAGATCGACCCAGACGCCTTTGTCATCGTCTGCGACGCCCACGAGATACTGGGCGAGGGCTTCGGCGTATATGCGCCGGGCGGACTGTAAGGTGCGGCCATGAGAAAACGTGTATGGGCGCTGGCGGCGGCCCTGCTGATGCTGCCCCTTACCGGCTGCGGCTCCCTGCTGAACCGGGATTACAGCGTCACCGAGCCCCACAGCTCCAGCTACTACGAGAGCGAGGACCGATCCGTCCTCCGGGCGGAGAGCTATCAGGATCTGGTGAATGCCCTGCTGGTGCTGATCAGCGGCGGGGCCAAGGAGGGAACCATCTGGCTCTACCCCGACGACAGCGGGCTTCCCGCCCCGCAGGCGGCGGAGCGGGCGTGTCTGGAGGTGCAGAAGGAGACGCCGCTGGGAGCCTACGCCGTGGAGTACCTGACCTATACGGTGGACGAGACACCTCGGAACTATGACGCCATCCAGCTGACCGTCGGCTATCGCCGCACGGCGGCTCAGGTGGCGGGCATTGTGCATATCACCAGCACCTCCGCTCTGGGGGATCTGCTGCGGGAGGCCGCAAGGAACCATGCTGCGGAGCTGGTGGTGCAGGTGGGCTACTTCGACCATCAGGCGGAGGAGGTCCGCACACAGGTGACGCAGATACAGGCCGAGGTGGAGCCGGAAAGCAAGGAGCCGTGGACGGTGAATTTCTACCCGGATTCGGGGAACGCCGGCATCATTGAGGTGCTGCTGAGTGGCGCAGGGAGCGCAGAGGGTGCAGAACAAAATACAAAAAATGCAAATTAGCGCTTGACAAATCCGAAAAACGCAGGTATAATCAATCTTGCGTTTGCGGGCGTAGCTCATCTGGTAGAGCGCGACCTTGCCAAGGTCGAGGTAGCGAGTTCGAGCCTCGTCGCCCGCTCCAAAAGAGAAAATCCCATCCGTTAGGATGGGATTTTCTCTTTTGGAATGAGACAGCGGGCAGGCTGGAAGTCGCTGCCTCGACCTGTGCGAAGCACGTTTGATCTGAGGTGAGGCAGGGCTCCTGCGAATGGCGACAGCCATTCGTGGGATGCCGGGAAGCGAGTTCGAGCCTCGTCGCCCGCTCCAAAAACACCACCCGAAGGGTGGTGTTTTTTTCGCTTATTCGGCCCTCACCGCCGTGTCGGGAAGACGCAAAATAACCTCCCAAAACCACTCCGCCGGAGGGCTACCGCTGCATCGACAATTTCCACTCTTTTTGGAGGGTTTTTGTGTTGACATAACGAGGTGGAAAAGTCTGTGGAAACTGTGCAAAACCCAGTAGATAAGCCATTTGCGGAGGTTGCAGGCTGTTATTTTATGCGTAAACCTGGAAACTTATTTCGGGAAAAGAGACTTTTTGCCGAGGAGAGCCGAGTCCCGCACTGAGAACCTGCGGGCCATGCGGCGGCTGAAAGCAGACAGCGGGACGGTCTGCATCCGGGGTGAAATTTTCTATAAAAAGGGGATTCCATCCCGCAGGCAGATTTGCTATAATAGGGGCGACAACAGGCGTTTTGCGAAAGGAGCGAACGGTATGATACGAGTTGCTGTCATCGGCTGCGGCAAGATCGCCCAGGTGCGCCATCTGCCGGAATATGCCACCAACCCCAACGCACAGCTGGTGGCCTACTATGACAAGAACAGCCAGCGGGCTCACGAGGTGGCCGCCCAATACGGCGGAAAGGTCTACGACTCCTACTTCGATCTGCTGAAGGACCCGGAGATCGACGCCGTATCCGTGTGTGTGGAGAACCGCAGCCATGCAGAGATGACCACGGCGGCTCTCTACGCCGGGAAGCACGTGCTGTGTGAGAAGCCCATGGCCGTAACGCTGGCGGAGTGCGAGTCCATGGTGGCGGCGGCGGAGTTCAACAACCGGCATCTGATGATCGGCCACAATATGCGCTTCGATCCGGTGCATCGCCGGGCCAAGGAACTGCTGGAGCAGGGGGTCATCGGTGACGTCATCACCTTCCGTACGGGGCTTGGAACCTCCGGGCCGGAGGGCTGGTCCATGGAGGGCAACTGGTTCTTCGACAAGAAAAAGGCCGTTATGGGCGCTCTGTCGGATCTGGGTATCCACAAGATCGATCTGATGCAGTATCTGACGGGGCAGACGGTTATCGAAACCACCGCCAAGATCCTGACCCTCAACAAGCACGACCGGGAGGATCACCTCATCGGCGTGGACGACAACGCCCTGTGCATCCTGCGGATGAACGGCGGCTCTGCCGGCACCATGGCCGCCAGTTGGACGGTATACGGTCAGGAGAGCAACTCCACCTGCCTGTTCGGCACCCGTGGCGTCATGCGGATCTACAACAGTCTCACCGCCCCCATCGAGGTGCGGGATCTGAACAACACCATCACCGCCTATCAGTTCGAGCACCAGACCCGCTCCGGCGTCATCGACGAGTTCATCGACGCACTGGAGCACGACCGGGAGCCGGAGGTCTCCGGGCGGGAGGCACTGACCACCATGCGGACCATTTTCGGCTGCATCAAGTCCTCGGAGACGGGGCGCACCGTCAGTGTCAACAGCTCTTTCGTGACCCATTTGCAGGACGGCTATCGCCGGAATAAGTAAGCTGTCGAAAAAACAGACCAACGGGAGCGGCTGACCGCTCCCGTTTTCGGAGAGGAGCGTTTTCATGTATCGCATCGGTATTGATCTGGGCGGCACCAACATCGCCGTAGGCGTGGTGAACGCCCGCTATGAGATCGTGGCCCGCCGCAGCGTCCCCACCGGGGCGGAGCGCCCGGCGGAGGAGGTCATCCGGGACATGGGCGACGCCGTGGAGGAGGCTCTGCGGCAGGCGGGG
>ENA-ORUB01003502-ORUB01003502.1-human-gut-metagenome-genome-assembly--contig:-NODE-3502-length-13141-cov-14.544781_pt1 | contig 13141 bp, 14 predicted proteins | sample MGYA00241918_ERZ509200 | MGnify/ENA primary metagenome ERZ509200 (study PRJEB26280, sample SAMEA2338853) | human gut metagenome | biome: human gut; feature: human-associated habitat; material: faeces... | reverse complement strand
CGAGAAAATGCAAATATTTTAACACTTTATCCTTGCTCAAATCCTAGATTTCCCCCGACAACGTCGGGGGACAGGCGATAGTGCGGCATGCGCCGCGTGAGCGTCGCCGCTGGCAGCCACCCTTCCGACAACGCCAAGGGACAGGCAAATCGACCGCAACGCGGTCCCGTTTGCAGTTAACCCCCGACAACGTCGGGGGGACAAGCGATAGTGCGGCATGCGTCGCGTGAGCGTCGCCGCTGGCATAGGATGCCCCGACTCATTTACACTTTAGGCTGCGATTCGGAAAAGAAAATCGAGCAAGCTCTTTTCTTTCCACTCATCTTGCACTATCTTTTCATAAAATAGGCTGCGATTCGGAAAAGAAAATCGAGCAAGCTCTTTTCTTTCCACTCATCTTGCACTATCTTTGTAGTTACTTTCATTTTTAAGACAATGAGCAAGACTGTCGACAATACGATTTTTGAGGTGTCACACCCCGAGGTGTGGTCTCTTGCTCTGCGTCTATGTGCAGACAGGCTGAAATTCACAATCCACAGCGACAGCGACGACAACTCGCTGATGTTCGGCGAATTGCCGTTTGCCGACACTTCCTGCTGTTACGCATCGTGCATCGAGGCCGCCGTCTACGACAACCCGTTCCTGCTACAGTCTTTCGGCAAAACTTCCGTGGTGACAGGCAGCGACAGGTTTCTGCTTGTCCCTGACGAGATGGCTGGCGGTGACGACGATGAGTGCCAACGGTATTACGATTGCATATATCCCGACGACAGGCGCAACGTGGCGGTCAACCACATCGTGGAGGCTGGCTTGTCGATTGTTTACGGAATCGACCGCAACATCGAATCGTTTCTGAGACGCACTTTCTACAACCCGCAGATAATGCACTGTCTCACGCCGCTGCTGACATTCTTCAAGCGGAAAGACGCTTACGGCGGACGCAACAAGATGTTTGTGTATGTAGACAACGGAACGGTGGAGATCGTGGTGCTCAAAAGCGGTCGGGTGGCGTTTGCAAACGTGTTCCCGTTCAACTGCGCCGACGATGCGTTCTACTTCATCGCAAACGCTTGGCAGCATTGCGAATTGAGCCAATACGACGATGAGCTGCACGTTGTGGGCGACAATGCGGTGCGACAAGAGCTGCTGCCGCGCCTGCGCGAAACGATGAGCAACGTGGCTCAAGTGATATTCCCCGCCGAAATGATGCGCCTTGGCGAAAACGTGACGGCGGCTCCTTTCGACTTAACAATTCTTCCACTATGCGAATAATCAGAGGTAAATACGGTCGCCGGAGGTTCGACGTGCCGAAAAACATTACGGCGAGACCGACAACCGACTTCGCCCGCGAAAACATATTCAACGTGCTTGAAAATATGCTCGACTTCGACGGGCTGCGCGCGCTCGACCTGTTTGCCGGAACTGGTGCCGTGAGCATCGAGCTGCTGTCGAGGGGTTGCGGGTCGGTGACGGCGGTGGAGAAGAGCAACATTCAATACAACTTCATACGGAAAGTGGCACAGGAGCTGGGCGAGAAAAACCTGACTCTGATAAAAGGCGATGTGTTTAAGTTTGTGGCGGCGTGCCGTACGCAATTCGACTTCATCTTCGCCGATCCGCCATACGACTTGCCTCGATTTGGCGAGATTCCGGGACTGGTGCTCAACTCGGGTATGCTGCACCCCGGTTCGGTGTTCATTATTGAGCATTCACGCGACTACGACTTCTCTTCAATGCCGCATTTCAGCAGCCACAGGGTCTATGGCAGCGTGAATTTCTCAATCTTTGAGATTCCGGAAGAGGAGTAAGTTTTTTATCTCTTTTTATTCAGATTCCGACATTTTGCACTAACTTTGCACACCAATGACAATGCGGTCCTGTAGTTCAACGGATAGAATAGAAGTTTCCTAAACTTTAGATCCGAGTTCGATTCTCGGCGGGACTACAAAGCGAAAGCGCGACAGCACATTTGTGCCGCCGCGCTTTCGCTTTTTTCAGCCGGCTGTGCGTCTGCCTATTTCTCCTCGCGGATGCTCACCATGCCGCGATATTTCTTGTCGACCACAACCACCAGGCTCGGCTGCATGCTGTAGCTGAGTTGTTGGCCTGCCTTCGTGCGGTAGACAAACACCAACCCGCCATCGCCGTCGCCCTTCAGGCTCACCGGTTCAAGCTCTGTAAAACGGTCGGTGACTGGTTTCGACACCGCGATGACATATTGATTATTGAAGTCAATCTCCGTCGGACGTCCGTCATTGCCCATAACAGCTGCCATCCCGAACGATGCCTCAAAATCTTTCTGTTTGGAAATCTTTCCATTGGGTAGTTTCTTTACATCGTTGCGGACAAAATAACCGTTGGCTACCTTATACGGCACATCAACAGCCGTTGTTGCCGACGACACTGCGTCTACGTTAATCGTGAAATTATCCACCTTGCCCGACGTGTGGCACGCACTCACTGAGCTTAACGCTCAACTCAAAGCCAATGAAAAATAAATAATTTGAACGGCATTTGGGATGCCTCCAAATTCTTTGAGCATCTTACAGCATCCAATCGCCTCGCCACCGCCGAAGGCTTCACCTTCTGCCGGGTGTCGGGACTGGAGGGCTTCGAGGAAGCCGTCAATCAGATGCAGTCCACGACAGCTTTTGCCTGCGTGTCGGATATAGCGGACGGTTACACCGACCTCAATAACACGCCGCGCACTCGCCGCGTCAAGACGGTATTCCTCGCCATGCGCCACGCCGCAGAGGATATGCCCGCCCGCGCCGAGTGTATGGAAACAATGCGCGAATTGTTCCGGCAGTTCATGTCGAAACTCATGCTCGAAAAGGTCAAGTTGGAGCAGAACTGCATCGACCTTGACCCTCGCATTTCATTTTCTGAAATAGACCGTTATTTCTTCAGCGGCGCCGCCGGTGCCTATTTTCAGATAGCGGTCGATGTCTACACCGACCTAAGATTTAACCCGGATGAGTGGACGAGTTGACCCGGTGGAGGAACGCCGCAATAACATTACAGCTTTCAACTCCACGACGATAAAGATATGGCGAGAGCAAATCTCGCTCCTCAGCGTCGTGCGCACAGGTGCGCTCTACCGCTCGACCATAGCAGTCGGCATAACTGCCGATGCCAAAATCACCTCGGTAACATTGGAGCAGTCTTTCCGCACCTACGGCCTCTCTGTCGATTACGGCACAGGCAGCAATACTCCGCGCGGCAACCCCGGCGACCTCGGCAAAGATATGGCCGATACAATCTCAAACGCCCTCACTTGCGACATCTCGCGACATCTCGCGTCGCTTCGTAAATTAGTTAAAATTCCTCAGATACTTTGCTGTGGCAGAAATAATTCGTAAATTTGCACTTAAATCAAAACCTCATTGCCTATGTAACATCGACCGTCTCACACAGACATAACATATAACAGAGCGTTTAGCTTTAGTTCTTGATTACTGAAATCTGGAAAATTTAAGTACACTTCAAGTGCATAAAGTTCGACGTCTGCGCTATACCTCTGGCGTGGACTTGACTTTATCTTAGTGTACAGGTTTTCCAGAACCTCAGTAATAGATAAAGCTCGGCTCCACGCCGGAGTTTTATTTATGTCTACACTATCCAACCAATCACTAATCGTATCGAGGAGCCCGAAACACTAAACTACAAAAAACAATGAAATTCAAAGACTTCTTCAAAATCTTCTTCATTGCCTTCCTTGCGTGCGTGGCTCTAACCGCGTGCGGAGGTGATGATGACGAACCCGATGATCCCAACAAGGGAAACGGCACAGAACAAACTGGCAATTACATTGCTACAACACAAGTCAAAACAGCAGAAGTGGGAAATGAAACTGGAAAGAATGGCAATATTCGTACCATCTATGAAGACTATAATAACAAATACAAGTTACAAATCGGCAATGGACAGCTACTGCTATTAGGCTATATTCGCATCAATGGTTCCTGGAAAAAGCTTTATGACTGTAATGCTCATGAATCTGATTTCAAGTATTCTGATCATAGTGGTTATGCAATTATGTCCGTTGGAAAGGTAAATGGTTTATCCGACATAACAAAGAAAACCATAATTCCGGAACCCTATGGTTCTATGTATTTGTTCCCTGAAATACAACCATATTACGGATACGCAGCAAAGTTCACAACTGAGGCTGGAGAAACCAAATATCTGCGCATATATATCAAAGATTACAAGCTCTATGAGTCCGGGACTTTAAAAAACATCACAGTTCAATATCAACTGTATTGATATTGAACATACATTGAGTTAAGGGGCTGTGTCAAAATGAAGTGAACCCCGAAAGTTAGACAAAAAACTTTCGGGGTTCACTTCACTTTCGCTTTTTCTTTCCTACTTCTCCTCGCGGATGCTCACCATGCCGCGATATTTCTTGTCGACCACAACCACCAGGCTCGGCTGCATGCTGTAGCTGAGTTGTTGGCCTGCCTTCGTGCGGTAGACAAACACCAACCCGCCATCGCCGTCGCCCTTCAGGCTCACCGGTTCAAGCTCTGTAAAACGGTCGGTGACTGGTTTCGACACCGCGATGACATATTGATTATTGAAGTCAATCTCCGTCGGACGTCCGTCATTGCCCATAACAGCTGCCATCCCGAACGATGCCTCAAAATCTTTCTGTTTGGAAATCTTTCCATTGGGTAGTTTCTTTACATCGTTGCGGACAAAATAACCGTTGGCTACCTTATACGGCACATCAACAGCCGTTGTTGCCGACGACACTGCGTCTACGTTAATCGTGAAATTATCCACCTTGCCCGACGTGTGGCACGCACTCAGCATCGCAGCCGACGCTGCCACTGCCAGAATCATTGTTTTTTTCATTATCACATTCTTTTTTTATTCCATAAAGCCTTTCCACCCTATTGCGGAAACGGCAATCCAAAATTACTACAAACACGTCAATAACCGAACGCTTTTTCCACAAAATGCCATTTCCGCTACGCAAATTCATAAAACAACGAGACAGAACCGGCTGGAAAAGTTCTGTCTCGTTTCAAAGGGTTGCCCTATTCGCCGATGATGCGTAGGTGGGCTTTTGGATAGCGGAGCGTCATGCACGACGCTTCGGTGAGCACAAGGGCATCGGTGTTGCGCACACCGGCCTGCTTCAAGTTGAGCTGCTCGGTGGTGAAGGGGATATGGCTGTACTTCTGCAGGTATTCCGGATCGATTATCATACCGTTATACTCCATTCCGCACTCGTCAAACACCTCCGACAGCAAGATATACAATTTGCCGAACTTGGAGTGCATCTCCGAGAAGTCAATGCCCCACTTGACGATGTTCTCGCCGGCCATGACAACTTTGGTCTGCTCCATCTGGTTGAGAAGCTCGATGAGGCCGCTGCCGCCGATAAGCACCTTGCGCTTGTTGCCGGCATTGCCGGTAAATGCCTGACGCATCATCGAAATCATAGCCTTCTGTGTCAGCGACGACTTCTTGTAGTGGAACTCGCCGCCTGCCTGATCCCAGATGCCGCCGGTGAGCATAATGGTTTCGTGCTTGCCGGGATCCTCCACTCGGCTCTTTACGCCAAATAGGAAGTTTTTCTCCATACCCAGACGCATATCGTAGATTGCTGCCTCTTCCTGGTCGCTGAATGTCCATCCCACTTCTTTGTTGGCTATCTTCTGCAATGTGCTTTGCTCTATCTGCATCTTGAAGATTTGACAATAGTTCTGCGACTTCTGGGGCAAGGCCTCAAACTGCGGGGTCTGCACGTCGAGCTCCGACGCGGCGCGCCCCATGCGCACAAGCATTGTGCCTTCGGGTATCGTCGGTATGCAGTTTTCAAACTCGCCGATGGTCTGTCCGTTGACGGTGACCGCGCTGATCGATGCTCCGTCTTCGCTCTTCCGCAACACGTAAAGCACCAGGTCTTGGTTGCTCTTTGTCTTTCCGTCGGGCTTATAGCCGCCGACGCCTCTCACAAGCACCGTTTCCGACGCCTCGAAAAGGTCGGCGTTTTCAACCGGCAGCTGCACTTTCTGGAAACGCGAGGCGCCGACGTTGTCCGAACAGCCTTCCACGCTTCGTGTCACTTTGGTCGACGTCGGACGGGTGTCTACGCTGTAATAGTCAACAACCATACTGCCCGACTTCTTGGAGCCTGCCCATCGCGACAACTGGTCGATGGGGGTTGCCATTGGACGGATTTTCACCAGTCGGCGGTCAATCTCGTTGACAAGAAGGTCGGGCGACTCTACGTTGGTCAGCGCAACGGTCAGGGGCTCGTTGATGACGTGCTTGCCGCCTGCCACGCCTGCCACCACACTCATCGCCAATGCCGTGCCGCCGGTGTTGTCGCTCATCGCGAATACTGCTGCAAGGGCGCAAACGCCTGCAATTGCTTTAATCATTTTCTTGATTGTGTTTTTCATAGTCTTTCGTGTTTTTAATGTTGATAAAATTGGTTGTTTGTCTTGACTCAGTCCCACACGCTGCGGCGGATGTTGCGGAGCAGCGGAAGGTCGTAGTCAGTAGGGGCGCCGCCGTCGTCTTTCGGACGTTCCTGCTGTGCGTTGCGCTTCTGCTCCACGGCTTCGTTGCGTCCGCGGAGATAGCCGTCGGCTGATGCGGCGTCGACATCGCGGGCATACCGGAGTCCCTTATACACTGCCTCAACAAGCTTGTCGGATTCGCCTTGGAGCAGCTGCATCATCTCATCGAGTGCCTGGTCGTCGTCGGGATGGTTGTCGGCAAGATACTTCAGCACTGCCTCTTCAAGGGCTGCACCGGTTGCCGGATTGTTGTTTTTCTCTTCTGTGTTTTCCATTTTAATTTTTGTTTTTTAGGTTCAACACTGCAAAATTATCACCGCCACAACCCAAGATTTCGGAAAAAGGAGACTTCCTGCGATTTTTTTCTTTCTTTTATGTTACAAATAGACTATGTTTGCGTATTCTTATGTGAAAGTAAATCGGAACATGGATACTGAACAAAAACCTCTGACATCGGCGTTCTCGGAAATGCGGGCAAAAATCCTGCGGTTCGCGGCGCGTTTCTTCCCTTCGGAGGAAGATGCGGAGGACGCTCTGCAGGAGGCTTTCTGCCGACTGTGGTGCCGGCATCCCGACATCTGTTCCGAAGCGGAGGCGGAGGCGTTTGCAAAAACCACGGTGCGGAGCATTGGCATCGATGAGTGGAGGAGGAAACAGGCGCACCCAACAGAGCCGCTGGCTGCCGACGCTTATGCCGATTATGTCGACTCCGAATCTGCCGACGAGATTTTCGAACGGGTGCAAAGGCTGATCGACTCGTGCCTGTCGCCGGCACAACAAGCCATAATCCGTTTGCACGACTACGAGCAGCGCGGATATGACGAGATTGCAAACCGGCTGAATATGGAGCCTGCGGCGGTGAGAATGCAGCTGTCGAGGGCGCGCAAAAAAATTAGAGAATGCTATAACAAACGATAATGGCTATGAACGATTATTCCGACAATGACTATTGGAAAGCGCTTGCCGAACGCTTTTTCGAGGCCGGCACTTCGGAGGAGGAGGAGCGCGAATTGCGCCGATTCATCACTTCCGGACTGGCGGGCAGCGAATTCAATGATGTAAGGGCGGTGATGGGACTGGCGGCTGTCGGCGCAAGGCGATACAACCGGCGGCGCCGCCGCACGGTCTTCCTGTCGGCGGCGGCAGCGGCGGCGGTGGTGGCGGTGGTGATGACTGCGGTATCGCTGGCCGCCGACGGAGGCGACTCTTGCGTGGCATACATCAACGGCACAAAACACACCGACGAGGCGATTGTCATGGCTCAGATGCATTCCACTATGGATGAAATGGCGCAACAGGCGCAGGAGTTGTCTGTCGAAAGGCAGATGGACAACTTTTTTGTCGAATCTTTCAACAATTGACTTCATTATGAGAAATTTTCTGATTGTTTTATCCCTTTGTTTCTTTTCCTTCATCGCGGCTGGCGCGCAGGAGAATCTTGCAATCGCTCAGATTTTCAACAGCGGATATGCGAAACGGCAGGATGTGGAGGAAATTATCCTGAAAGGTAAATCGCTGAAATATGCAAACCTTTCGCTGTTCAGAAGCGTTAAGGTGACCGGAAACAGCGCGATTGCCTCTAAAATGGAGAAATTGGTTGCCATCGACGCGCGAAAGGCGTCCGACAAGGAGATGCGGGCGAAAGGCGGACAGCTGGTGTTTGCATTCCTTGCTTTCAAAAAAGAAGGCGGCGAATATGCCTACATCTTTTTCCGACAGTCGCACCAGAAGACCAAGGGTGTGGCGGCTGTGGTATACATGGAGGGCAAGATGACGCCTAACGAAGTGAAACGAAAATTCTTAACACGTTAGATATGAAAAAATCTGCTTTGCTCCTTCTTCTCGGAGCTTGTTTCTGCAGCGCTTTCGCGCAGGATTATGAAGAATGCGACTCGGTGGCGGATAACGCCGTCGACTTATCGCATCGGGTGGTGAATCCGGATTCGGTGGTCATCGACCGGTCAAACGGAATGGTTTCGGTGCGAATATACGGCGAGGACGGAAACCACGAATACTCTTACGCCTACAGTCAGGAGATGCCGTCCGACAGCGACGAGACGGTTTCCGAACACGACGACTGGAATTTCGACCTCCCGTTTGTCGACAAACTGACAAACCATAGCTCGCGGTCGAGATTCGCTGTGAGTTGCGGTGGTTTCGGCTTCGGATTTGTAAACGCTATCGACTGCCCGCCGATGATGAATACTAAAATGGCAAGCTCTTACGAGATTTTCTGTGACAGGATTATCGCGGTGTCTTGGAGTCCGATGCGCAACGGGACGTCGCTGAGGCTGGGTCTCGGTCTCGACTGGAAAAATTTCCGAATGACGGGAAACACTCGCTTCGTGAAAGACGGCAAATTCGTTAATTTCGGCGAATATCCACCGGAAAGCGGCCCTAATTTGTAAACGCTATCGACTGCCCGCCGATGATGAATACTAAAATGGCAAGCTCTTACGAGATTTTCTGTGACAGGATTATCGCGGTGTCTTGGAGTCCGATGCGCAACGGGACGTCGCTGAGGCTGGGTCTCGGTCTCGACTGGAAAAATTTCCGAATGACGGGAAACACTCGCTTCGTGAAAGACGGCAAATTCGTTAATTTCGGCGAATATCCACCGGAAAGCGGCCCTAAATTCTCTCGCCTGAAGGTGTTCGCTCTGACAATGCCGGTTACGTTCACCCAGAAGTTCGGAAAGGGCTTCTCTTTCAGTGCGGGAGCGGTGGTCAACTTCAACACGCACGCAAGCATGAAGACTAAATACATCAACAACAACGATGAGGTTACGCTGGCAAACAGCAACATCCATCAGCGGAAGGTGACTGTCGATGTGATGGGACAATTCAACTTCAAAGCCATCGGTGTCTACATCAAGTACTGCCCTATGTCGGTGCTCGACCCTGAATTTGGCCCCGACTTCAAATGCTTCTCAACTGGACTTACGCTGTTCTATTAAAACACACTGACTATAACTGCAAGCGCCGCCACGGGAACCTCCGCGACGGCGCTTTTTTTCGTGTGCCTCGACGCCTACAAGCCAACCAATCTTTCGCACATCGCCAACCATCGGTTTTAATTTTTAAGCAAATTCTGCTTTTTTGATTAAAAATATTAATAAAAACGTTTTGAAATATAAAATTGATTGCTTAGCTTTGCAATATCGTTCATCAACCTGACAAAAACAGCCTTATTAATCTTAAAAATTTACAGCATTATGAAAAAACTACTTCTTTTCGTAGCAGCGTTTCTTATAATGGCGTTGCCGACAGTCGCTCAAGAAACAGATTTGAGCGAGGAGGAATTTAAACAAAAAATTGATTCGGTGTTTGAGCACGTCGACATGACATCTGTAGAAACAGGCATTCTCATCGAACATGGGTTCAATTTGCTTGACCCAAACGTCTTCAACGGTCAAAAACCAGATTCGGTATATTCTAACAAAGAAATCATGAAAGCCCTTTATGCTGGGCTTTATGACTCTCGCGTGAACGATTACTTCTCTTTGGAAGACACCGATAGCACATTTTCAAAAATCGACAATGCCAAAAACATATCAATCCTCTTTTTGGCATACAACAGATTTAAAGATTATATGTTTAAAAGTGGCGATATCTATTGGGAAAATGGTCAGTTAAACAAAACAGACAATTCTCGGTGGGAAAACCTCTTTGACTATGACTTTTGCTTCGCCGTAGCTCTTGGAGAAGATGAATTTGTAGGAAAAGACGTGACAATTCCTATCAATGTCGACAATCTGCTCAACAATACAATGTCAAGAATCTCACAGATAGACGTGAAAGCAGACGATGGAACTTATGAAAAAGTGGCTCTCAATACAGATTGGAAGCACACGTTCTCGCAATTGGGTGAGCACTGGCTTACTTTCCGTGTGTTGTTTTACGATGGGTTTCTTATGGAGTGCCGCACCCCAATAATGCTCCTCGAACAAAACAGCCAACACCTTCCGCCAATGGACAAACCTATAGAAACATTTGCGGATATTGCCGCCGATGAAGAACAGTCTGGAGGCGAACTGCAGGTGATTTACCTCAACAAGGAGAAAACATCGGGCAAGTTTATCCGCCCGTTGGTAATTGCCGGCGATATCAACCTGTCGGGGCTGCTTACAGGCAATGCATCAACGTCGTTTGACCTTAAAACAATCGCGAGCGGAAGCATAGGCACTAAAATCAACGAATTGTCGCAAATCTATGACATCATCTATCTGAAATACAACAACGACACTGACGACCTCCTACGTAACGGCAAATTACTGCGCAAAGCATTGCAGATTGTGAACAACAACCGCTTCTCTGTGTCTGACGACACGTATGTTGTCGGTCTTGGTGTCGGCGGCGTAATTGCCCGCATCGGAATCAACATGATGGAAAGCGAAGGCGAGAACCATCGCGTATGCAAATTTATCGCAGTGAATTCCCCATTCAGAGGGGTAAATATACCGTTAGCATTACAAGGTCTAATTCGGCACATACAGAATTTGCCCAGAAAGGTCAAAAGAAGGATTCCTGAGATTATTCAACGAGCAAATCTTATAGAAAATCATATGCAAAACGATATGTTAAAGTCATTGGTCATTCAAAGGCTTAACGAAAACAATGAATGCACAAACTCACTAAATGCAAATTGGCTCAATGTTAATGACAGCTATCTTGTAAAGCCTAAGAACTGCAAATCTGTCTCAATCGTTTCTTTAACATCAGCACAAAAATCTGAGAAACTCTTTGAAATAAACGGTAAGTACCATATTCCATTTGGCAACTTTAAGGCTCACATAAATGGCTATCCAACAAATTCTATTAGCCAAATTTATAAAGGAAAAACAAAAGTTTCTATCATAGGAATCGGTAAAGAACGAGAGTTTTCTATAACTGGCAATAATTCCGTCCTACCTTTAGACCAAGATGCAGGACAGAAAATCTCAATTTCTTCATTAAAGAATTTAACATCATTATTTACAATAGCGGTATACACACCCAATGTGACCTACGTCCCTTGTTACAGCGCATTTGATATGACGAAGTCCGATTTTGATGCAATAACGGATTTAGACAACATAACGACCTCGAAATTCGACAAATGCAAGGTTGTTTATAGCGATTGCTCTTATCCAGACTATTCTCCTATGTTGCCAGCGCTTGCCTACGAGTTGATTCCTCACATTGAGGGACAGACTTCGGATGTGCTTGGCACGACGGAACTGACGTTGACAAACATCCCCAACTTCTCATTCATCAAATACGAGTGGTCCTCTAAGCTCGGCAACTTCAAGGTTGTGTCGTCATCGAAAAACAAGGTGGTGCTGACTCCTACTAAATATTCCATAACCAACAGAAAAATCCTTGATAAAATCACCGTAACACCTAAAGTGCAGTTGATAAATATTCCAGAAATTGAGAATCTCAGTGCATCCATAACAACTTCAGCTGCATACTTATCTGTAAATGGCAACAACTATATCTCTCCAGAGCTTAACGTCTACAGCCTTTCGCGTATACCTGATGATGTGACAGCTGTTGAATGGACAGCATCAAAAGGCGTTGAACTTACTCCTTACGAGGATATGACTGTCGGAGCCACTGTGAAAAAAGCCACCGCCGACCGTTGGATACAAGCCTCGTTCACATCCTACGGAGTAACCCATGATATCCGCAAAAGCCTCAAAGTGGCGACTCTCGACTCTGTCTGTCTGAGAATGATGAAGCATTGGCGAAATAAGCAGGAACAACTCGACAAATATTACTTCCACATCGACATCTATCCGCCATCATCAATCGATGAAATGACATTCTGTTGGTATAATACAGTTTGTATTAAAAAAACCGAAGAGTCCAACAACGGAACAATCGATGGCCCAATAGGAGGAGAGACAGTCAACCGTATCAATGGAGAAGCAACAATTAAAACAGATGGCGATGTCGGGTCGTGCAGATTCGACAAAGATTACCCTGTCATTGGTCCTATTTTCCCAACCGGACCGTTGGCAATCAATGACCTACCAGAAATCCCGGTTGAACCATTCTTAATGGGAAAGAACGAAGCAATTGTATCAATGCCGAAAATTGGGGTTGACGAAGTTGCAGAAGGCGATGTATACTGCGATGTCAAAGACAAATTCGGCACGAAATACACAGTCCACTACCCAGTAGAATCGCACTATGCCGTAATTTACTGCGTAGCCCCCAATCCCGCCGATGCGGTGATAACGATAGCAAAAGTCATTGATGGAGAAAACAATGGCATAAGCACTTGCAGCCTTGACTCTGTCACCGCACGACTATACAACGAACAGGCTCTCGTACGTGAACAGACTACTGATGGCAACTGCCGAATAGATGTCAGTGACCTGCCCGACGGCACATATTTTCTTGTCGTGACAGAGAATGGGGAAATGGTTTTAAGACAGACTGTGATAATTAAGCATTAAAAAACAAACACGAATGGGCGGGAAAAATACACACAACGCCACATCAATGGTATTTTCCGCCCATTCTATAATTTTCAAACCACAGCATTATGAAAAAATCAATCTTATTAATCTTCATCGCATTGATAACGGCGATAGGATGCCAGGCGCAAGA
>ENA-ORUB01003484-ORUB01003484.1-human-gut-metagenome-genome-assembly--contig:-NODE-3484-length-13192-cov-5.621451_pt1 | contig 13192 bp, 12 predicted proteins | sample MGYA00241918_ERZ509200 | MGnify/ENA primary metagenome ERZ509200 (study PRJEB26280, sample SAMEA2338853) | human gut metagenome | biome: human gut; feature: human-associated habitat; material: faeces... | reverse complement strand
GGCCAAAAATAGAAAAGTGGAGCTTCTGCGTCGATCAGAAAGGCCAAAAATAGAAAAGTGGAGCTTCTGCGTCGATCAGAAAGGCCAAAAATAGAAAAGTAAGGTTTTCGCATTTGTCGGAAGCCTTATTTTTCTATTTTGAATCTCATGATGGTAATCGAAGAAGGCGGGAACTTGTACGTCTTGGGAATACCCATGGTAAAAGTTGTCTTCTTCTTCTCCGGTTTGATCCGATCCGGTTTCTCAAAGGTGTTGCTTGTTTCCGGTTCGCCAGCCAGTTCGATGATATCTACGGCATCTTCCACCGATAATCCTTGGATGTTCAGCTCGGCTTTTTCTTTATGTCGGGTTGTATTGACGACTTTAAGGTATAAACAGTTATTCTTCTTGTCGAGCGTGGCTACTGAAGCCAATGATGGATAAGGACGCATACCGGCTTTCTGAACTAATACTTCGTTCACATAACAGAAGATCGAATCCTTTTGACAACGGATACGGACGTCATAGTCGGTATTATTGACCAAAGGTTGCTTGACCGTTGTAGCCAATGTATCGGTTACGTTCCCACTTTGATGGTATAGCCGGGCATAACCATCGCCTAGGGTGAAACTGATATAATCCTGCTGTTCGCGAAGGCAACCGTTATTGCGGACACGGAACTGGATCAGTTCGCTTCCCTTTGTCCGGCGGATATGCGAAGTAAACTCGTAGTCGCTGGCTGTCGAATCGCCCAACAATACATAATTCCATCGGTTGGGAACCGGTGTTAATATACCGGAAGATATTCTCCAGTTACCACTCAAAATCTGTCCTTGTTCTACCGGTTTCCCATCGATCATTACCTGATTCATCTCATAACAGTTGTCGAACATATACACTGAAGCGAATCCGTTAGTAATCGTCGGGCGCAGATAGGTTTCAACCTGAGATGGAATCACTTCATCTCCGCGGTATTTGTTGAACAACATCCACATATAATAAGAAGGAGAGAGCACGATCTGATGGTTATTGAAAAGGATCATCGGCCAGCGCTCCTTGGTATAATCGGCGTTTCCCAATACCGGAGAATAAGCAATTCGCGCCATCATGTCCGGATAGTTCTCAATGCCGATCAGGAAACAAGCTTCAGCGATGGCTGATGACATGGTCCGGGCTTCCGACGACTGCATGTTTCCGAATTCACCCACGAAGGTATTCTCCCATTCATACCGGCTTTTGACTGTTTCGTAGCGGCTCTGGTTGGAAAGGAAGAACGAGTTTTTCCCGTTAAAGTGTATGTCATGCCATTCACTCCGTGGTTGACGGCCAACCAGGCGGTTACTGATGACTGTAATCTCCGGCCATTTCTCTTTGATGGCTTTTCGGAACAGTTCGAAGCGTTTGGTATATTCATGTCCGTAGTTCTCACTTCCGATCTCCACATATTTTAAGTGGAAAGGCTTCGGATGTCCATTCTTGGCACGCAATGCTCCCAACACAGAGTCCGTTGGATAATTGGCATATCCGATAGCATCCAGTGCTTCTTGTACCAGCTTGTCCATCTCTGTGATGGACTCATAACGCGGGCGCCGACTCATATTCGTGATACCACTGTTGATCACATAGATCGGTTCTGCTCCCAAGTCTTCACACAACTGCAGGTATTCGTGATAACCGGTACCGTTGGTTGTTCCGTATCCCCAGACATTCCAGAAGTGTTTGCGCTCGGCAATGTTACCCAACGTCTCTTTCCAGACCGGAAAAGTCCCTGCTGTGTATCCTTCAACGAAAGCACCTCCGGGGAAACGAACGAAGCGAGGTTGCAGCTTGGCAATGACTTCCATAATGTCCTGCCGCTGTCCGTTAGGGCGTCCTTTCCAGGTTTCCGGGAACAACGATACGACATCCAGCCAGAACGTCTGACTACTGTCTGACGAGAAAGTCAGGATTGCCTTGTTGCTCGTGGCATTGGCCGTAAAGGTATGCCGGTATTTTTTCCATTCGTAATGAGGCGTTACCGTAAAGACATCACTCAATACCCGATTCCCGATGGAATCTTCCAGGGCGATATGCAAATTCTTCGGATAAACCGAACCGCCTTTCAGGTAAAAGGAAAGCTGATAGGTTTGTCCTTGCTGGATAGCCAGACCGTTATAGCCTTCAGCCACGACGCCGCCCCGACCATTCTGAGCCGTAGTGGCAATCGAAACAACCAGCGAGCGCTTGTTCTTCTCATTCAACAATTCTTTGGTATCCGGATAAATCCATGTATTGGTGGATAAAGGTCTCCAGCCGGGAAGCGAATCCAAACGCATAAACGGCATGTCATAGCCGTTCGGAGTCGTAATTACCCGGCGGCGGGCATCATACGGGCAGTTCAAAGGCGGAATTCCATCCTCAAAGCTCCGGTTTTGTATCATCTCGGCATACAGACCTCCATCAATGGCATGATTGATTTCTTCCAATGTAATGCCGTATAAATCCGGATTAACGGTTTGGATGGTGCCTTCCGCATCAATATGTATAACTGAAGTCACCTGCGTTTCCTGCTGGCAGGCAACCAACCCGCCGACCAGCAACGAAATCATCCATAACTTCAAGAAAATAATCGCTTGCTTCATTCTTGTAAAGAACTTCTCTGAATTTGGGTGCAAACTTACGTAAATTCGGTGGAATAAGCGAATAAAAGGGGATTAGATAATTCCTTTCGGTGGAACAAAAAAGGCTGTCCCTTTATTTTTATGGAGACAGCCTTTGGGTATATAATTATCCAAATATAATCCTTAACCAGAGTGCTATTGTTCTTTATATTTCCTGACATAAAAATTCTTGAGATCAATATAATAATCATTAGAACTAATTCTATATGCTTCATCAAATGCTTCTAACATTTTATTCCAAAGAGCATTATCTTTCTCTTTTACGAATAAATTCCAATAAATTATTGCTTTTAATCCTAACATATCACTTTTATTTATTGCTAGTTGTTTAGGATTTGAATAGTAGTAATCGGAGAGAGCAATAGCTTTTTCTATATCTACTAGCCCCCCATAATAATCTAATAATTCAAAAGCTTTTGCGTCACCTCTAACAAAATAGGCTTCTGGATATTCTGGTGCTAAATTTATGGCTTTATCACAATCTAATATAGACTCTCCTATTTTCTTCATGTGGGTTTCTATTCTTGCGCGTTGAACATAATTATCAGCCGTTGGGTTTAATTCTATTCCCATGTTTATGGCTTTTAGTGCCACTGGCAATATTTCTAATGAGAATATTTTATTAACATAATTTTTTTCTAATAATTTTGCAAAATTGTAATACGTAACATTATTATATGGATTTATATTAGTAGAGCGATTATATGATTGTATAGATAAGTCTACAATATCTTTATTCCCTTTTATTGCATCATTTATGTTGGATAGAATCACTCCACTTTCTAGCCAGTAGAGATCATTTAGAGAATCTAATTTGCATGCGACAGTTATATGTGAGAAAGCATTCTCTAAACCGTTTAAATCATGTGAATATGCTGAAAATTTTCTTTCCGCACATGCAAGTTCATACCATGCTAAATGATTAAGTTTATTTGTTTGTACTTCTTGTTTTAATATATCGATAGCTTTAGTTAAATTACCTTTATTGCTTAGAACAATAGCATCCCTTATATTTTTTGTTTCTAGCGGATTATTCCAAATAGCTGAAATAGGAATCTTTAACTTACGAGATAAGTTATTTATTTCAATAGCACTAACCGCAAAATTTAAGTTCTGTCCATCCGCATAATGAAATGTTGCAACACCTAGAACCTGCCCATGATTATTAAAAACTGGAGAACCACTACTACCAGGAGAAATAGGAGTTGTCATTTGTATTATGGTTCCATGGTGATCTTTACGAATAGCAGATACAATACCTGTTGACACACTTTGTTCAAGTCCTAATGGACTACTTAAATTTATAATATCACTACCTCGTAATGGTATATTAGTTACAACTGTTAAAGCATTTATTGGATATACTCCAGTTTTTATTTGAAATTTTACTAAATCAGCCTCTTTATCGAAATCTATGACTTGTTCTATAGGTATTATAGCTCCATCTTTCATTTTAATTTGCGCAGTATAAGCTCCATCTAAAACATGAAAGTTTGTTATACCTATACCGGTATTGTCTATATAAAAACCACTACCTTGTGAAAAAACATTACCATTTTCATCCATTGCAAATATTGTAAAGATTGAATTTTCAACCTTTTGTATCAATTGAGGCAATGATAACTCTTGGCTGTATGGCTGTATATGTTACAACATATACAAAGATTGATTAAAAGAAGAAAAAACTTTTTCATATTACATTGATAACCAATTTTTTAATATATTATAATTACCCTCTATAGTAGTTATATATCCTGAATCGTTTACCGTAATTATAACTTGATTCTCATAGTCATTTTTTCCAAGCGTTATGGCCGCTTCCCCTTGCTTAGTATCATATGAATTTTGAAATTTCCATATGCCTACATAGACTCTATTTTTTTTATTGTTTTCATCTTCTTTATCCTCATCATAGAGCATCAAATTCAACTCTCCCCATGAGTAACTTTGTTCTTTAGGCACAACGATAGCAAAATGTAATTTATCTTGACGTTGGTAAATCATAATAAATGAGTCATTTTGCACATAAAATTCTGTGTAATTATTACCGGCCCTATCATAAGCTGCAATGATGGGAAACTTACACAAGACTGTAGAATCATTAAAAGGATCATTTTGTGCATATAATCTATATGCAAGAGATAAAATAAAACTGAATATCAAAAGATTTTTTTTCATTAGACTTTGTATATTATTTTATTCATTTTGTGATTGATTCTAAAGTTGTGTAATCTACATACAATAAGAATTACCATATCTTCGAGTTCGAATTTATGGTTTCTAAATCGTTCTTTAACAACACGGCATTTTTTTTCATTCCATCAACGTCCTGCTCAACTTTAATCCTAATGCTGGAAATTCCTGTTTCTCTTCAGGTGTAAGATCTTTTCCCATAGGTTTCTTTTGGAGCATGCACATATTAATACTTTCTAGTGTATGTTGTTGGTAGCCAGTGTCTTGTTATAGTCTTTTTCTTTTAGAAACTGAAAAATATTCTTTATCACACATCCTTTTGTTATGAATATGACCTTCATACTTTTATGTCAAGCGGATTTCTCCCCGCTGACATCGGCAAAGATACGTTTTTTTTCAATGCAACGCTCGTTGAGAATATTATTTCTTCAAAAATATGTAAAAAAAAGGATGATTTATGTCTATTTTTAGAAAAGATCGTTCTCTACCCATAGAATGGGTATTTCTCTATATAGAGAAAGGTGCTTTCTATATGCTTAGAAAGCTCCTTTCTGAAAATAGGGCTATTCAACAAGTTTTAACAATATAGGACAAACCAGCGTTCTTGGTGTTTTCAATAGATTCTTGCCCGAGGTAAAATACGTCTCAATCTCCAAACGATAGGAGCCGGTCAGCAAGCCGGTCGGGAACATGAACGTGATGCGCGAGGGATCGTTGTAGCCCAACTGCGTAATTTCTTCGCCGGATTCGCTCTCATTGTACAAGGTGAAACGACCGATACCGCTGCCGTCTGCGTTGAGGCATTTAATCTTGTTGCCAGTGATTTCGATCATGTCGCCGGCATGTACCGTACCATCGGTCGCACCGGTATAAAGGTCTTTCACGCGGGTGATCTTCGCGCCGCCCAGCTCCAAGGTCGTGTCCACCACGATGCGTACCTGAGCCACTTCTTTCTTCATCGTATCTGTCGGCTGGATGTTGACGCCGCACTTGATCTCACTGTCGCCGAGGGGATCGCCATTCGAATCGAACGATCCGGTGATGGTGGGAGAGTAACGGGCATTGTCGGTGATGACGGGATACCCCGAACAAACCGTTTCCCGTATCATTCCTTCCATCAGTCCGAAAACAGCTCTGAAAGTCTCCTTTTTATATTCAATACCTCTTTTTATCAACTCGTTAATGATGTCATCCACCGTTTTGGTTACGGTAAATGTCTTTACCGAAGCCACATAGTCGCTTGTGTCTTCAGTCACCATGTTTTCACGCAATTGTACCGGCCATGTGTATGTTTTCTTTTCCTCAGCCATAATACTTTGTTTTTTAGGTTTAACAATAATAGTTGTCTCCGTCCGGAAACGGCAGTAAGGTAAACAGAATGTTTGGGATATACAAGGGAAAAGCTGAAAATATCCCCGGGTAGATAAATCCTTTCAGTGGGACAAAAAGGGTTGTTTTTGTTATTTACGCAGGGAATGCCTAAAGATATGAAAAAGCCAACTGATTCTTAATGCTTTTAATATGAATCAGCTGGCTTTTATGCTATTTGATGTTTTATCCGCAGAAAGAACTTTTTCAGTTCTCGCTATCAAGTGTTTTTATACGTATTAGTATCTTCTTGAGTTGTAACCACCTCTTCTGTCACGGTTTCCACCGTTGTGTGGTCTTTCTGCTCTGGGGCGTGCAACGCTTACTGAAATAATCTTGTTGTCATATTCAGCTCCATTTAATTCGTTGATAGCTTTTTGGGCAGCTATGTCATCAGGCATTTCTACGAAACCGAAACCTTTGGATCTTCCTGTTTCTCTGTCTGTAATGACTTTGGCTGAATGCACTTCTCCATACTCTGAAAATAAATCATTCAAATCAGCAGCGGTAATGCTGAAATTTAAACCTGCAATGTAAATGTTCATTGTAATTTTTGATTAAATTAAATAATACTTAGGGATGTGAGGAGGAAGATTAAAGAATACGGACTGCCTACTAATACTTTTTTATATTAGAAGGAGAACTATGCGATAATGATTCATCAGACTCAAATCTTGGCTGCAAAGGTAGTATAATAAATCGGATGGCAATGATTTATTTATTTTTTTGTGTCGGATGATATGAAATGATCTATTAGATTGAAAGAATCCGCAAATCCATGTATCTTTGTAGCCAAAATAGAACCTATGTACACCGTAATTAAAAGACTGGAAATATCTGCGGCACATCACTTGTGCCTTTCTTATCCGAGTAAGTGCACCAATCTGCATGGTCATAACTGGATTGTAACGATTTATTGCCGGGCGAAGGAGTTGAACGAAGACGGCATGGTGACGGATTTCAGCCATATCAAGCAGCTGGTAAAAGACCGGTTGGATCATAAGAACCTGAATGAAGTACTGCCCTTTAATCCGACGGCCGAAAACATCGCCCGTTGGGTTTGCGAGCAGGTACCTCATTGCTTTAAAGTAGAAGTGCAGGAGTCTGAAGGTAATACAGCGATCTATGAGAAAGATTAATGAAATATTCTACAGCCTGCAGGGCGAAGGGTTTCATACCGGTACACCGGCTTTGTTTATCCGTTTCTCAGGCTGTAACCTGAAATGTCCGTTTTGTGATACGCAGCATGAAGAAGGCCGCTGGATGGACGATGAAGCGATTTGGGCAGAAGCTGCGGCATGTCCGGCGCGAATGGTTATTCTGACGGGCGGCGAACCTTCGTTGTGGATTGACGATGCCCTGATTGACGGATTGCACCGGCTGGGAAAATATGTTTGCATAGAAACCAACGGCACACGGAAAGTCCCGGCAGGAATTGATTGGGTAACGTGTTCGCCGAAAGGAGCTCCGGTAGTATTGGACCGAATAGATGAAGTGAAGGTGGTCTTTACCGGTGAAGAAGATGTGGAAGTGTATCGCCAGTTGCCGGCTAAACAATATTATTTGCAACCTTGTTCGTGCCGAAACACGGAAGAGGTTGTGGATTATATCCTGAAGCATCCGGAGTGGAGGCTGAGCTTGCAGACGCATAAGTGGATTCAGATCCGGTAATCACCGGATGTTTTTTGGAGTGGATTTATGATTGAATACAGAGACATAAGGAGATTTAGTTATATGAAGAAAATTGGAAATATGCGGTGGGCGCGCTTGGCCGTATTTATCTGTTCTTTGTTTGTGGGCATGGGGCAAATAGAAGCCCAGGAAACGTATCATACCCAGATATTCAAGCCGAAACGAATCAAGTCATTGCAGGTCGTTCAGCCGGATCAGACCTTTACGATTCCGGTCATTACGTTGGGCAGTGGAGAACAAATACTGATTAACTTTGATGACTTGACACCCAATTACGAGCGTTATGCCTATTCCATCATCCATTGTGATGCTGACTGGAAGAAATCATCTCTGAATGAACTCGAATACATGCAGGGTTTCCAGGGACTGACAATCGACGATTTTGCCAATTCTTTTAATACCACTACGCAATATACCAATTATCAGCTGTTATTGCCGAATGATGATATTCAGCTGAAACTATCGGGCAATTATGCCGTTCGTGTATATCACGAAGATCATCCGGAGGAAACGGTGCTGATTGCCTGTTTCTCGGTTGTAGAACCGGAAGTAGGCATTACGGCCGAAGTAACCGGAAATACTTTGGTTGATACCTATCAGCAGCATCAGCAGGTGAATTTCTCGGTGCTGAAGAAGAATCTGAATATCATACATCCGCAGACTGACCTAAAAATCCGGGTGGTACAGAATAACCGGCCGGACAATGCCGTCCGGAAAGTGATGCCGAGCGGTATCTTGAGTGACCGGATCGTTTATGAAAACCTGCGGGAGCTGATTTTCCCGGCAGGCAATGAATATCGCCGGATGGAGTTCTTGTCGAGTAAATACAACGGAATGCGTGTAGAAAAGATTTCTTACTTCAACCCGTATTATCATGTAGACCTGATGAAAGACTATCCGAGCAGCATGGCAACGTATGAATATGATCAGGATCAGAACGGGCGTTTCTATGTGGCCTGCAGCCGATGTGATGATGCTAATACGGAAGCCGACTATTACATTGTTCATTTCACTTTGGCAATGCCTGAAGCAAAAGGAGGAAAGGTTTATTTGAACGGAGACTTCACACAGAACACATTCGACGAGAACAGCGAGATGATATACAATCCGGATTCGCGCCAGTATGAAAAGGCTATTCTGCTGAAACAGGGGAATTATAACTATCAGTATCTATATGTTCCTGCCGGTGAAACCGTTGGACAAACCGGCAGCATTGAAGGAAACTTTCACCAGACGGAAAACGAATATACGATCTATGTCTATTTCCGTCCGATGGGAACCCGTTATGACCGCCTGATTGGAGTACAGACGGTACAGATCAACGGTCATAACTGATGAAGTTCCCGATTATCTCTCATGGACACACTGGCCGGCGATGTAGGTAGCCCGAACGGCGCGGTCGTCGGCATGTGTCATCAGACCAAACAACAAGTTCTCGATATTCCAGGCCTGTGTCCGCTTCAAGTATTCATAGCGATACAGCTGGGCAAACGTAGAATTATAATCCACCACGATGAAATCAGCCATCCTTCCCGGCAGAAAACTGCCGATTTCCTGATCCAGATGCAAGGCTTTCGCACTGCCCAAAGTGGCTTTGTAAAAGGCTTCGAAGGCCGACATCGGATAACCGTTCAGCTGTTGTACCTGATAGGCGGCACCTAATGTATGGAAGATCGAGAAAGAAGTTCCGGCGCCGATGTCCGTTCCCATGACTGTTTGCATGCCGGTTTCGTTGGCTTTCTCCATTTCATACAGACCACTTCCCAGAAAACCGTTGGATGTCGGACAATGTACGGCGATGGCCTGTGCATTGGCTATACGTTTCCGCTCCGAATCACTCAGGTGAATGGCATGAGCCAGCAAGGTCCGGTCGGTAAGCAATCCATATTTCTCGTACACCGACAGATAATCCGGACAGTCCGGATATAATGTCCTGACGAAATCGACTTCACCTTTGTTCTCTGATAAATGTGTCTGTATGTACGTATCCGGATAATCAGCATGAATCCGCTGGCAGGCTTCCAGCTCGGCCGGAGAACAACTGACGGCGAAGCGAGGTGTAATGACATATTTGTTTCGTCCTTTCCCATGCCATTTCTGTATCAGAGCACGCACGTCGGCTTCTCCTTGCTCCGGCGTGTCACAAAGATATTCAGGCGCTTCTTGGTCCATTTGTACTTTCCCGGTCAGCATACACATATTATATCGGGAAGCTTCTTCAAACAGAATATCTGCCGATTGCGGATGAACCGACGAAAAGGCAACTGCCGTGGTCGTCCCGTTACGGAAAAGCTCTTTCAGGAATGCGCGGGAGATTTCACGGCAATGATCCGTATCGGCAAAGGCTTTTTCGGCCGGAAACGTATATTGGTTCAGCCAGTCGAGCAACTGCCTTCCGTACATTCCTGTGATTTCGGTCTGCACATAATGAAGATGTGCGTCGATAAATCCCGGCATCAAGACGGAATCCTGATAATCGACGACTTCCGCCTTCGGATATTTCTGCAACAGGATAGCCGATGTTCCGGCTTCTACGACCAATCCATCGCAGACGCATAAAGCACCATCGGGTTCATATACGATATTCTTAGTCGAAAGCAAAGGCGAGTCTGTAAAATAAAATACTTCACCCAAATATAGTTTCATTTCATTCATTCTATTCATCTCTTTTATATTCCGTTTTAATAAACACCCTAAAGTACAAATTTGTTTGGAACAGGAAGGATAGAAGTCTGGATTATTTATCTGGTATACATGCTTCCTCAAAAATGAAACCAGCGAGAATCGTTTTTGAAAGTAACGAGAATTAAAATTGATTCTCGTTGGTTTCTGGATCAAAAGGAGAAGAATAACAATACTTCGCCTGCTTCTTGTTCGGAACCCAAATGCAGGAATTCGCTGGGACATGTTCCAATTAATCTGTTTCCTATTTGCCATCGTGGAAAGAACGGATAGGATGATTGTTTGGAGATACTGCCTGCTTTGTCTGCCGTAGATGTTTTCTGGTAATAATACGCTTGGCCCTGATACAGAAAACTGTAAAGGCAGGATTCTTGTATGTGGAAGAAATACATCGGGAAAGCATACGGCAATTCTCCCAAACGAGTTACATTCAATTCGGTATCATGGGGATAATTCTTGGAGCCGAAATCGAAGGTTATGTATTCTTCAGCAGTTTCCGAATCCGGATTCCACCGATAGATGGTCTGGGTGATAGGCGGATTAATGAATATATTCCCTTGATCATCCTGACAGAATATTTTAGCTCCTAAAGACATCTGACTATGGAAAATGTTTATGGAATAGCTGTCAATGATTTTTCCCTCCCGACTGATGTGTACCAAGGGCTTGAGAGAATCTGTGGGTGCCATATTATAACACAAGAAACCTTTCTCTGTCCGGATGAATTCTGAGCAAGGGAAAGAAAGCGGCTAAAAACAGAATGTACTTTTTCATCATGAACTTATAGTTTAATCTTCATATTTATCAATATCGGATTTTCATCTCCTTTTGCGTCCTCTAATATCGGAATAAGTTGCTTATACTTTATCCGAAATGCGTTGTATTTATCCGGATGACTTTTTAATCTTTCATAAAAGTCCTTGAATTCATCCATCTCAATACTCCATGTCAGTATGCCGTCATGAATGCTCTTAGCGGATTTTAATTTATAGGTATTCCCTTTGCATAAAAGGTCGTCAACCAGGCGACATCCTTTTATGACTGTCTTGTTTTTCCGGTTATAAAGCAGGAGGTAGTTGTTTTCTTCTGTATCTTCAAATCCTACATACACATAATCTGCGTGGACTTCGTAATTATGGCGTAGGAAGAGTCCTTCGTTTTCGTGGATGCGTTTCATGATATCCATAATATTTTCTACTTCTTGAAACGCTTGTTCTGGTATTCTTTTTTTACCATAATTCAAGAAGAAAACAGGTGTTACCTGCTTGTTTTGGATGGAGTAAATCGTATCACACCAAGGATAAGTGAAGTATAGATCTTCCTTATCAGCATAGAATGATTGGGAAGGGGTGATATAATTGATCTTATTTTGTATGATTTCATCCACAGGAAATAGGGAACCGACGAATGTTCCCTCTAGGTCGTATTTTTGTATCATGTCGGGATTGGTTGCCTTTTCTTTTGTTTCGGGTGCGTTATGCAGCTTCAGACTATTACATAGTACGTATAGACTGTTTTTGTCGGATATAATATTGGCCGGATAGGCAGTGATCCTTTTGTTTAAGATACATTGTTTGTTATAGATATTGTACATTAATATCCGAGGATCTGCATGGGTTGTAAGGGCTATTATACTGTCATTGAGGATTACAAAGTCTTTTATTTCGGTATATTCGTCAGGACCAACCCCCACTTTGTCCAATTGGGTGATGTATTTCCCGTTTGCATTAAAAACTAATATCTTGTTTATCCGTGGCATACCCGTCCCGATGTAATATTTCCGGTTATAGGTTTCGATTTGACAGGCCATACCGATAAAAGACTCTTCCTTTGTTTCCAAGGGAACAATCTCTATTGAATCTGTTATCTCCGACATTTTTATAGTCATACTCTCATCGAAGGAACAATCTATTTCCTGTACGTTTGAAATCTCCTTATTACTCTTTTGGCAAGATAGTAATAAGAGAGTTAAAGGGATAAATAGATAAATGAATGTAAGTTTCATATGTTTGTTTTTTATGTTAGTACATTAATGTATTTACTTATTTGAAGTAGTATTTAATAAGTACGGGATTCTGTTCCATATCTGCTTGCAATAATTCTTTCAGGATAGCTTGTTGCTTCTCATCCAGCATGTCTTTCGTTACCCGTTTTTCCAGATCTACCCATTGGATTGGCATCAAGACATATTCGTCTGTAACGATGACTTCTTCTCCACGGTAGGAATTAAACCAAACATTTTCGTCAAAATTGAGGATATATTTGGTCTCTCCAGTCTCTTTGTTATAAATGATATTCCCTTTATGATCCTCGTCTTTCCAGAGAAGTGATGCCAAAATATATTTTTGATTGTGCCTAACGGACTGGATCATATAAGAAAACTGGTCAAACATTTCTTCTGTTCTTTTCTTAAAACTCCTTTCTGCCTCTTTTGAATAAGACGTTGTCCTTCCATCTGTGGCATATTTCCCGAAGTCAAATTGGAAAAACGATTCCAATTTATCTTTGCCAAACTTATAAACGACCGGATGGAATGGTCGGAAAAAGAACCATTCATCGTTATATAAATAAGGTGCATGGGAATAGCTTCCAATAGACTCATCTTCTTCAAATTCTTC
>ENA-ORUB01003482-ORUB01003482.1-human-gut-metagenome-genome-assembly--contig:-NODE-3482-length-13199-cov-2.729534_pt1 | contig 13199 bp, 9 predicted proteins | sample MGYA00241918_ERZ509200 | MGnify/ENA primary metagenome ERZ509200 (study PRJEB26280, sample SAMEA2338853) | human gut metagenome | biome: human gut; feature: human-associated habitat; material: faeces... | reverse complement strand
GCACATCTTGCGTCCGAAATCGTAGGCGTGGTCGGCGTAGATGAGCGACGAGAGCGCGTCGACCGGCTCGCCGTTGAGCAGGATGTCCAGCTTGGCCAGCTTCGAGAGTTGATAGCCCGTGCGGTGGTAGTCGAACGAGGCGTAGCCCTTCGAAATCGATTTGAGTTTGTCGTAGAAGTCGAAGACGATCTCCGACAGCGGCATGTCGAAATTGATCTCCACGCGGTCGGTGGTGATGAAGGTCTGGTTTTTCAGTACGCCGCGCTTGTCGATGCAGAGCTTGATGACATTGCCCAGAAAGTCGGCTTTGGTGATGATCTGCGCCAGGATATAGGGTTCCTCGATCTTGGCCACTTTCGTGATTTCGGGCAGTCCCGAGGGATTGTGTACCTCCAACTCCTCGCCCGAAGTGGTGGTGATGCGGTACGAGACGTTGGGCACGGTGGTGATGACGTCCATGTCGAACTCGCGGTAGAGACGCTCCTGGATGATCTCCATGTGCAGCAGTCCGAGGAATCCGCAGCGGAAGCCGAAGCCGAGCGCCAGCGAGCTCTCCGGTTCGAAGGTCAGCGAGGCGTCGTTGAGTTGCAGCTTTTCGAGCGAGGCGCGCAGATCCTCGTACTGGTCGGCCACGACGGGATAGACGCCCGCGAAGACCATGGGCTTGACGTCCTCGAAGCCGGCGATCGCCTCGCGGCTGGGGCGCGCCACCGACGTGATGGTATCGCCGACCTTCACCTCGGCCGAGTTCTTGATGCCCGAACAGATGTAGCCCACGTCGCCCGAGCGGATCTCGTCGCGCGGCGACATTTTGAGTTTGAGCACCCCCACCTCGTCGGCGTCGTATTCGGCGCCGGTGTTGATGAATTTGACGTGCTCGCCCTTGCGGATCGAGCCGTTGAAGACACGGAAATAGGCGATGATACCCCGGAAGGGGTTGAATACCGAGTCGAAAATGAGCGCCTGCAACGGGGCGTTGTCGTCGCCCTTCGGTGCGGGGATGCGGGCGATGATAGCTTCGAGTATCTCCTCGACGCCCTGCCCCGTTTTGCCCGAAGCGAGCAGAATGTCTTCGCGCTTGCAACCGATCAGGTCGATCACCTGGTCGATCACCTCGTCGATCATCGCCGAGTCGACGTCGATCTTGTTGAGCACGGGGATGATTTCCAGATCGTGCCCGACGGCCAGATAGAGGTTCGAAATCGTCTGTGCCTGGATGCCCTGCGTGGCGTCGACCACCAGCAGCGCCCCTTCGCACGAGGCGATCGCGCGCGACACCTCGTAGGAGAAGTCGACGTGTCCCGGAGTGTCGATCAGGTTGAGCACGTACCGCTCGCCGTCGCGCGCGGCGTATTCCATCTGGATGGCGTGGCTCTTGATGGTGATGCCCTTCTCGCGTTCGAGGTCCATGTCGTCGAGTACCTGCGATTGCATCTCGCGCTGGTTCAGGGTGTTGGTTTTTTCCAACAGCCGGTCGGCCAGCGTGCTTTTGCCGTGGTCGATGTGGGCGATGATGCAAAAATTGCGTATGTTCTTCATGTAAATCCGCTTGTTTTGTCTCTCCCGCTTCGGGGCGTGCGGGCCGGATCGCGGAACCGCATATATCGGTTCGGTCGGGGCCGTCGCTGCGGGCGGTTTATCCACGACAAAGATACGATACGGATTTAAAATCGCCAAATGCCGGCGGTCTTTTCCGGCCTTCCGCGCGATTTTCTTCCGTCGAACGGTCGTCCGAATCGCTATTTTGCATACCTTTGCCGGAGTTAACCCTTACGGAAATGCCCCGATTTGCCGACTATATGCGTCTGGTGAAGTTCCAGCACACGATTTTCGCCATGCCCTTCGCACTCATGGCCTTTGCCTATGCCATGTGGAAATATGCGCTGGCGGAGGTCTGTCCGGTACCGCTGTGGTGGTGCGTGCCGCTGGTGCAGGTGGTGCTGTGCATGGTCTTCGCACGCAATACGGCCATGGGATTCAACCGCTGGGCCGACCGGCGCATCGATGCCGCGAATCCCCGCACGGCCGGTCGGGAGATTCCCGCCGGCGTGATCTCGCCCCGCCGGGCGCTGACGTTCGTCGCGGTCAACGCTCTGCTCTTCGTGGCGTGCGCTGCGACGATCAACCGCCTGACGGCGCTGCTGTCGCCCGTGGCGCTGGCCGTCATCATGGGTTACAGCTATTGCAAACGCTTCACCTGGGCGGCGCATCTGGTGCTGGGGCTGTCGCTCTCGATCGCGCCCGTCGGTGCCTACATCGCCCTGACGGGGCGTTTCGACTGGGAGCCGTGCGTGCTGGCGCTGCTCGTGCTGACGTGGTGCGGGGGATTCGACATCATCTATGCCTTGCAGGACGCCGACTACGACCGCGCGCACGGCCTGCACTCCATTCCTCAGCGGTTTTCGCTGCGCACGGCGCTCGCGATCAGCGTGGCGCTCCATGCGGTCAGCGTGGGCGCGCTTCTGTGGTTCGGCAGCTATTGTCCGCAGGGGGCGCTGCTGTGGACGGGCGAGGCGTTGTTCGTGGCCATTCTCGCGGCGGAACATCTGCTGGTGACCCCCTCGCGCCAGCGCAACATCGGCATCGCCTTCGGCACGCTCAACGGGTTGGCGAGTCTTACGCTGGCGCTCTTCGTGATCGCCCAATTGATTGCAGGTTAGTTAATTTAAATAGATTCGGATTATGTTAAGCAGACGTATCGCTTCCCGCTTGCGGGACATGGAGACCCCCTTCTACCTTTACGACACGGAGTTGTTGCGCCAGACGCTCGAAAGCGTGGTCAACGAGTCGAAACGGTACAACTATAAGGTGCATTACGCGATCAAGGCCAATTACGACGACCGTCTGCTTGCGATCATCCGCGAATACGGGCTGGGCGTCGACTGCGCGTCGGGCAACGAGGTGCAGAAGGCGATCGAGGCGGGTTTCGACCCGAAGAGCATCGTCTATGCCGGCGTGGGCAAGCGCGACAAGGAGCTGCGCTACGCCATCGAGCAGGAGATCATGGCGATCAACTGCGAGTCGATCGAGGAGCTGCTCGTGCTCGACGCGATGGCCGCCGAGGCGGGACGTACGGTGGAGGTCGCCCTGCGCGTCAATCCCGACATCGATCCCAAGACCAACCACTGCATCGATACGGGTCAGGCCGACAGCAAGTTCGGCATCTCCTACGAAGAGATTCTGGACAACGCCGAGCGGATCCGCTCGCTGAAACACCTGCGCATCGTGGGCGTTCACCTGCACATCGGTTCGCAGATCCGCGAACTGCACGTCTTCGAGAACATGTGCCAGAAGGTCAACGTCATCGTCGAGAACCTCGAACGGCTGGGCTTTTCGTTCCGTTTCGTCGACGTGGGCGGCGGTCTGGGCATCAACTACGACATGCCCGAAAACGAGCCGATCCCCAACTTCGCGTCGTTGTTCGCCATCGTCCACAACCATTTGCGGGTCGGCGACCGCGAGGTGCATTTCGAATTTGGCCGGTCGATCGTCGGCGAGTGCGGCGAACTCATCACGCGCGTGCTGTTCAACAAGACGACCGCCACGGGGCGCAAGCTGCTGATCGTCGACGCCTCGATGACCGAGTTGATCCGCCCCGCGCTCTACGGCTCCTACCACAATATCGAAAACATCACGGCCGAAACCGACCGCACGGACAAGTACACGGTCGTCGGCACGGCCTGCGAGTCGACCGACCGGTTCGACGAGAACGTGAGCCTGCGCCGTTCGGTGCGCGGCGACCTGCTGACGATCAAGTCGGCCGGTGCCTACGGCATGTCGATGGCGTCGCGCTACAACCTCCACGACCTTCCGGGCGCGGTTTACAGCGACGAAATCCGGTAGACGGGCCGTCTGTAACCCGAACCGCCGAACGCTCCCGAACCGAACCGGACGTCAATCCGCCGAATTCGCATTATGTGGCTGACCCTCGCCTTCACCTCCGCCGCGCTGCTGGGCTTTTACGATGCGGCCAAGAAGCAATCCCTCACGGGGAATGCGGTGCTTCCGGTGCTGTTGCTCAACACCCTCTTCTCGGCGCTTTTCCTGCTGCCGATGATCGTCTCGGCCGAGTGCGGCTTCGGGTGGTTCGACGGCACGATACTGGCCGCCTCTTCGGGCACGCTCCGGGCGCACGGACTGGTGCTGTTTAAAGCGGTCATCGTCCTCACTTCGTGGATTTTCGGCTATTTCGCCATGAAGCACCTGCCGATTACCATCGTCGGTCCGATCAATGCCACGCGCCCCGTCATGGTGCTTGTCGGCGCCATGCTCATCTTCGGCGAGCGGCTCAACGCCTGCCAGTGGACCGGCGTCGTGCTGACCCTCCTCTCGCTCTTCCTGCTGAGCCGTTCGAGCCGCCGCGAAGGGGTCGATTTCCGTCACAACGTCTGGATACTCTGTATCGCGGTGGCGGCTCTGGCCGCCGTCGTAAGCGGACTGTACGACAAATATATCATGGCGCGCCTCGACCCGGTCTTCGTGCAGGGCTGGTGCAACCTCTATCTGTTCGGCCTGATGTCGGTCGTCGTCGGCATCCTCTGGTGGCCGCGCCGCCGGACGACCACCCCGTTCCACTGGACTTGGGCCATTCCGCTGATCTCGTTCTTCCTCGTGCTGGCCGATTTCGCCTATTTCTACGCCTTGCACCAGCCCGACGCCATGGTCTCCGTCGTGTCGATGGTCCGCCGCAGTTCGGTCGTCGTCTCTTTCCTGTGCGGGGCAGTGCTGTTCCGCGAGCACAACCTCCGCTCCAAAGCCTTCGATCTGGCCTTTATCCTCGTCGGCATGTTCTTCCTCTGGCTGGGGTCGAGGTAATGACGGCCGTGTCGAAGCGCGGGATTTGCACCCTTCCGTTTGGGCGCAGACCGGAAGCCGGTTCCGAAACCGCCGGTGTCAAAATAAAAAGACAGCCCATTGCGGGCTGTCTTTTTTATTTGCGGTATCGTCGGCTCCGGTCATATCAGCTGCTCCAGCCGGCTGACCGTCTTTGCGATTTCCGCATCCCCCGGCGCATAGTCTTTCAGCGCTCCCGCCAGATACTGTTCGTAGGCGTAGAGGTCGATCACGCCGTTGCCTGAGAGGTTGAACAGAATCGTCTTGGGCGTCCCCTCCTCTTTGGCCTGCATGGCTTCGCGGATGGCCGCGGCGATGGCGTGCGTCGATTCCGGCGCCGGGATGATGCCCTCGGTCTTGGCGAAGAGAATGCCTGCGGCGAGGGTCTCGGTCTGCGGCAGCGACTGCGCTTCGACGAGTCCGTCTTTGAGCAGCTGGCTGACGATCGACCCCGCGCCGTGGTAACGCAGTCCGCCCGCGTGGATGTCCGACGGCTGGAAATCGTGCCCCAGCGTATACATCGGCAGCAGGGGCGTGAATCCCGCCACGTCGCCGAAGTCGTACTGGAAACTGCCGCGCGTGAGTTTCGGGCAGCTCGACGGCTCGACCGCCACGATCCGGATTTTTTTGCCTTCCGTGAGGTTCTTGCGCAGGAACGGGAATCCCAGTCCCGCGAAGTTGCTGCCGCCGCCGAAGCATCCGATCACCATGTCCGGCTCGGCGTCGGCCATCTCCATCTGCGCCACGGCTTCCTGTCCGATCACGGTCTGATGCAGGATGACGTGGTTCAGCACGCTTCCCAGACAGTACCGCGTATCTTCGGGGTGTTGCAGCGCCACTTCGATCGCCTCCGAAATGGCCAGTCCGAGGCTTCCCGAACAGTTCGGGTCGCGTTCAAGCGCCGCACGGCCCGATGCCGTGAGCGTGCTGGGCGATGCGATGCACTCGGCGCCCCAAGTGTTCATCATCAGCCGCCGGTAGGGTTTCTGGTCGTAGCTGACCTTGACCATGTAAACCTGCAGGTCTATGCCGAAGTGCTTGGCCGCGAATGCGATCGCCGCGCCCCACTGCCCCGCGCCCGTCTCGGTGGTCAGGCGGCGGATGCCCTGCTTGTAGTTGTAGTAGGCCTGCGGCACGGCGGTGTTGGGCTTGTGCGATCCGGCCGGCGAGACGCTCTCGTTCTTGAAATAGATTTTCGCGGGCGTGCCGAGCGCCTTCTCCAGCCCCGTAGCCCGCACGAGCGGCGTGGGTCTCCATATTTTGTAAATCTCCTGCACCTCTTCGGGAATGTCGATGAACCGCTCCGCGGACATCTCCTGATCGATCAGCTCTTCGGCGAAAATGGCGCTCATCTGCTCTTTGGTTACGGGCTGCTTGGTCGCGGGATGCAGCGGGGGCAGCGGTTTGTTGGGCATGTCGGCCACGATGTTGTACCATTGCGCGGGCATCTGATTCTCGGTCAGGCAGAATTTTTTCGTTTTCATAGTCTTTTTTATTTTTCCGTTTGTTTCGTGAAAGTGCAAAAGAAAAAGCCCGCTGTTTACTCTCTCGTAAACAACGGGCTTGTGGCTGGTATCAGGTTTCAACTATACACGCACGGAGCCGCACTCATTGTCCACGAGAGTCAACGAGCGCCACCACCAAGCCTGTATGTTGAAATTGCGAATCATATTCTTTTCGGCAAATATAACGGGTCCGATCCTTAAATCCAAATTTTTCGGCGGATATTTTCGATACCTACATATATGGCGTCGCTCCCTTTTCCGTGCCCGCCTGCCGAAATGCCGGTCCGAAGCGCCGGCGCGATTTAGTGCGCCAATCTCGACGAGATTAACAATTTTTATGTATCTTTGTTCGATTTTAGCATGCCGTTCCGGACGCTGTGACGGCGGCACTTCCCGCCAAGGCGGGGATTCCGGGGCGGCCGGACCTGCAAACGCGGCCTTCCGCCGCGGGGAAGGCGGTCCGGCATGTTGAACTGCAAGAGGAACATTAAAGCTTTTAATTATGAATATTTCGTATAACTGGCTTAAACGCTATCTCGACACCGATCTTCCGGCCGAAGAAATCGCACGGATACTGACCGACATCGGACTCGAAGTCGAGGGTTTCGAGAAGATCGAGACCGTAAAGGGCGGGCTTCACGGCGTCGTGGTCGGCGAGGTGCTGACCTGCACGGACCATCCAGATTCGGACCACCTGCACCTCACGACGGTCGATGTCGGCGCCGGTGATCCCCTGCAGATCGTCTGCGGCGCGCCCAACTGCCGGGCCGGGCTGAAGGTGCTCTGCGCCACGGTCGGCACGGTGCTCTACCCCGGCGGCGGTGACGAGGAATTCAAGATCAAACGCAGCAAAATCCGCGGCGTGGAGTCGCTCGGCATGCTTTGCGCCGAGGACGAACTGGGCATCGGGGCCTCGCACGACGGCATTATGGAACTTCCGGCCGACGCCCGCGTCGGTATGACGGCCAAAGAATACCTCGGCATCGAGGACGACTACCTGATTGAGGTGGGACTCACCCCCAACCGCGTCGATGCCGCGTCGCATATCGGCGTGGCGCGCGATTTGGCGGCTTACCTCAGGAGTCAGGGCCTGAACGCCGAAGTGAAGATGCCCGACGTCTCGGCCTTCGCTCCCGACAACCATGACCTGCCGGTGACCGTCCGCGTCGAGAACCACGAAGCGGCCCCCCGCTACGCGGGCGTGACGGTGAAGAACTGCAAAATAGGCCCTTCGCCTGAGTGGATGCAGAACTGCCTGCGCGCCGCGGGCATCAACCCCAAGAACAATCTGGTCGATATCACCAACTTCGTGCTCTTCGAGCTGGGGCAGCCCCTGCACGCGTTCGACGCGGCGAAGATCGAAGGCCGCGAAGTCGTGGTCCGCACCTGCACCGAAGGCACGCCTTTCGTGACATTGGACGGCGTGGAGCGAAAACTGACGGCCGACGATCTGATGATCTGCTCGGCCGAGCGTCCGATGTGCATCGCCGGAGTCTTCGGCGGACTGGATTCGGGCATCGGCGACACGACGACCGACGTATTTATCGAGAGCGCCTATTTCAACCCCGTGTGGGTGCGCAAGACTGCCAAGCGTTTCGGCCTGAACACCGATTCGTCGTTCCGTTTCGAGCGCGGCGTCGATCCCAACATGCAGGTCTATGCCGCCAAGCGCGCCGCCCTGCTGATGAAGGAGCTGGCCGGGGGCGAGATTTCGAGCGACATTACCGACATCTATCCCACTCCTGTCGAAGACTTCAAATTCGACATCTCCTTCGCCCGCATCGACTCGCTGATCGGCAAGAAGATTCCCGAAGATACGGTCCGCACGATCCTCGCCGCGCTGGAAGTGAAGATTCTCGCCGAGAAAGAGGGTGTGCTGAGCGTCGCCGTGCCGCCCTACCGCGTGGACGTGCAGCGCGAAGCCGACCTCGTCGAGGATATCCTCCGCATCTATGGCTACAACAATGTCGAGATTCCCTCGCGCGTCCGTTCGACGCTCTCCTATGCGCCGAAGCCCGACCGCAGCAAGCTGATGAATCTCGCGGCCGATTTCCTGACCTCCAACGGCTTCACCGAGATCATGTCCAACTCGCTGACCAAGGCGGCCTACTACGAGGGGCTGGAGTCCTACAAGCCCGAAAACTGCGTGCGCATCCTCAATCCGCTGAGCGCCGACCTGAACGTGATGCGCCAGACGCTGCTGTTTAACATGCTCGAAGCCGTGCAGCTCAACGCCAATCGCAAGAACGGCGACCTGAAACTCTACGAGTTCGGCAACTGCTATTTCTACGACGAGTCGAAACGCTCGGAGGAGAACCGCCTCGCGGCCTACTCCGAGGAGTACCGTCTGGCGATCGCCGTGACGGGCGTGGCCGAGCCTGCGTCGTGGAACGCCCGGCCGCAGGCCGCGTCGTTCTTCACACTGCGCGCCGTGGCCGAGAAACTTCTGCGCCGCTTCGGCATCGACATTTATGCGCTCCGGACTGAGACGCTGCAAAACGACCTCTTCGGCGAGGCGCTCTCGATGTCGCTTGGCGGCAAGGAGCTGCTGCAGATCGGCACGGTAAGTGCTAAAATCCGCCGTCGACTCGATGTCAAGCAGGATGTTTACTATCTGGAGATGAATTTCGACGCGCTCGTGAAATCGACCCGCAAGCATAAGATTGCGGCCGAGGAGCTTTCGAAGTTCCCCGAAGTGAAACGCGACTTGGCCCTTCTGATCGACAAGCAGGTGACCTTCTCTGCGCTGCGCGACGTGGCGTTCGCCACTGAGCGCAAACTGCTCAAGAGCGTTTCGCTGTTCGACGTCTACGAGGGCGACAAACTTCCCGAAGGCAAGAAATCCTACGCCCTGAGCTTCATCCTCGAAGACAAGACCCGCACGCTCGACGAGAAGACGATCGAAAAGGCGATGAAGAACCTCACCGCGCAGTTCGAACAGCGGTGCGGAGCTCAGGTCCGCGGTTGATCCCAATCCGAATGCCGCTCGTCGCATCTCGATGCGGGCACACGCCCGCCACGGTCATGCCGACGAGCTTATTGACCATAAATCGAAGCCGCCTGTACGTTACGAACAGGCGGCTTTTTTACCGAAACCATGCAACGAACCTCCCGAATGCTCTGCCTGACCACGCTGCTTTTTGCAGCCGGCGCCGCGCTGTTCTTTACCAACGCGGCGGTGATTCCGTACAAGGTCGCTTATCCGGTCCTGCTGCTGTCGCTGTCGCTCTTTTATCTCCGGCTGAAACCGCTGATTCCGGTCGGCGCGGCGCTCTTGTTGTCGGCCGTCGGCGATGCGGCGGGCGCCGGAGGGATGTTCATTCCGCAGATGCTGTTTTTCGCTTTGGCACACGGAGCCTACATGTGCTACTTCTTGCCGCAGGCGCAAGTTGCGCCCCGGCCTTTTGTCTGGCCGGTGCTGACGGCCCTGCTGCTGTTTCTGTTCGTCTGCATCGTTCCCCGCGCCGCCGATCCGGCCGAACGCGCGGGCGTCGCCGTCTACGGACTCGTCGTCGCGGGCATGCTGTACAGCGCGCTTCAGTACCGCGGAGCGTATGCCGCATGGTTCCGCCTTGCGGCCCTGTTGTTTGTCTTTTCCGACTCCGTGATCGCATGGGGACGCTTCGTCGCGCCCGTTCCCTGCCGGACCTATGTCGTGATGATTACCTATTATGCCGCGCAATACCTCTTCTACCTCTTTGCCGTCAGAGCGGCGACTCTTTCCGACTCTCCGCATTGATGCGGCCGTTGAAATGCCGAGCGGTATTGTAGTGCGATATTGTCATCGCTTATTTAGGCCGGAGGCACACTGTTCGCGTTAGTTGTCTCCGCCAAGGCGGCTCCTTCCGTGTCATAGTCGCTTTTTCGCTCCGTCTTACAGTACCGGCTTTATCTGCGGCGGCTGGATCGTGACGTAGGGCGTGCCGTTGTCGTCGCAGGTCGAGACGATGCGTACGGCTTTCACCGGCCGGCCGGGCTTTAAAGTTATACTGCCCTTTTCCAGATCGCCCGCGCGTTCGTATGTCGTGCCGTCGTACGACACCTCTGCATAACCGGTGGTTATAATGGTTTTGGGCAGCTGGCGGTTTCCCGTCTGCAAAAACATTTCGCGGCACTTCACCGGCTGTTCATAGGTGTAGAGTATCCAGTCCTGCTGACGGCAGGCGCGGCGCGTGCGCGCAAGTCCCTTGTAGGCCGAGGCGTTCGTATAGGGGAACTGCGTGCTTTCGCCCATCGAGGTGGTGATCGTCACGGCGGGCGCAAGGGGCCTGTAGTAGGATTTGTCGGCCACATAGGGACTGCGTCCCGTCTTGTAGCGCGTCAGGAAGCGGTAGAGATGCGGTTTTTCGGTTTTGACGGGGCCGGTGCTCTTCGGGCGAATCGCCTTCGAGGTAGAAGATTTTCGAGCCGTCGTCCGCCACGACGGTGAAGGCGCCCTCCTTGTAGCTTACCTTGGGCGGGAAAAGCCGGAAGCGGATGCCCATGGCCGCCATGCGGTCGTAATGGTCGGTCAGCTCCCTGTAATAGGCGTCCCAGCCCTCGCAGTTGCCGCGCCAAGCTATGCGGGCGAGCGCGCAGATGCGCGGAAAACACATGTAGTCCAGATAGTCGGGCTTTTCGGGCTCGTGCGAAACGTAGGCTTCGCTGAAGAACGTCCCCTGCAGGCCGACGACGTTGCGCATCTGTTCATCGCTGAAGCCCTTTTCGGTGAAGTCGAATCCGAAGACCTTTTTAGCGTCGAAGACCGCCGCCCAGTCGTGCCCCTCCTCCTGCGGCGTCTGCCGCATGTCGAAATAGAAGTATTCGCCCGGCATCACCACGGTCTTGTAGCCTTTCGCCGTTGCGTCGAGACACGCCTTGACGCTCTGCCAGCCGTATACGAGACATTCGCGCGAGAGGCCGCCCGTGGTCACGGCTTCGTTCCACACGCCGGGACGCTTGCCGTTGGCCGCGAGAATCGCCGCCATGCGCTCCATGAAGAGGTCTTCCAATCGGTGCGGATCGGTCATGCCCCGCCGGCTCATCAGCGCCTGACAGTCGGGGCAGCGGTTCCACTGGGTCATGTCCACCTCGTCGCCGCCGACGTGTATGTACTCCGAGGGAAACAGCGCGCACAACTCGCCGAGGATGTCGGTCAGCAGTGCGTAGTTCTCTTCGCGGGCCACGCACCACGCCGAACGGTAGTCGTAACCGTTGGTCGAAACCGTGTCGGGCGGATAGTTGCAGCGTATTTCGGGATGCACCGACGCGATGTTGCGGCTGTGCCCCGGCAGGTCGATTTCGGGGATGATCTCGATGTTGCGCGCCGCCGCATAGCGGATCAGGCCGCGCATCTCGTCCTGCGTGTAATACCCGCCGTACTTCTCGTCCCATTTGCCGTAGACCGGACGCACGGGCGAATCGCCGCCGCGGAAGCCGCCGATTTCGGTCAGTTCGGGATGCGATCTGATTTCGATACGCCACCCTTCGTCGTCTGAAAGATGAAGATGCAATTTGTTGATTCCATGATAGGAAAGCAAGTCTATGTAACGCTTCACTCCAGCTGCGTCGATCCACGTGCGGGCCACGTCCAGCATCATACCGCGGTACGGAAAGCGCGGCGCGTCCTCGACCTTCGTGCAGGCGATTTCGACCGTAAGCGGACAGTTCTTGGCGTATATTTCGGCGGGCAGCAGCCTGAACAGGGCCTGCACGCCGTTGAATACGCCGCCGTACGAACCGCCCGCGATTTCGATCCGCTGCGGGAGCACCGTCAGGCGGAAGGCTTCGCCGCCCAGCGTCGGATCGGTCGAAAGCACGATCGCGTCGTCGGCCGACATACTGTCGCTGGCCGTTTCGACGTTGATATATTCGCGCAGGTAGGCGGCCAGCGGCGCCAGCGGCGTTTCGTAACAGAGCATCGTCCGGGGGCTGATGCGGCAGGCGCCCTCGTAGAAAGCCTGACGGGCCGGCGACGGCTGGGCATGTGCCGTGAGGAAGGTGCAGAGCACACCCGCGAGGGGCAGCAGGTATCGCAGTTTCATGGCGGTACGGAATTTTGTTTCGGACAAAGTTACTTTTTTTCCGCCGAATTGCTACCTTTGCTGAAAATAAATTCCGGCATGGACGGGCGCGCTCAGGCAGATCGGCCGACTCCGCTTCCCGAACAGCCATTGCCGTAAACTGTAACTGAGCATGGAAGATAAACGACTGGAGGCTACGGCCCGTTTGCTCGAAGTGATGAATACGCTGCGCCGCGAGTGTCCGTGGGACCGCGAGCAGACTTTCGATTCGCTGCGGAGCAATACCATCGAGGAGACCTACGAGCTGGCCGACGCCATCACCGACCACAATATGGAGGGCATCAAGGAGGAGCTGGGCGACCTGCTGCTGCATGTGGTGTTCTACTCCAAGCTGGGCGAGGAGGCGGGAGCCTTCGATTTCGGCGAGGTCGCCGATGCCCTGTGCGACAAGCTGATATACCGTCATCCGCATGTCTACGGCGATATTCACGCCAATACGCCCGACGCGGTCAAGGAGAACTGGGAAGCCCTGAAACTCCGCAAGAAAAACCGCAAGAGCGGCACGCTGGGCGGCGTACCCCGCTCGCTTCCGGCCATGGTCAAGGCTTTCCGCGTGGGCGAGAAAGCCGCCGCGACGGGTTTCGACTGGCAGCGGCGCGAGGATGTGTGGGACAAGGTGAAGGAGGAGATCGCGGAGGTCGAAGCCGAGATGCGTTCGGAAGCCCCCGGCTGCCGGGAGAAGCTCGAAGGCGAATTCGGCGACCTGTTCTTCGCGCTGGTCAATGCGTCGCGGCTCTACGGCATCGACCCCGAATCGGCGCTGGAACGTACGAACAAGAAGTTCATCCGCCGCTTCAAT
>ENA-ORUB01003481-ORUB01003481.1-human-gut-metagenome-genome-assembly--contig:-NODE-3481-length-13203-cov-5.430940_pt1 | contig 13203 bp, 14 predicted proteins | sample MGYA00241918_ERZ509200 | MGnify/ENA primary metagenome ERZ509200 (study PRJEB26280, sample SAMEA2338853) | human gut metagenome | biome: human gut; feature: human-associated habitat; material: faeces... | reverse complement strand
TCGAGCAGCGGAAACCGATGGAGGAATTGAAGCGGATGAATCAGCCGAACAGCGCATCGGCAAATACACTGCCGCAGATGATGCAGCCCATCGTGATCCAGTGCGATCTGCCGCAGACGATGAGCAAGCTGACGGAGCAGGCAGACGGAATAAACTGGGAGCTGGAGGAAATCCGGAAGACCCTACCAGAGCTGAGAACGCACATCGACCTGACGCCGGTGCAGAAGTCTCTGACAGATATCCAGAAATCACTGACCGAGATGAACAAGCTTCTGGAACGGGTTGGGAACCTGAGCGAGAAATACTCCTGCAAATGGATTCGGTGGCTGCCGGACTTCAGTCTGCTGGTGGCCCTCAAGTGGATCGCGCTGCTTTTGGTGATCGGCACAGCGGCGATGGCCGGATGGTATGGCGCGGCGGCGATCCGCGGCCTGTTCCTCTGATGCCTGCCGTGGCCGGACTGGCTGCCGCGGGAGCGCTATTGGACGAGGATGAGGACGCCGAGGAAAAGCGGCGGCGCATGGAGGCGAAGATCGCCGCCGAGAACTTCGGCGCGGTGATCGGCTTCGCCGCAGGCGCGGCTATGGCAGTGAAAGAAAAATTAGATGAACAGACTGCACGGGAAGAACAGAAAAAGCAGCAGCATGAGCAAACGATGGGAGGATTCTGAATGGCAAGCATCAAGCAATTAGACGAACGGCGATATAAGATCACCGTCAGCAACGGCTACCGGCCCAACGGCAAAAAAATCAGCAAGGCAAAGACCATCCAAGTCCCGCCCGGTGTTCCCAAGCGCGGCATCGGGCAGTATGTCGCCCACGCCGCCGAGGAGCTGGAGCGCAGCTTCAAGACCGGCTACGCCGAGGACGGCGAGATGACCTTCGAGGAATTCGCCTCCCGCTGGCTGAAGCGGCAGACGAAATATGCCCCCAGCACCATCGCTGCATACCGGCGAATGCTGGAGGTGGTGTATCCCATGATCGGCGGCATCCGCCTCAACAAGCTCCGACCGATGGCACTGGAAAATATGCTCTCCGAGCTGCGCAAGCGCAAGCACCACGGAAAGCGCATCAATGAATCCACCGCGCAGCGGTACCTCTCCGTGGTCTCCGCCGTGCTCAGCGATGCCAAGCGCAACGAGATCATCGAGAAAAATCCCGCGCGGATGTTAGACCTGCCCACACCGCAGCGCACGGTGCAGCGCATTCCCACGCGAGGCGAGGTGGAAAAGCTGCTGGACGCGCTGGCAAAGGAGCCGCGGCACTACCGTCTGTTTTATCTGCTCTCCATGTACACCGGCTGCCGCCGGGGCGAGCTGAGCGCTCTGCAATGGTCGGACTTCACCGGCACGCAAAACGGTCTGCTGCTCACCGTCAGCCGCTCCCGCAGCAGCGTTCCCGGCAAGGGCATTGTGGAGGGCGCTACCAAAAACGGCAAGAGCCGTGAAGTCTTCTCTCCTCTGACCTGCGGGGTATCCTCCTCGCCTACAAGCGCCGCAAGCAGATGGAGGCGGACAAGCAGCGCCGCAAGCTCAGTCCCTACCTCTTCACCGACGAGCAGGGGCGTCTCATCCACCCGGACACCTTCACCAAGCGACTGCGGAAGATCTATGATGCCATCGGCCTTCCGAGGGAGTACCATCTTCACACCTTGCGCCACTACTTCGTGACCTCGCTGCTGCACTGCGGCGTGGACAAGCAGACGGTGGCAGACCTTGTCGGCCATGCGGACACCGGCTTCTTAGAGCGCACCTACTGCCATCCCCAGCAGGCGCAGAAGGAGCAGGCGGCTGACTCCATGCTCACCATGCTCCGTCCGGACGGCGAGCAGATCTTCAATCTCGCCGCCTGTTCTCCGAAGCGGCGCAGCGCATGATTGTTGCTTTCGTAGAAATTCATTTTCCCAAGAAAATTGTGATAGCTTTGCCGACGTGCTTGCGGTATGTTGTGCTTGCAAAATAAGCCTCAACTGTACCGAGGTCAAATGAAAGCGAGGGCATTTTTATGGCAAGCATCCGCAAGCGCGGCAGCAGCTATCTCATCGTGGTCTCCATGGGCTATGACTACAACGGCAAGCGCATCAAGCCCCAGCAGAAAACCGTCCGCCCGCCGGAGGAGCTGACGCCCAGGCAGGTCGAAAAGTGGCTCAACGAGCAGGCTGTCCTCTTTGAGCGGGAATGCCGCCACACGCCGCAGCCCGTCCAGCAGCTCACGCTGGCAAAATACATCGACCTGTGGCTGGCGGACATCGCGCCCGGCAAGCTGGCGAAGTCCACCATCCGCCGCGACCGGCAGGACATCGAGCGCATCCTCCCGGCATTGGGTCACTACAAGCTCACCGAGCTGCGGCCGGAGCACTTCCGGAATTTCTACGCCGAACTGCGAAAAGTCATCCGTCCCGACACGAAAAAGCCACTCTCCGAGTACACCATTGAGGGCGTGCACGCTACGCTGTGCAGTGATGCCGTGGAGGGTGGCTTTCTTTCGCATAACCCGGCGTGGCGCACCTACCGCTACGCCGGTCGAAAGTGTGAAAAGAAAATCGCGGACGAGGAAACGGCGCAGAAGATCATCGCTGCGCTGGAGGGCGAGAGCATCAAGTACGAAACCTACTTCAAGCTCATCATCGCCACAGGAATGCGGCGGGGTGAGTGCTGCGGACTAAAATGGTGTGACATTGATTGGGAGCAGCGTTCCATCCACATCTGCCGCAACGCCGTCAAGGTGACAGACGAGGAGATCTTTGTAAAGGAACCCAAGACCCGCGCAGGTGACCGCTATGTGTACTTCTCAGCCGAGATGGAAAGTCTCCTGCAGGAGTACAGGCAGGAATGTGCATACATCACCGAGACCTACGATCAGCGGGAACTGACCGATGATGATTTCCTGTTCCGCCGTCAAGGGGCGCGGCTCCCCATGACGCCCACCACCTTCACCTACCGCTTCAAGCTGATCCTCAAGAAGAACGGCCTACCGCAGGAGCTGAACGTCCACTCCCTCCGGCACACCGCCGCCAGTCTGATGATCGCGGGCGGCACGGATGTGGCCACGGTGGCGGGCATCCTCGGCCACAGCCAGCCCTCCACCACGCTGGATATCTACACCCACGCCTTCGACAAGAACAAAAAGGCCGCCAGCGCGGAATTGCAGGAAATGCTGGAGATTTGACATAGGATAGCTCAGTTGGATCGCAAAATGTGCAGTAGTGGTCAAATCAGGTTTCAATTCTTCTAACTTTCTGCATATAAAAACCGTCTCAAGCAACTTGCTTAAGACGGTTTTTGGTACGCCCGACTGGATTCGAACCAGCGGCCTACAGAGTCGGAGTCTGTCACTCTATCCAGCTGAGCTACGGGCGCATATGGAGCAGAGGGAGGCTTTTCCCCCTTGCGACTAATTTATTATACCATCTTTTTCGGGAATGTAAAGAAGAAAACTGCACAAAAGACAAAAAAGATTGTTAAAAAAGTTGACAAGTTCTGGAATTTGGAGTACAATTCAGAAAGACGAAAACAAGCGGTAGGGGAAAGTGGGCTGCAGCCCGGCTCCTGCCGCCGGCAAAGAAGAAGGACGCATATGAAAAAACAAAAGGTCTCGGATGCGGTGATCCATCGTCTGCCCCGCTATTACCGCTATCTGGACGAGCTGCATAACAAGGGCGTGGTACGCATTTCCTCCAATTCGCTGGGGCAGAAAATGGACATCACCGCCTCTCAGATCCGGCAGGATCTCAGCTGCTTCGGTGAATTCGGGCAGCAGGGCTACGGCTATAACGTGGCGGAGCTGCGCTCGGAGATCGGCCACATTCTGGGCATCGACTCCGGCTACCGGCTCATTGTGGTGGGAGCGGGCCATCTGGGCCATGCGCTGCTGCAGAACTTCGACTTTCAGAAGGTGGGCTTTCAGGTGGATACCGCCTTCGACGTGTCCCCGGCGCTGATCGGTACCAAGATCCACGACGTGACCATCCGGCCCATGGAGGAGCTGGAACACTATGTGGAGGAGTACCACCCCAACGTGGCGGTGCTGACCGTGCCTCAGAGCGTGGCCCAGCCGCTGGCGGATCGGCTCATTGCTCTGGGAGTGAAGGGCTTCTGGAACTTTACCAATGTGGAGCTCTCCACCCAGACCAAGGGGGTATTCTTCGAGGACATCCACTTTGTGGATACCCTCCTGACCCTCAGCTACCGTATCTCCCGGCCGGAGGAACTCTATTAAGGGGCGGATCATACTATGGAATGAGACCTGCGGGTCCAATTTTCATAGGAGGTCACGTTCTTATGTGCAATCAGAACTCCTGCTTCGGCGGCTGCGGCTGCTGGATCATCATCGCCATCATCATCCTGTGCCTGTTCTGGGGCGGCAACGGCTGCGGCTGCGGCAACACCCAGAATAACAACGGCTGCGGCTGCGGCTGCTGACCGGGCGGCCCCATAGGGGGCAGCGGAACACATGAAAGGGACGCCTCCGGCCACGCCGGGGGCGTCCTTTTGTGCAGAGATCGTACCATCGATGAGTAAAGAAAAAGCGCCGGAAGGACACGCTGTCGGGCGTGCTTGCGCTTGCCCACCGAGAGGATAAAAGCAGAACAACGCCGGTGCTTGCTGACAGCAGACACCGGCGCTGTTTCATGTTCGGTCGTTACTCACCGAAGTTGTTCTGGATCAGAGATACCAGAGCATCCACGGCTTCCTTTTCATCAGAGCCGTCAGCGATGAGGGTGATGTTGGTTCCCTTCACAATACCCAGGGACAGCACGCCCAGCAGACTCTTGGCGTTGACCCGGCGCTCTTCCTTCTCCACCCAAATGCCGCTCTTGAACTCGTTGGCCTTCTGAATGAAATACGTAGCGGGACGTGCGTGCAGCCCCACCTCATTCTGAACGGTAATTTCCTGCGTATACATCAAACCAGCACTCCTTTATTCGCAGTCTTCAAGCCGACTGCTACACATACTATTATAACGGATAACGGGGAGAAAGCAATATTCAATCCCACAAAAATTTGTGGCGATTGCAGAGAATCAAAGAAAAAATTCGTCGTTCTACACGAAAGCGGCTTATTTCAGCTCCACCACGGTGACACCGGCCTCACCCTCGCCGTAGCGGCCCAGCCGGAAGCTTTTGACGGCCTTGTTACGCTTGAGGATCTCATGGACGGCCTTTCGCAGAGCACCGGTACCCTTTCCGTGGATGATGGTGACGGTGCCCAGCTTGGCCATGACGGCACTGTCCAGATAGTTTTCCACCACGCTCTCGGCCTCCAGCGTCTCATAGCCCCGGATATCCAGCTCCGAGGAGGCACGGGACACGGTGTTCAGGGTGGCGGCGGAGGAACTGGGGGCGGGCTTGGACTTCTTGGGAGCGCCCTCCAGCAGGCGCACCTGCTGGGCCTTGACGGTCATCTTCATGCGGCCCGCCTGCAGCAGCAGGGTGCCGTCGCCGTTGACGGCCAGCACCGTGGCGGCCATCTTCACGCCGGGCAGCTCCACCTGATCGTCCACGGCGATGGGCCGGGGCGGTGTATAGGCAGGCTCCTGCTCCTCGTCCCGCAGGTGCAGCTGCTCCTCCGCCGTTTTCAGATGGTGGCGCACGGCGGCCTTGGCATCGTTGAGGGCCTGCACGTTGGCCTGCTTCTGCTGCTCCTTCCGCAGCTGGTCCAGCTGGGCGAAGATCTCCTCCGCCTGCTGCTGGGCCTGCCGGACGATGCGCTTGGCCTCAGCCTCTCCCTTGGCCCGTGCGCTCTCCTTGCCCTTTTCCATCTGCTCCCGGAAGGTCCGGGCCTTCCGGGAGTCCTCCTCCCGCTGCCGCCACAGTCGGTCGGCCTCGTTCTGGGCCTTCTCCAGCCGCTGGCGCTTCTCCTCCAGCTGGGTCAGCACGTCCTCGAAGCGAACGGAGTCGCTGTCCATCTGGGCCTGTGCCGCCTGAATGACGGACTCATCCAGCCCCAGCCGCCGGGAGATGGCGAAGGCGTTGGACTTACCGGGGATGCCGATGAGGAGCCGGTAGGTGGGCCGCAGGGTCTGTACGTCGAACTCGCAGCTGGCGTTCTCCACCCCCGCCGTGGTCATGGCGAAGGTTTTCAGCTCGGCATAGTGGGTGGTGGCGGCGATGATAGCCCCCTGATTCCGGGCCTCCTGAATGATGGCGATGGCCAGAGCCGCACCCTCCACCGGGTCTGTGCCGGCGCCCAGCTCGTCAAACAGCAGCAGACTGTGGTCATCCACTTCCTTCAGGATCTGGACGATGTTGGACATATGGGCCGAGAAGGTGGACAGGCTCTGCTCGATGCTCTGCTCATCTCCTATGTCCGCCAGCACCCGGCGGAACACCCGCACGGCGCTGCCGGCGTCGGCGGGGATGTGCAGGCCGCACTGGGCCATCAGGCTCAGCAGGCCAATGGTTTTCAGGGTCACGGTTTTGCCGCCGGTGTTGGGGCCGGTGATGACCAGGGTATCGAACTGCTCCCCCAGCTCCACGGTGATCGGCACCGCCTTGGCCTGATCCAGCAGAGGATGCCTGGCCCGGCGCAGGGTGATGCCGCCCCGGCGGCGCACCTCCGGACGGCTGGCGTTGAGCTGATAGCTCAGCTGCGCCCGTGCAAAGATCACATCCAGCTGCACCAGAATGTCGTAGTCCCAGAGGATGTTCTCCATCTGGCCGGCACACTCAGCAGAGAGCTGGCGCAGGATACGGTCGATCTCCTTCTGCTCACGGGCCTCCAGCTCCTTGAGCTCGTTGTTGGCCTGCACCACGCCCATAGGCTCCACGAACAGCGTGGCACCGGAGGAGGAGATGTCGTGGACCAGACCCGGCAGACTGCCCTTGCACTCGGCCTTCACCGGCACCACGAAGCGGCCGTCCCGCTGGGTGATGAGGGCCTCCTGCAGGACCTTGGCATAGGAGGGGGAGGAGATGATGCGCTGCAGGATCTGCCGGCCCTTGGTGGCCGCCAGCCGCATTTTCCGGCGGATATCCGCCAGCTCGCTGCTGGCGGTGTCGGCAATGGTCTCCTCGTCCAGAATGGCGGAGCGTATCTTATCCTCCAGATAGCGGTTGGTGTGCAGAGAGGAGAACAGCCGGTCCAGCACCGTGGCCTCCCCCTGCCGCTGAGCGTCGTATTCGCTGACCCGGCGGCTGGCGGTCAGTACGCCTGCCACATCCAGCAGTTCACGGGTGTTCAGCATACCGCCGTGGTCGGCACGGGTCAGGGCGGCGGATACATCCTTGACCCCGGAGAAGGAGGGGCTGCCGTGGAGACCCAGCCGCTCCTTGGCGGCGTCGGTCTCATCCAGCAGATGCAGCACCTCCTGCGTGTCCGTGGCGGGAGTCAGGCGCAGGCACCGCTCCTTGGCGGCGTCGCTGACCGCCTTGGCCGCCAGCTTTTCCAGCACCGCCGGAAGCTCCAGCGTGCGGATGGATTTTTCAAACAAATCAGTCATATGTAGGTTCCTCTTGCGGCAAAATGGATTTATAGTAGTCCAGCGTCCGGAAGCTGCGCTCCAGCTGGACGGTGACATAGACCTCCGCCGCCTGCCCCAGCTGGCGCAGGGCGGGGGTATCCAGCGTGAAGCTGTAAAGCTTCTTATCCGGGCAGTACAGCACGTGGCGCAGGGCCGCCAGAGCGGCGGGGGACAGGGGCATGGCCAGCCCGCCCTTTTCCCGGCAGGCGGCGCAGCATACCACCCCGTGGACGGCGTCCAGCACCGGATTCTCAGGCTCCGGCCGCCCGCACACGGCGCAGCCGTCAGCCAGAGGCTCGAAGCCCGACAGGGCCATGAGCCGCAGCTCGAAGGCGGGCTTTACCAGCTGGGGCGGCTTATGCAGGACACTGAGGGCGTACAGGGCATTCAGCAGCAGCCGCAGCAGCTGCGACGTGTCCTCCGCCTGTGCCGTGGCGTCCGTCAGATCGGCCAGATAGGAGGCAAGGCTCAGAGCCACGAAGTCCGTCCGCAGGCCGGTGAACAGCTCCAGCGTCTCCGCCTCGTCCAGCATGAACCACTGACCCTTTTCGTAGATGGTCAGCTCCGAATAGGCCAGCAGCTGACACGCCGCCGCCAGACGGCTGTTTTTCCGCCGGGCGCCCCGTGCAATGAGGGAGATCTTCCCCCGATCCGGGGTCAGCACCGTCAGAATTTTGTCCGTCTCCCTGGTCACGGTCTCCCGCAGCACCAGTCCGGCGGTGACGATGGGTTGGTTTGGCATGATTCCTCCTCCCACCGGTGCAGCAGATACAGCTCCGGCGCTCCGGTCTCCAGAAAAAGATTCCAGTAATCGCACATGATCTCCACCCCCGGCATTAGCTTGCCGCCGCCGGGGCGAAACATGAGTGGTAAGTTTTAGGGTCGGCTCATGCTTCTAACGGGAATTACTGTTCGTTGTAGCCCTGTGAACGAATGAAATTCACATTGTCCCGCCAGTTTTCCTTGACCTTCACCCACGTTTCCAGATAGACCTTGGTACCCATGAACTTCTCGATATCCTGCCGGGCCAGCGTGCTGATGCGCTTGAGCATATCCCCGTGCTTGCCGATGATGATGCCCTTGTGGCTGGCCTTTTCGCAGTAGATGGTCACGTCCAGGTCGATGATGCCGGAGTCCTCCCGTTCGGTGAAGCGGGTCACCTCCACCGCCGTGCCGTGTGGGATCTCCTTATCCAGACACAGCAGCATTTTCTCCCGGATGATCTCGGCGCAGACCTGCTGATCCGGCTGGTCGGTGGTCATGCCGTCGGGGAACAGCTGCGGCCCCTCCACGGCGTACCGCTGCATCTGGGTCAGCAGATCCTCCAGACCGTCGCCGGTGCGGGCGGAGATGGGGATGATGGCGTCGAAATCCGGGTAGACCTCGCTGTATGCGGCGATGACCGCCAGCAGATCGTCCTTGCGCTCCACGGTGTCGATCTTGTTGATGCACAGTACGCAGGGCAGCTTCTCCTCCCGGATGCGCTGGAGAAGGATCTTCTCCGGCTCTCCCACGTGGGGGATGGGCTCCACCAGCAGCAGGGCGGCCTCCACACTGGCCAGACTCTCCCGCACCACCTTCACCATGTAGTCCCCCAGCCGGGAGCGGGCCTTGTGCAGGCCCGGCGTATCCAGCAGGATGAACTGGGTGTCGCCCCGGTTCACTACACCGTAGATGCGGTTTCTGGTGGTCTGGGGCTTGTTGGAGACGATGGCGATCTTCTCACCCACCAGAGCGTTGGTGAGACTGGACTTGCCCACGTTGGGCCGTCCGCACACGGTGAGCATAGCGGTTTTGGTGATGCTGTTTTTCTCGTTCATAAGGTGATCCTCAGCTTTCTGTGAGCAATTTTGTTATGTTACTTTTGATGGTAGTGTAAACAGGTAAGTGACAGAGTTCTGCCAGCACTCCTCGTTTGTCAGGTCCTCCCCGATCACCTCGCCGCCCATGCGCTCATAGAAGCTTCGGGCATTGAAATTTTCCGGAACGCAGTGGCAGATGAAGACGGTGGCATGGTGCTCCCGGCAATATGCACTCATGAAATCAAAGGCTTGCCGACCGATCCCCTGCCGCTGGTATTCAGAGACAATATAAAGGGATTGCAGGGTGACCACGTCAGCTTTATTTATCGTCAGATAGCCGATATTTTGCCGATCCTTTCGGATAAGGTACACAGAGTATGCCGGGTGATGGACCCTCAGCAGTTCCATTTCCCTGTGCCGGTCCCAGTCAAATTCATCTATCATGGAATCGGGGTAGATGCCTCGGTATGTGGTGCTCCAGATCCTTTGCCGCAGGCCGATGATAGACGGTACGTCCTCTTCGGTTGCCTCGACAAACAGCTTATCCTCGGCCATGATGCAGCTCCTTCCGCAATTTCCGGTGATCCTTAGCTTTCTGTGAGCAATTTTGAATAGGGACAGGGAGAAATTTACTTCTCGTTTCATTCATCCAGCAGCTGCATGGTGTCATACCGCACGCCGCAGGCCGTGTAGACCCAGCCGCAACTGCTTTTCTTGGCTTTTTATGGAAATAGTCCAGCGGCCCGCCGCACAGCGGACAGGGCTGCGGCGTCTCCTGCCAGAGACTTTTCAGAAGGGACACGGCGTCCTCCCGGCGCCCCAGCCGGAGCCCGGTCAGAGCGGACCTTCTCACCGCTCCAGACCCAGCAGGGCCATGATGGCCTCCTCTCTGGCCCGCATCTGTGCCTTCATAGGCCCCTCGTCCAGATGGTCGTAGCCCAGCAGATGCAGCACCGAGTGGGTTACCAGATAGGAGAGCTCCCGCCGCTTGGAGTGACCGTACTCCCTGGCCTGCGCCGCCACCCGCTCCATGGAGAGCACCATGTCCCCCAGCGGGATAAGGCCCGTGCCGGGGTCGGCGTCCTCCGGGCCGGGCAGCTGGCCGGGGGTCAGTTCAAACTCCGGGAAGCTGAGGACGTCCGTGGGGCGGTCCACCTGCCGCAGCTCTCGGTTGATCTCGTGGATGCCGTCGTCATCCGTCAGGAGCACGTCCACCTCGCAGGGGGCCGTGAGTCCCTCCGCCGCCAGCGCCGTGCGGATGGTCCGGCGGATCAGGGCGCAGTTGGCATCGTTGGCGGCGCCGGGTACATCGGCGGTGATGGGGATGTAGTGTGTCTTTCTCATTTGCGCTTCTCCTCGAATCGGGCGTAGGCCTCGATGATCCGCTGCACCATCACATGGCGCACCACGTCTTGCTGGGTCAGCTGGCAGATGCTGATGCCCTCCACGCCCTTGAGAATTTTCATGGCGTCCTTCAGGCCGCTGGGCTTGTCCCCCGGCAGGTCGATCTGGGTGATGTCGCCGGTGATGACCATTTTGGAGCCGAAGCCCATGCGGGTCAGGAACATCTTCATCTGCTCCCGGCTGGTGTTCTGGGCCTCGTCGAGAATGATAAAGCTGTCATCCAGCGTCCGGCCACGCATATAGGCCAGCGGGGCCACCTCGATATTGCCACGCTCCAGATATTTCTGGTACGTCTCCGCCCCCAGCATATCGAACAGGGCGTCGTATAGAGGCCGTAGGTAGGGGTCCACCTTGCTCTGGAGGTCGCCGGGCAGGAAGCCCAGCCGCTCTCCGGCCTCCACGGCGGGGCGGGTCAGGATGATGCGGTTGACCTGCTTGGCCCGGAAGGCCGCCACGGCCGCCGCCACCGCTAGATACGTCTTGCCGGTGCCGGCGGGCCCCACCCCGATGGTGACGGGACTGTGGAGCACCGCCTGCACATACTGCTTCTGGCCGATGGTCTTGGGCTTGACGGGCCGGCCTTTGGAGGTGATGCAGATCACGTCCTGCGTCAGCTCTCCGATGCGCTCGGACTGGCCGCTGCGGCACAGGCCGATGACGTAGCGGACGTGCTGCTCGGTAATGGACTCCCCCTTGCCGGAGAGGGTCAGCAGCGCCTCCACCGCCTTGGCGGCCATCATCACCTCCTCTGGCTCCCCGGAGATCCGCAGCTCCCCGTCACGGTTCACCACCGTCACATGGAATTCCGCCTCCAGAAGCCGGATATTTTCATCAAACGAGCCGAACAGATTGATGGCCTCCTCCATCCGCTCGATGCTCACACGCTGTTCCATACGGGACAAGCCCCCTTATCTCTGTGTAGTCTCCGTTTCCGGCAGCGTCACGGTCTGGCCGATCTGCTCCAGACATTCCGCCTTCAGCACCACCGTCAGCCGGTTCCCCTGCCGCACGGCGGCGAAGCGGGTGTCGGTGACGGTGCTGCCCTCCGGCAGCCGGGCCGACAGCAGGGCCAGCAGCTGCTGCTCTCCCTCCTGACGGGCGCTCTGCTCCGTGCGCTCTGCGGCGGCGCCCTCCCATGCGGTGATGCGCTCCTGCACCAGCGTCAGGGGCAGGCGAAGCCCTCCGGGCAGGGTGAACGGTTTATAATATGTTATTTTATCACAATCCACCCCGGTGATGCTACCCTTTCCGTAGAATTTTATCCGGTGTTTTCCGATATCCAGCGCCCAGCGGCTGTGGCTGCGGCTTCCGGCGGCGGGCTGCGTGATCTGCAGCGGTACGCTGACCGACAGCTCATACCACGTTCTGGCCCACACGGCCCCCATGCTGTGGACAAACCGTGCGCCGATGTGCTCTGTTTCTGACACCCCGGAGATCAGCAGTTGCCCCTCCGTGACGGTGGTCCCCGGCAGCACCATGGCCTGCCCCTCCAGCGCCTCCACCTTGGTGATAAGGCCCGACCTCCGGGCCACGATGTTGGTGACGGCGCTCCGATCTGCCGCCTCCGGCGGACGGTGCCGCTCCACCACCTGCACATGGGCCACGCAGCCCCGGACGTTCACCGCCAGCCACGATACCTCCGGCAGGGCCAGCAGCACATGGTTGCGCATGGTCTCCTGATCGATGTGCAGACCCGGCGACCCCACGGTGATGCCGTAGTCCTCCAGCGCCCGGAGAATGGTCTCCGTGGGGACGGTGTCGTTGCCGCTGACCTGAAAATCCCAGATGACGAGGTTGCCGCCGAACATCAGCACCAGCGTCAGCACCGCTCCGGCCAGCAGCACGTACCGCCGGCGCAGACGCCGCCTTGAAAAAGCGCAGCGCCGCCGGCTCCCGGAGGACCGTGACGCCGTAGGGCATGGAAAGCTGGCCCCGGTCCAACGTCAAAACCGCCCGGATATGAGCGGCAGTCAAATCCTTTTCGTGGCCAGCCACTGCCGCCAGCACCGCCAGCACCAGCCGTCCCCGCAGGGCCTCCGGCGCGTCTTGCAGCACGGCAAGGGGGATCATTCCGGAAACGTTTGGGGTCACGGCGCATTGGGCCAGCAGTTTTCGACACGCAGCGTCCAGAGCCGCTTCATCTGCCGTCAGCAGCGATGCCGTGCGGTTCATGTTCTCCACAACTCTGGGATTCAGCTTCTTCAAAACCGGGAGCACCTGATGGCGCAGCACGTTCCGGGCCGCATCGTCCGTCCCATTGGTGGAATCCTCCACAAAGGGGATGCGGTGTTCTGCGGCGTAGGCCGCCAGCTCCGCCCGGGTCACACTCAGCAGCGGACGCAGGATACAGTCCCGCTTTTCCGGAATGCCAGTCAGCCCTTTCAGGCCCGTGCCCCGCAGCAGATTTAACAGCATGGTCTCTGCGCTGTCATCGGCGTGGTGGGCGGTCAGAATGCAGCCAAAGCCCTCCCGCCGCCGGGTCTCCTCCAAAAATTTATAGCGCAGCTGCCGGGCGGCTTCCTCAACGGTGCGCCCGG
>ENA-ORUB01003449-ORUB01003449.1-human-gut-metagenome-genome-assembly--contig:-NODE-3449-length-13297-cov-4.311962_pt1 | contig 13297 bp, 5 predicted proteins | sample MGYA00241918_ERZ509200 | MGnify/ENA primary metagenome ERZ509200 (study PRJEB26280, sample SAMEA2338853) | human gut metagenome | biome: human gut; feature: human-associated habitat; material: faeces... | reverse complement strand
ACAGGATTTTTCAATTTTTGTCATGTACTAAACTTTTTCATAACTGTTTTTTTCGTGGTTGCTGATACGGTCCGGAATCTGCCGGACACATTCTTGTCTGATCCGCCCGGAGGCGGGGACGAAGGTTTTTAGCCTTCGTAACCTTCATATCCGGGATTCTGCGGGAAATTGCCGACATTCGCGTCGCGGATAGCCTGCGGAATGGGCCACAGCACGTGGAAATCCTGGATGAGGTCGCGCGCCTCGGGGTTGTACTTTCTCACGCGTTCGAGCAGTTTGCCCGTGCGTATCAGCGTGAAGCGGCGGCTCTCTTCGCCGTAGAGTTCGCGGATGCGCTCGTCGAGCAGGAAATCCATCGTCATCTCCTCGTCGGAAACGTCGGACACTTTGGCGCGGCGGCGCACTTCGTTCACGGCATCGGCGGCCTTATCGGGCATGTCCTGACGCAGGTAGGCTTCGGCCAGCAGCAGGTAGGTCTCGGCCAGGCGGAATTTCATGCGGTCTTTGTATGCGCCGGTAAGCTGGAGGTTTTCCTCCTTACCGAAGAAAAATTTCTTCAGCGCCGGGAAGAGCTGGGCCTGCGACCACGATTTGTCGTCGATGGGGCATTTTTGTCCCAGCTTGTTGGGCGTCAGCGGGTTGTTGTAGTACCAGTTGCGCTTGATGTTGTACTCCGAGTTGCGGATGTCGCCGTCTTCGAAGATGCCTTTTTCCTGAATATCGGGGAAACCCTCCTTTTCTCCGGCCGTCGTGGCGTTGGTTCCCTTGACGCCGATCCACCACTTCAGCGGATAGATCTGCGCCAGGCCGCGGCCGCCGAGCGAGTCGGCCAGTGCGAATCCGTCGATGGCGTGGTACTGGGGATTCCAGGCGCGGCGGGTCCAGTCGTCGGAATTCGTGCCGCCGCCGACCGTGTTGTACTGGAACTGCATGACCCAGATACCCTCGGTGTTGCCGGCTGAACGGTTCTGATTGTTTTCGACGAACATGTCGCTGAAATAGTCGCCGGGATCGTTCTTGGCGTTGCCGAAGCGGCTTTTCATCAGACTGTAATACGGGCAGTCGATCACGTCCTGGGCATTCTCCTCGGCCAGCTTATAGTCGCCTTCGGCGCCGCGCAGCAGGTACATTTCGCTCAGCAGGTGGCGTGCGGCCCACGTCGTAAGCTTGCCCTCCTTCACGTTGTCGGGATTGTCGGGAAGGTACGTCTTGGCAAATTCCAGGTCTTTGATGATGTTGCCCAGCACCTCGATCTTGGGATCGCGCGAGAACGAGAGCAGGAAGGGCTTCTGGATGGTTTCGACCCAGGGCACGTCGCCGTAGAGGTAGACCAGCGTGCGGTAGGCGTAAGCCCGGAAGAAACGGGCTTCGGCCTGGTAAAGCTGTTTGTCGGTGGGATAGTCCCAGTTGTTGTTCTTTTCGGAATAGATCAGCAGTTCGTTGGCCGAAGCGATCAGGTTGTAGGCCCAGTTCCAGTACGAACCGACGAAAAGCGTCGACGGGTTGAGCGTCATTTCGGCGAACGGAACCAGCGAACCGTCGCGGACGGTTCCCATGCGGCAGAGGTCGGTCGAAATCTGGAGCACCTCGTAGGCGCAGGCGCCGTTGTGCATGAAAGCGCCGTTTTCACCCCAGGTGTTGTATTCCGAGCGGGCGATGGCGTAGAGCCCCGTGGCTCCCACCTCGAAGCCCAGTGAACTGGTGTAAGTGTTGTCGGGGGCCAGCGAACTTTTCAGATCCTCTTCCAGGAAGGAGGTGCAGCCCGCAGCTATTGAGAGGATCGAACTCGCGATGCCGATCTTGATATAATTCATCGTTTTCATAGTCAGGTCTTGATTAGAAGGTTAAGGTTAATCCCAGTACGTAGGAACGGGCGGTCGGGAACGATGCGAACCAGGTGTTGTCGTAGTTCAGCATCTGGCGCATGTTGGAGAAGGCGCAGACGTTGTTCACGCTGAAATTCACGTCGATGGCGCTCAAGCCGATCCGGCGGACGAATTTCTGATTGACACGGTAGCCCAGCGTGATGTTGCGCAGCTGCACGTAGTTGAGCTTCTTGTAGTAGCCGTGGCTGAAGGAGGCCTGGTAACCCGGCGAAACGACCTCTGCGTCGGGGGTCTCCGGCGTCCAGTATTTCACGCCGTGGATGTAGTTGCCCGAACCGAACGTATACGAGGAGATGTTGGCCACGTTGTCCGTCATCCACTTGCCGAAGACGCCGTTGAACAGGAACGAGAAATAGAAGTCCTTGTAGGAGAAACGGTTGCCCATCGACATCGTGAAGCTCGGCTGTTTGCTGCCGATCACCTTGCGGTCTTTGGAGTCGATGACGCCGTTGCCGTCGACATCCTCCAGTTTGGCGGCTCCGGGCGTGGCTCCGGTCTGGTGGGCCACCTCCTTGCCGTCCTTGTCGATGAACGTGAACTCGTCGCCTTCCTGCCAGATGCCGATCATGTTCCAGTCGTAGTAGACCGACAGCGGCTGGCCGATGAACCACTTGTTGTTGATGTCGTCTCTGCCGTCGCCGCGCAGCGCGACGATCTTGTCGCGGTTGAGCGAGAAGGTGAAGTCGGTCTCCCACCTGAAATCCTTCTTGCGGATATTCTGCGAATGGAGCGTCAGTTCGATACCCTTGTTGCGGGTCTGGCCGACGTTGTAGAGAATCTTGCTGTAACCGTTCATAATGGGAACGGTACGCGACATCAGCAGGTCGTGCGTGTTGGAGAGGTACATGTCGATCGTACCGCCCAGACGGCCGTTGAAGAACTGGAAGTCGATACCGAGGTTGGCCGTATAGGTGGTCTCCCAACGCAGGTCGGGATTGCCGATACCGTCGCTCGGCAGGTAGGCCGAGTTGGCGGCGTCGCTGTTGTCGCCCCAAATATATTTGACACCATTGGTCGAGTAGAGACGGTCGAGCGACTGATAACGTGAAATGGCGTTGTTTCCGTTGGCGCCGTATGAGAGGCGGATCTTCAGCATGTCGATCCAAGAGGCGTTGTCCTTGATGAAGCTCTCCTCGCCGAGATGCCAGGCAACGGCAGCCGAGGGGAAGAAAGCCCATTTGTGGTTTTCAGCGAAGGCCGAGAACGAGTCGGCGCGTCCGGTGAGTGTCAGAAGGTATTTGCTGTTGAAGCCGTAATTCACACGGAACATGCCCGAAACGAAGTTCTCTTTCCAGAAAGACGAACTGATGGCGATCTTGTTCTCGGCGCCGTCCATCCGGTAGAAGCTCGAGTCGTCGTTTACGAAGCCTTCGCCGCTTTGCGAAGCGGCTGTATACTGGGCCTCCTGCATGGAGAAGAGACCTGTGAAGTCGATGTGATGTTTGCCGAAATTCCGGTCGAATTTAAGCACGTTCTCCCACGTCCAGTCCGTCGTGTGGTTGTTGGCCAGCTCGGCGCGGCCGTCGACTTTCTTACCCGTTACGGTGTTGCGGCCGTAGTAGGTTCCGTTCATCTGGCTGCGGTAGTTGTAGCCGAACTGCGACCGGAAAGAGAGCCCTTTGACCGGAAGTTTGAGATCGAGGAACCCGTTGGCCATGAAGTTGCGGCCCGTGCGTTTCTGGTCGGCGTTGACGTCCTTCATCGGGTTGGGCAGGTTCGAGTAGTCCATCGGCTCCTCGTAGTAGGCGCCGGTCTCGTCCCTGTAGATGCCGTAGGGGCTTTGCTTGATGGCATGTTCGAGGTTCGGCGTCGCACCGCCGGTCTCACGGTTCACGAACTGCGTGGTGAGACCTACGGACAGCCAGTCGTTCATTTTCTGGTTGATGCTGGCATAGACGTTCGTGCGCTGGTAATTCGAATTGTAAACCACGCCGGGGTTGTCCAGGTAGGAAACCGAGGCCATATAGGTGGTCTTCTCGTTGCCGCCCTGGAAGCTCAGCTGGTGGTCCATCGTGAAGACCGTGCGGAAGACGTAGTCCTGCCAGTCGTTGGTGATGCCCTTGGCGTAGTTTACCTTCTCGCTGGCGCTGATAATCGAACCTACCAGCGGATCGAGCTGCTCGCCGCTGTAATTGTTCTTGAGCCGGCCCATGTCCTGTTTGAGGCGGATGAACTCGTTGGGACCCATGGTTTCGATGCGCTGCATCGGCTCGGCGATGGCGAGCTTCGTTTTGTAGGTGACATGGAATTCACCCTGCGAACCCCGCTTGGTCTGGATCAGGATGACGCCGTTCGAGCCGCGCGAACCGTAGATGGCCACGGCCGACGCGTCTTTCAGCACCGACATGTTCTCGATGATGTTCGGGTCGAGGTCGGCCAGTCCGCCCGAGTAGGGAATGCCGTCGAGAATGATCAGCGGGTCGTTGCTGGCCGTCAGTGAGTTCTGGCCGCGGATCAGCAGGGTCTGGTTGCTGCCCGGCGCTTCGTTGCCGGTCGTGATGTTCAGACCGGCGACCTGGCCGACCAGACGGTCCATCAGGTTGTTGGTCGAGACCATTTCCAGCGTCTGTTTGCTGACGACGGCGAGACCTCCCGTGAGGTCTTTCTTTTTCTGCGTACCGTAACCCACGACGACCACTTCGTCGAGGGACTGGGCGTCTTCGGTCATCGTCACGTTTACGACATTCGATGCGCCGAGTTTCACTTCCTGGTCGGTATAGCCCAGACAGGTGAAAAGAAGCGTCGAGGATGCGGGAACTTTGATTTCATAAACACCTTGCGTATTGGATACGGCTCCGTTGTTGCTTTTGCCGTCCTTTACCACGACAACGACTCCCGCCAGCGGGGCGCCGCTTCCGTCGGTGATTTTACCGGTTACTTTGACGTCGTTCTGCTGGGCGAACGACGGTGTTGCAGACAGCAGGAATAAGAGGGAAATCGTCAGGCTGCCTATAAGCTTTTTGTACATGCTCATTATCATAAAAGGTTTCTTTTTGGTTAGTGCTTGTATCTCCGTTATAAAGGGATTGTCTGGAGGGGCGGGAGACACTTCGTCGCCTGGTGTGGTTTTCCGATCATCTTTTCATAGGTTTCAGGTTTTAATTTTTTAAATTTTTTATGTATTTCGAAGGAAAAGCGGACGCCGGGGACTTCGGACCCCGTATTGCAAAGGTCAATAAAACGGGGCGACCGGATGGGCGTCGTTTATTCGGAAATGGTTCCATTTCGTACGGAGGGGTAAAAAAAAGGAGCATATCCGGGCGCTGCGGGCGCTGCGCAGACCTGCGAAGAGTCCCGTCCGGACAAAATGAAACCTCCCTGCCGGTCGCGCGGGGCGACGGCGGGAAGGTTTCTGCGGGCAGATGCGGACGCTGCTCCGGCGGATACGAAAGCACGAGATATTCATAGCCGGTTCGGTCGGCTCCTTTCGTGCGGTTTGCGTCAGGATTTCTTCTTAAATTCGGATGGGGTCAGTTCGAAATGCCGTTTGAAACAGATGCTGAAATATTTGGGATTGGCGAATCCCGTCAGGACCGAGATCTCGGAGATGGTCAGGTCCGACTCCCGGAGCAGCTGGGCCGACCGTTTCAGCCGGACGTCCATGATGAACTCCTTGATCGACATGCCCGTGATGTCGTTGATCTTCTGGTAGAGGAGCGTGCGTCCGATCGACATGTCCGACACGAACGAATCCACGTTGTAGTCGCTGTTGTCCATGTTCCGTTCGATGTAGTTCATCGCCTTTTTCAGCAGTTCCTCGTCCATCGACGAAATGGTGATCTTCGACGGTTCGGCGATGTACTTCTTGCTGTAACGCTCCTTGAGTTCCTGCTGGCTGCGGATGAGGTTGGCAACCTGTTTGAGCAGGAAATCCATATCGAAGGGCTTGTCGATGAACACGTTGGCTCCGCATTCCAGTGCCTTGATCTTGTTTTCGGTGTTTTTGCCCAGGGCCGAAAGCATGATCACCGGGATATGGCTGGTCTTGATGTTCGAACGCAGCGAGCGGCATACCTCGAAGCCGTCGGCTTCGGGCATCATCAGGTCGGTGATGACGATCTGGGGGCAGATTCTCTCCGCTTTGGCGATGCCTTCGCTGCCGTTTGCCGCGGTGTATACGTTGTAGTGTTTCGACAGCCGTTGTTCGAGGTAGCTCCGCAGGTTGGGGTCGTCCTCGATGACCACGATGTTGCACGCCTTGCGGTCGTGCCGGTCGTTGGGAGCCATGACGTCGGATTCGGTCAGCAGGTTGTCGATTTCGGAGACCGTGTATTCGTACGATTCGGCGGCGCTGTCGGTCTTTTCGGCGTTGAGCGTGAAGGGCAGGACCACCGTGAACGCGACTTTCGAGTTGCCCGAACGGAGGGTGATGGTTCCGTTGAGGTTGCCGACCAGCTCCTTGACGATGGCCAGTCCCAGGCCGCTGCTGCTCTCGAATTGGGGACGGCGGTCGGAGAGGTGGTTGAACGATTCGAAGATGGCCTCCTTCTTGTCGTCGGGGATTTCCGCCCCGGTGTTGGTGACCGTGAAGGCGATGTATTCGGTGCCGGCGGCCGGCGGAGCGGACTCCGGGCGCTGGTCCTGCCGCGCCGGGTAGATTCTCACGCCGACATAGCCGTTTTCCGAGGCGTACTTGATCGCGTTGGAGAAGAGGTTCGTGAAGATTTTTTCGATCACGTCGTGGTCGAACTTGGTGTAGAAACTTTCATACTGGGAGTTGAAGCCGGTTTCGATCCCCTTCTTGTTGGCGTAGAACTCGAACAGCGAGAAGATGCTGTCGATGAAGCGGATCAGATCGCCCGGCTGGCGGTTCAGGGTGATCTTCTGGCTCTCGATTTCGCGGAACTGAAGCAGTTGGCTGATCATGCGCTGGATGCGCCCCACGTTCTTCTCGATCAGGTGCACGTAGGCATTGCCAGGCGCATTGGCGGGCAGGTGTTCCTTGAGCTGTTTCAGCGGGTCGACGACCAGCGTGAGCGGAGTTTTGAGGTCGTGGGAGATGTTCGTGAAGAAGTTGATCCGGGCCTGGGTCAGCTGCTTCATGTTCTGTTCCTTGATCCGCTCCAGTTCGAGCCGCTGTTCGAAAATCTTCTTGTTGGTGAAATACCGCCAGATGAAGTAGGCCACCGCCGAGAGCAGCGCCGCATAAACGAGGTAGGCCCAGCGGGAGAGGAAGGGCGAGGGGTGCACCCTGAAGCCGAGCGCCGAAACCTCGTCGCCCCACAGGCCGTCGTTGTTGGCCGCCTTGACCTCGAAGACATAGTTTCCGGCGGGCAGGTTGAAGAACTGCACCGCCTTCTGTCCCTGCGGCAGCAGGGACCATCTTTCGGAGTGTCCCAGCAGGCGGTAGGCATACTGGTTCTTCTCGGCGTTCAGGTAGCTGTTCGCCGAGAAGCGGATTTCGAAATTCGACTGCCGGTGCGACAGTTCGATCACGTCGCCCTCGCCTCCGCGGTAGGAGAGCGTGGAAATGGCTTTCTCCAGAGGCGAGTTCTTGGCGCCGGGCACGGCCGGCCGGCTGTTGATAAGCAGGTCCGTAAAATAGACTTTCGGCTTCTGGTCGTTGTATTTGATCTTTCCCGGGGTGAAGAGGATGAAGCCGTCCGTCCCTCCGAACAGCATTTCGCCTTTCGAGGTCTTGTAGCAAGCCCGCACGTAGTAGGCCCCGCAGCGGTTCGGGATGTCGATCTGCGATTTGCGGATCACCCCGTCGGTATGGTCGTAATAGTAAAGCCCGTCGTTGGTGCTGAACCAGACATCTTTCGAGGGGGTGTCTTCGAGGATGCCGAAGACTGTTTTGCCCTCCAGCCCTTCGCCGTTCCGGTCCCTGAAATTGACGTAACTGCCGTTGCGGCGCAGCAGGTTGACCCCGCCGCCGCGGGTTCCGAACCAGATGTCGGAGTCGGAGGTGACGCAGTAGGAGCAGAGGTTGTTGACCGAATAGGGGGCCTCTGCGATGTAATGGCGCTTCAGAATCCGCCGTGTGGCGGGATCGACGACGTATGCGCCGTCGTGCCCGACGAGCCACAGGTCGCCCCGCTCGTCGTGGAACAGCGTTTCGATATGGATGCGGACGGCGTTTCCCTGTGCGTCTGTCAGCCGGACCGTCTCCACGCGTCCCGTACTCGCATCCTTGTACATCAGCTCGGCGTCCGGGTCGGTCAGCCAGATGCCCCGGTCGCCCTCCTTGGCGAAGTCATAGACGCTCAAAGGCTGTCCCGAGGCCGGATGGTTCATGTACAGGTCGGAGAAACGTCCCTGCCGTTCGTCGAAGACCCGCATTCCGCCGTTGAACGCCGAGACCAGCAGCCTGTCGTTTCCGTCGTGCCACAGCTTTTTGATCATGTTCGACGTCAGGCCGCAGCGGCTCTCCTGCGTGTAATAGACGAACCGTCCGTCGCGGCGGTCCCAGCGGTTAATTCCCCCCCCCTCCGTTCCGATCCAGAGATTGCCCTCCGAATCCTCTTCGAAACAGCTGACGATGGGATGGTTCAGCCCGCCCGGCGTGGCTTTGAAATAGTCCACGCCGTTGTCCGCGAAGGTCATGTAGGCCAGTTTGCCGCCGTATGTGCCGACCCATATCCCGCCGTCGGGATCGGGGAAGATCGACCATACCGAATTGTTGGGCAGGGAGTAGGGATAGTGGAGGTCGGAACGCAGCAGCTGCGTGCTGGCGGTAAGCGGCTCCAGCAGCAGCAGTCCCGATTGCGTCGCTACCCAGATGATGCCCTGCGAATCGAGGTGAAGCTCCTTGGCGCCGGCGGATTTCTCGTATTCGAGCGGCAGTCGGAAATACCGTCCGATCCTGCCGTTGCCGTCGCATTCGTAGAGCCCGTCCATGAGCGTGAGGACATATACCGACCCGTTGCACTCCACCACGTCGCGGATCACGCAGCTGCCGCCGCCGACGGATGCGAAGAGGACGTATTGCCCGGTCTCCCGGTTCAGGCGGTAGAGATCGCCGCCCGACGCGGCGTAAACGTACTCCTTCGTGCACACCAGCGTCAGCGTCCGCCCGGGTGCGGACATCTCCGGAGGCATCGGATAGCGGGTCACGGCGGGCAGCCGTTCGGGGCTGAACGATTCGATGCCGTTGTTGCGGATCAGCCATACCGTCCCGTCGTTGTTCGCTGTGACCGAGCCGATATTGCCCTCCAGAACGAATTCGAACTCCAGCTTCCGGTAGTTGAAGCGTAGCAGCCCTTGGTTAGTCCCTACGTACAGGCCTTTCCGGTTGTCCGTGATCACCTGTCCGTAGGACCAGTAGGAATTCGGCAAGAGGTTCGTGACCAGGTCGGTCATCCGTACGAACGACGTGCCGTTGTACATGAACAGGGCGTCGTAGCCGCTGAACCACATACGCCCGACGCTGTCCTTGGCGATGCTGTGGATGCCTCCGTAATAGGAGGTCTCGGGCATGGTGTGGAAGCGGTAGTCCGGGATATTCAGGGCATGGAGCGCCGGAGAAATCAGCGTTGCGGCGAAAACCAGCGCCGCAAACGGAATTTTCGTATATGCCTTATGTCGGGTCATCGTTTCTTCTTTAGCACAAAGATAAAAGAAAAAGCGAAAAATGGATGCTTCGAAGCCCGGTTTTTCGGTTCTCCGCCGCCGGACCGGGCGCGCGGCGGGGAAAGCCGGGCTGCACCGCCCGGAGACGAAAAAGACGGCAGGGAAAACTCCCTGCCGTCTTTTTTATTGAATGAAGCGCTCCGGACCGGGGCGTGATTCCGGTGGGCGTTTACCGCCCCTGAAGCCCGCTTCTCAAGCCGACGGGCGCAGAGCTTGGTCGGAATCCTGCCGGCCGGCCGTCGCCCCCTGAAGCCTGCTTCTTAAGCGGGCGGGCGCAGAACGGGATCGTAAGCCAGAATGGCCCGGCATCGCCCCTGAAACCCGCTTTTTAAGCGGGTTACCAGATGATTACGCGATCCTGTTCGGGCAGGAACATCGGTCCGTCGGCGATCGAGAAGGCGTCGTAGAAATCCTGCAGGTTGCGCAGCGTGGCGTTCACGCGCCATTTGCCCAGCGAATGCACGTCGAGTTTGGTGAGACGGGCGATCTCCTCGTCGCGGATATTCTGGGCCCACAGCGTGGCATAGCCCAGGTAGAAACGCTGCTCGGGAGTGAATCCGTCGATCGGGGCGGGAGCCTCCCTGCCTGCGAGCGAATTGCGGTAGGCCGTGCGGGCAACGCGCAGGCCGCCCTGGTCGGCGATGTTCTCGCCGAGCGACAATGCGCCGTTGGCGAAGATCGCAGGCTGTCCCTCCTTGGCGGGCAGAACCTCGATCGCGTCGAACTGCTTGACCAGAATGTCCGTCTTGGCCTTGAACGCGGCGGCGTCCTCGTCGGTCCACCAGTTGTTCATGTTGCCGTCCTTGTCGAAATTGCGGCCCTGGTCGTCGAACCCGTGGGTCATCTCGTGGCCGATCACCACGCCGATGGCGCCGTAGTTCACCGCGTCGTCGGCGTCGGGGTTGTAGAACGGCGGCTGGAGAATGGCGGCCGGGAAGCAGATCTCGTTGGTCGTGGGGTTGTAGTAGGCGTTCACCGTCTGGGGCGACATGTGCCACTTCTCCTTATCCACGGGCTTGCCGAGTTCCGAGATATTGTCGGCCGTATACCAGCGGTTGGCATTGACGATGTTCTCCCAATAGCTCTTCGAGGGGTCGATCTCCAGCGTCGAATAGTCCTTCCACTTGTCGGGATAGCCGATCTTCACCGTAAAGGCGGCCAGCTTCTCCTGCGCCTTGGCCTTGGTGGCGTCCGACATCCAGTCGAGCGCCGCGATGTGCTGGCCGAGCGCCGTCTGCAGGTTCTTCACCAGCGTCAGCATGCGCTCCTTGTCCTTGGCGGGGAAGTATTTGGCGACGTACATCTCGCCGACAGCCTCCGACAACGTGCCGTTGGGCACCGACATCGCGCGCTTCCAGCGGGGTTTCATCTCCTGCTGGCCCGACATCACCTTGCCGTAGAAGTCGAACGACGCCTGCTGGAAGTCGTCGCTCAGGTAGGGTGCCGCAGCGTCGATATACTGCGCCGCGAGGTAGTAGCGGATATCCTCCAGCGGGGCGTTTTTCAGCAGGTCGTTGGCGTTGGCGACGGCCGACGGCGTGGTGACGATGATCGTCTCGAAGTCGCCGATGCCCATAGCCTTATAGTAGGCCTCCCAGTCTACGGCGTCGTAAATCTTCTCGAAATCGGCCTTCGCCGTGGGGTTGTACTGCGCGGGAATGTTGCGCAGCTCGACGTTCGACCACGACTTCTCGGCCAGCTTCATCTCGACGTTCATCACGCCGGCGACCGCCTTTTCGACGTCGGCTTCGGGAATGCCCGCAAAACGGAATATCCTGCCCAGATACTCCTTGTAGCCCTTGCGGATATGCTCGTTCTCAGGATCGAGGTAGTAGTCGCGGTTGCCCATCGTCAGCCCCGACTGCGAGATATAGAGGGCGTTGATGTCGCTGTTCATCAGATCGGCCTGCACGCCCACGCCGAAGAACGGATTGGCTACCGTCGTGTGGAGTTTGGCCACGATGCCGGTCAGCTGTCCGCGGTCCTCGACGGAGAGGATCTCCCCGACGGCGCTCTTCAGCGGCGCGGCGCCCTCGGCGTTCAGGCGCGTAGAATCGAGACCCATCTTGTAGAGGTCCGAAATCTTCTGCTCGACGCTTCCCGGTGCGGCGCTGATCTTGGTCATCTCCGAGAAAAGCTCGTTGATGCGCTTCTCGTTGTTGTCGCGCAGCACGTCGAACGAGCCGTAACGCGAATATTCGGGCTTCAGCGGGTTGTTCTTCTGCCATCCGCCCGTGGCGTACTGGTAAAAATCGGCGTCGGGAGCGACCGAAAGGTCGAAATTGGCCATGTCGATAGCCGGCGTCTTGGATGTATTCTGACAACTTGCCATACAAGCTACTGTTGCTGCAAAAATGAAAATCTTTTTCATAGGTTCGGGTTTTTAGTGACGACAGGGGTGTCCGTACTTGCCGGAGCACCCCTGTCTGTTCGTATCTCGTTCGGAAGCCCGGCTTATTTGCGGATGGCCGCAACGCCCGGAAGCTCCTTGCCCTCCATGTACTCCAGCAGGGCGCCGCCGCCCGTCGAGACATAGGAAACCTTGTCGGCCAGTCCGAACTTGTTGATGCAGGCTACCGAGTCGCCGCCGCCGATGAGCGAGTAGGCGCCCTTCGAAGTGGCTTCGGCGATCGCTTCGGCCACGGCGCGCGAACCGGTCGCGAATTTGTCGATCTCGAACACGCCCACAGGACCGTTCCAGAGGATCGTCTTGCACTTGAGAATCTCCTCGCGGAAGACCTTCTTGCCCTCGTCGGCGATGTCCACGCCTTCCCAGCCGTCGGGAATGTTGTTGGCCGGAGCGACGTTCGTATTGGCGTCGGCCGAGAATGCGTCGGCGATCAGCGCGTCGGGCGACATCACGACCTTCACGCCCTTCTCCTTGGCCTTGGCCAGAATGTCGAGCGCCGTCTGGAACTGATCCGGCTCGCAGATCGAGTTGCCGACCTTGCCGCCCTCCGCAGCCGCGAAGGTATAGGTCATGCCGCCGCCCAGCACCAGCACGTCAACCTTTTCGAGCAGGTTCTCGATGATGGTGATCTTGGTCGAAACCTTCGAACCGCCCAGAATGGCGCAGAACGGACGCTCCGGATTGAGCATGATGCCGTCGATGGCCTTCAGCTCGTTCTCCATCACGTAGCCGAACATCTTGTCGTTGGGGAAATAGTCGGCGATCAGGGCCGTCGAGGCGTGTGCGCGGTGCGCCGTGCCGAACGCGTCGTTGATGTAGCAGTCGGCATACGATGCGAGCTTCTTGACGAACTCCTTCTGCGGACCCTCCTTCAGCGCCTTCTTGGCGGCCTTCTTCTCCTCGTCGGTGGCGTCTTCGGCCAGACCGCGGGGCTTGCCCTCCTCCTCGGCGTAGAAACGCAGGTTCTCCAGCAGCATCACCTCGCCGGGCTTGAGGTTCTTGGCCATCTCGGCGGCCTTCTCGCCCATGCAGTCGCCGGCGAACATCACCTTCACGCCCAGACGCTTCTCGATGGCGGGAACGATCTGCTCCAGCGAGAACTTGGGATCGGGATTCTTCTTGGGACGTCCCAGATGCGACATCAGGATCACCGAACCGCCCTTTTCGAGCACTTTCTTGATCGTGGGGATCGCCGCACGGATACGGGTGTCGTCCGTCACCTCGCCCTTTTCGTTGAGGGGCACATTGAAATCCACGCGGATGATTGCGCGCTTGCCTTTGAAATCGTAATTGTCGATTGCGAACATAGCTCTTTGATTTTGAATTATTTTGATGAATTGATCTTTCAGTTCCTTATTCCGGGGCAAATTTATGAAAAATCTCTGGAATAACCTCGAAAAACGGGAGAAATGACGCTAAACGACTTAAT
>ENA-ORUB01003445-ORUB01003445.1-human-gut-metagenome-genome-assembly--contig:-NODE-3445-length-13319-cov-141.972557_pt1 | contig 13319 bp, 32 predicted proteins | sample MGYA00241918_ERZ509200 | MGnify/ENA primary metagenome ERZ509200 (study PRJEB26280, sample SAMEA2338853) | human gut metagenome | biome: human gut; feature: human-associated habitat; material... | reverse complement strand
TATTGGTTCTTCTCCTCGGGAGACATCATGCTTTCAGCCAAATGGTCGCTTGCAGCAGAACGAGCGGTCTCATTCATGGTGTGTGATACATTTGTGTTACCACTTCCACTTCCATTTGAGCCTAAAGCGTTGGTTTTCACCGCTTTAGCACCTTCTAGTTCTGACCCCAATTGGTTCACACCGAAATTAAACATAGCATTTGACGCATTTTGAGCCGCATCGCTAGTGGCTTGCGCCTTCTGCTGCTCGATTTGCTGACGTTCTCTAGACAACTGCTGAGTGTTCTGAAGGTGAACATCCTCCACATGCTGCTTTCGAGACGTGTCCTGTGCAGCGATATTGGCTATAGTGTCGCCCATAGCCTTGTTAGCAGCCTCCTTCGCCATCGCCACACTTGCAGCAGTTCCACCGCCAACGGCAGCAGCACCATCAGCCTTGCGAACATACTCGTCCTGTACTTCCTTCGCCCTTCTCATGAGGTTCTGACCGGCTTTCGTGTCAAGGTAGTCCGTATTGTAGTTTTTGTCGTACCAAGCCTTCTCAGCGTTCGTTCTGTACTTATTCTCGGCTGCTGCCCTTCTAGCCGCCCTCTTAGCCTTGTTAGCACCGAAAATAGAGGAGCCAACACCAAGAGCCAAGGAAGCAGCACCTAAGACCCATTCTTTCTTGTCCGTGAGAACAGGGCAAGAGGTCAAATGCTTTGGGATTTTTGATAATATTTCCGTCATAATTGCAATTATTTGATGTTTCGAGGGCAAATATATAATATTTGAAGTTCCATTTTGCCGTGTTCCAACCTCGTTCAAAATCGCCCAAAATCCCACCAATTTCTTTATCGGGGCGCAATCCACCCTTTTCCTCCTCTCATTTCGCCATCTAGAAGACCAATTTTGTAATAAAACGTGATTTTTGTAAAGAAAAGACAAGTGGCTAATTATAAGCAAGTTAGTCTCAATCGTCCCATAGGATCGATAAAGCCATAGTGTAAAGAAAGTTCTTATTTCATAAAAGAAGATTCTTTGCAAACAAAAAAGTGGTTTTGCATTAATAGGTACGCACGCACGCAAGGAGTTCGTTAGCAAACTTTAACTAGCCGTATTCAGCCTTCTTGAATTGTTTACACCCACAATCAACGCTAAACTCGCTCATTTCTTCCGATTTTTGCGATTTTCGGGCAGTTGTTCGGGATTTCTCCCAAATTCGTGAGTTTTGAGCCGTTTAAGAGCCATTTTTGGGCAGATTATAGCCGATTTTGTGGGTTTTTCGTAGGTTTCATGGTTTTGTGCCGGATAATGCGCTCATCTAGGATTAAGACCAAAATAGACCAAAATAGACCAATGTGATGAGCCAAGACCTCCTCCGTACCAAGTACCGGGAATTGTGCTTTTCTATTTTCCTAGTTGGATAAATATTTTTTCCTAGTTAGGGAAATTGTTTTCTCTCTCTGTACTCTCTCTGTTCTCTTGTGTGTTCATACCTTATGGGTGAGAGTGAAGAATCCTCGGGGGAGATAAGGGGGCAGCGCCCCCACGGGCGCAAGCGCCCTCCCCATGCCCTGTGGGGCTAGCGCCCTCACCACAAGCCTTTCAGCCACTTGCCGAAGGTGTACACCGAATACAGGTAGCACACCACGATGAGCAGTTGTAAGAGCCACTCAGCATACTTCGTGAATGGTTTCTTATGTTCCTCCACCTTCCCGAATACATTAAAGAGATAGGCTATACAAACGAGTGAGACTGCACCGAAGGCGAGCCACATGATAATTTGGACTATAATCATTTCGCTATAATCCTTAACTCATCAACTTGCTTGAAGAACTCCTCCAATGTATCGGCAGTATAATGGATGCCCTTGTAGCGGATATAGCTAGCAAAGCCTTCTTTGCTATCCTCCTCGAAGAGTTCAGACACCTTGCAGCCGATTATCTTTGCCATTTGTTCAAGCCTATCAATACCAAACTTTTTGCGAGCCAACATTTGGCTAAGTGATATAGGCTCAATACCCATACCTTTAGCCAAATCTTTTTGCTGCATCCCATGTGCTTTTAAGCACTCTTTTATTCTCAATTGTACCATAATTCTATTTTTTGTGGCAAAGATAATAAAAATATAGCATATAACAATAACTATTACTTATTTTAACGCATAAATATAGCGCAAAAGCTATTTAAAAGTGCAAAGTTATGTTTAAATGCTATACTTTTGTGTAAAATATCGTTAATAAACATAACTAAATTTGGAGAATATAGCATAAATGCTTATCTTTGCACTCGAAATCAAGTTAGTTTGATTTTAGAGGAACGATGGCACGTTTAGAACTTCACGTTTAACTACCTCTATAAAAGTACAGATTAGTCGGGAAAGTCAGAGAGATAGAACTCTTCAAACATCGTAGCGAACAACGTCAGTTTCGTTTAGCCTTTTTTGGTCGTTAAAAAAGGACTACAGAGAAGTAGGCAAACTCAGTTGAGTGTTATCAACTCTAAATAAGGAAACACGTCAACCCACGGACGTTAAACGAAGGGAGTTAGGCTGCATAAGACTTGCAGACGTTGGGAGCAAACGTACACCTGCACTTTAATGTATAACATTTTAACAACAACTATGGCAAAGTTAGCAGATTATTACATTTGTGACCTTCTATATACAGAAGAAGGTTACGTAATTTTAGACGAAGACGATGTTTACCCTCAAGGATATGAAGACAATGATGAGTACATCAAAGAGTTTTGGGGAGAATATCCGTTTATAGGGAAGTTCCCTGTAATGTACAGAGGTAAACTTGTTGATGCACTTGTGTTCAAAGATTACGAACAATACTTTGGAGTGTTCAAAGATGAAGGCAAGTGCATGAAGGACTACATAGTAGTGAAAGACTACGTATGCGAACCAGACAGAAAACCCGAAGTTGTTGCACAATTCGACACAAGAGAAAAGGCAGAAGAGTACTCCCTACAACATGAAGGTTTATATTGGGTGTATGAAATGAGTAATGAATGGTAAGTAACAATGTGGGGAGATAAGGGGGCAGCGCCCCCACGGGGCTTACGCCCCTCCCCACGCCTAACGGACAAAAGACTATGGCAGAGTATATCGTAAATTTCCGCAAAATCGAAAGATTTTCAGACGGAAGAGTAAGAATGAGCCCTATACATACATCAAAAAGCTATAATGATAAGATGATAGATAGGCTTAAGAGTGACCTAAAATCGTTTGGTTACAAGTGCGTAGGACGCAGTAAGGACGAACACGGAAACTGCTACACAACTTATGAACTAAAGGCTCTTTGGTTGTCATCAAAAGATTGTGAAGTTATTTCAAGAATTACAATAACAACATTAAAATAAGACTATGGCTAAGGAAGTACACGTAATATTGAAGGGTGATTGCTATTCTATGAACACCTATTGCAGCACCCTCAAAGAGTTTTTGGAAATGAGACACCTTAAGAGAAGTGACGTTTCCGATTGGTGGAAAGAATAATTATTAAAGTTAAGAGTTATGGCAGATAATATCGTAGAGCTAAGTATAGTTAGAATACCCGATGAAGGAGGAGTAAAAGTTGAACCGATTTCCTGTAAGATATGCGATGATAATCGTGTGAAGGAACTCAAGAAACAGATAAAGGAGTTAGGTTACAGGTACAAAGGACGTGACAGGGATATGTACGACAACATTTTCACGAAGTATATAAAGCTAAGTGAAATCCTTCCCGAGGAAAAAGTATTCTATAAGTATCAAATAACAAGATTAAAATAAACGAATATGGAAAAGACAATAACACTTACAAGCGAAGAGATAGCAAACATCAAGTCTGCTATTGAAGATAGAATAATCCTTTTAGAGGATTATCTTTCAACCAACGAAGGCACTCCCATAGCGCACAAGCGATTGAAGGAGTTCAAAGAGATTAAAGAAAAGTTGAACCATTAAACAATTAAGGTAATGGAAAAGACAATAACGCTTACGAGCGATGAGATTTCAAGCATCACAAACGCTTTATACGACAAAGTAATGAACCTTTCACAGGCTGTCATCATTTGTGGTGCTGAAATCACCCCGAATGCACAACAGAGAATCGAGAACTTAAAGGCAATTGCCCTTAAACTGAATGGTGTTGAATATTAAATATAGGAGATACGGATATGAGAAAGAACAAAACTTACGAGCAGCAGAAGAAGTATTACGACGAGTATAACGAGTATGAGAGTTTAGGAGCCATTTTCCTGTATTGGCTCGAATGCGGCAACGAGACCGCAGCACAGATGCAAGAGACCTACAGGGAGTGCAACAGGGAGTGTAAGGAGTATATCTTAGAAGACCTCTACCACCTTTGCGAACTCAGAACTTTCTACAAGTTCATCAGAATCTTCAACTTTGGAAAGAAGTAACCATGGAGCGGTCAGCGAATAGAGGAGCACATCACGTTCAAGCCGTGAGACCGCACAAGTATAACAATTAAAAGAAAGGAACGAAAATGAAAGTACATCACATTGCACATTACGAGTATGGCAGCAGACCGCACTCGGAAATGAGAGAAAAGGAGTTTCCTACATGTTGGGAGGCCGAGAAGTTTTGTGAGGAGTGGAGAAAAGAACATTGGTATTTTGGCGGTGCAGCATGGGCAGAAAGCATAACAGAGCCGAGACCTATAACCGCTAACGATGTTCTCGCAGCCGCAGTAATCAAAAAGATTTTAAGATATTAAAACGATTAAGTTATGAGCAAATTTATTGAAGTAACAACAAGAGCGAAGATGCTGATTAATACCAACGAGATAGTTAGCGTAGAACCAACCGAATATTTTAACGGCAATCCGTCTTGCATGATTACCCTCATTCACACAACAAAGCGTTGTACAGAGGGGCGCAAAATAATCACAAAGGAAACTTACGATGAAGTTAAACAAATGATTATGGAGGATTAAGTTATGGACATCACAATTTATGTATTAATCTTCTTAGTTGGCAGTATTACAGGCTACAGACTGAGAGCAGCAAAAGACATGGAGGACGAGTAATATGGTTAAGTTAGAACTTACAGACAAGGAGTATGACGCACTTAGAGCGTTACTCTATCAAACAACAACATCAGCCTATGCAAAGGCAGTTGGTTACGAAGTCTTCATGGAAGCACATTTGGAGTTGTTTCCGGAGACTTATAAGACATTAAAAGAGATAAACAAGAAATTAAATCCGTAAAGATATGAAAAAGAGAATTAAGATAGCTTTGGTAGTGGCAACGATAGTTGCCCTACCTCTTATTGGAGCCGGAATGCAGCAGAGCAAGAGCGAGGAGAAATCTTTGCTTGTAGACTTCATCGAGTATTGCAAGACATGTGAGAACCTTAGGCAAGTGGATCCTAACAAGGACTACACCAAAGCAACTCTCCATGAACTGAAGAATGCAGCACGTTTCTACGAGGAACAGGATAATTTTGCCGACTGCACAGATTATCAGCAGCAAGCAAAGATAGACGAGATTATCGGAAGAACTTATGATGCAAGAATGACTTATGAACGATAAGGAGTTTAAACTAGCAATACACAACTACTTGAAAAGTGAATTGCTAGCAATGCCAACAGAACAGGCATTAGATACAATATTTCGGTACTATGGTTCAATAAATCTTCTCACACAAGAGTTTTATGAAAACTCGGTAGAGCATGGAACCATAAAGAAAATGAACAATAACAAGTAACAAATTTAAATTATAGGAGATAAAATTATGAAGACAACTAAGGCAGTTAGATTGAGTGACAATTTTGTAGGAGTTGAGATTAACACCATACAAGACGTAGTAAAGGCACAGGCAGCCGGACTCAAACTTGTAGACAAGGAAGGTTGGGAATATAGTATTTTCACCATCGAAGATGAAGAGACCGGAGAAGTGCGAGAGCCTACAGAACAGGAAATCTTCGAGCACATCACCAAAGACCTCTCAGAAGGCAAGGAAGTGTACGCATGTATGGAATTATCGCCTGATTGGGAAGTACAGGAACGAGCAAAGACAAATCTTAAAACCAACTTCTATGTTGGTCAACAGGTTTTCCTATTGCGTGATAACAAGATAGCTGAAATGAAGATTCATCGCATCATCCTTGAGAAGAATGAAGATAAGGAAGTCTGCAAGCTTTTGTTAGGTTGTGATAGTGCATACACCAAGGGAACAGACGTCTTCTCCACCAAGGAAGAACTTGTAGAAAGTCTGTTGAAGGAGTAAGTTTAACCCGAGGGAGAGAAATCTCCCTCACAAACCATTTCGAGTATGACTAATTCAGTTGTTAAAAATCTGTTGGATAAAAAGGATTGGAGCAGAATCATTTTCCGCTTTCCTACATCAAGCTATACTCTGTTCAATAGCGACAGATACGAGATAGATAGTTTCTGTATATATATCCATATATATATCCATGACGATACGTCCAGAGAGTACGAGGTAACGAAAGTTCTAGACATAAGCAGTCTGATTTCCATGGAGATTAAAAAGAAGAGTTTTGAAGATATTGTAGAGGATATGTAAGAAATATGACGATAATCATCAAATGTTTCAAGGGAGCCATCTACGTTGACAAGTTCGGACGAAGATACAGGGCACGTACAACGTTCATCATCAAGCAGAACTTATTTACTGAGAGGTTCTTTCTGCCGAACGGAATGCAAGTAGACAAGAGCACTTGTATTGAGAAGATAAACGAGAAGAGAAAATAGTTGTTGTTGTTATATATAGGGCGAATGCGGTATTCAAGCCGCTACAGATGGTTGCAACGTACCATCCGCCCACTAGTATTAATTTTTAAAAGAAAGGATTTGATTATGAAAAGGTATGAAGTTGAAATCGTGGAGAGAATCACCTACAAGGTATCTCTAGACGCAGCATCATCCGAAGACGCAGAGAATGCCGCAAGACGTTTGTACGATTTGGGTTGTTTGGAGAATGGCGATTTGGATAGTGTTTCGTTTGATGTAGAAGAGAAGGAGGTGTAAGATGAAGAAACAGAAAGTATTTGTGTTGATTAAGCACGGAGCAGACAACCAAGACTATTCGTCCGTTAATGTTATCGGAGTTTACTCAACCAAGACCGCAGCAAAGGAGCGGATGGCAGAAGAGGAGGATAATATCCTAGACTTCTACAAGGAGGAATATCCCGATAACTATGAAGAGTCTGAAGACAAGGGCGAATCATCATGGAGCTGCTCATGCAAGGATAGTATTATGTTTGATGAGTTGTTGATAACAGAAAGTGAAATGGAATCATGATAAAGAAATTTATATTCAACGAGTTCGGTGTATGCACGAATCCTGATAAGACAGAAATCGGCAGCGGAATCCCACATATCGAAATATCCACAGCTTATGTTAGAGGAAAGTGGACGTATGGTGTGACATACATGCTAGCAGATAGAGGAGGGGCGTTTGGAACTAACCTCAGCAACACGAATTGGTTCAAGACACAGGAAGATGCCATTGAGCATGCTTTGAATTGGGCAAAGCATTGGCTTAACGTACAGATAGAGCAAGAGCGCAACCGGAATAGTTCTGTTTGTAAGAGCGCAGCTAAGATAATGAAGGAGATAGAAAAGTTACTCCCGAAGAAGAGATATGTACAACTAGAATTATTTGAGTTTTAAGAATATGAACAAGCAAGAATTTATCTTCGTATTCCCTCAGTCGGGGGAGACGATAACAAAGAAAATGAATCCTTTGGCGGTGAAGGATGCAGCCGTAAAGTATCTGAAAATGCAGAACGAGGTAAGAGGAGACATCTGTATCATCAAGAACGCACATGAAGATGTTGTGGCAATGGCCTACGTGAGCGACATGATGAAGGTTTCCTTCTTCACCGAGGATGAAAGTGTGAACGACATCAAACCGATAGGAGTAATCGAGGAAGGAGGGGAGAAATGAGCGAAATCAATTTCAAGGCAATACGAGTAAGAACAGGTACGTGGGTTGATTGTTCCCCTACTATCAGAAATAGCGAAGTTTTTAACCATAAAGTACTTGGCGTAGTAAACTCATATTTGATTGATATCAACACCATCTGCCAATTTACAGGCGCATGTGATTGTAACGGATTTCCTATCTATGAGCATGATTTGCTCAGATGTGAAAAGACAGGTAGCATCTTTGAAGTAGTTTGGAATCAAGGCAACACTAGTTTTAGTTTGGTCTATACAGAACACCCTGTTCTCTACCCAAATACTTTAGGGAGAATGTTGCGTAATAGGCAACTAAAAGTTATCGGCAATAAATTCGACAAGAAAGGAGGTGAGAAATGAGATTACGACAGGCGAAGAAGATACTTTGCAGAAAGATAAACTATTTTTGGAGACCACGAATCATGCTTTACGCTTATGGCTTGTGCGAAGACCATAGAATCGGAAAGGCTATCCGTAGGGTTCGAGCCTATCAGAAGAAAGGAGGTAAGCTATGAGTAAACAGGAATGGTTTGTACTATTTATCTTCTTATTCACGATACTGATGGCAATATTAGGTTGAGGATATGGAAAGGGCAAGAATCATAATATACGATGATTGGGCGATACTCGATGAGACAGAGACCTTCTTCAAGGATAAAGCCTATCTTATCGGCATCGCCAAATCTACCCTTCAGCAGACGCCCGATGCGGTAATCGCTGAAGTGTGGGTAAAGGACCGGCTGAAAATGAAGTTCCGCATCAATAGCAAGGGCAAGGTTCAGCAATGCAAGGTCAGTCAGCATCCGGGGTGGGGTGGTCGCAGAGAGCGAGCCGGAGCACCTAGCAAGGGCGCAGCTGCCCTCATCTACAGGGTTGTGACGCATGTAAACGAAAAAACGTTTGAGTTTTTCGAATCCCTAGGACGAAATAAAGCAGAATGGATCAGACAGGCTATAGCTGAGAAACGAGAACGTGAAGACAAGGAAAAAGCAGGGCACTAGGCTCTGCTTTTTCTGTTACCATGTTATCGTTCTGTTACTTTATACATACCAATTATAGGCAAGTTGTCTCTTTAATTCTTTTATACGAGCCAAACGTGCCTTTACTTTCCACTTGGTTTGCCTCCCTATTATTGCAAACTCAATCCTTTCATCATGGAAGTACACATGACCATAGGCGGTTTCCGTCTCTTGTGTCGTTGGGTATATACGCCTTTCAATACCATACCTAGCAGCCTTCTTTAACTTACGAGGGATGCGACATCCAAATTTAAAGAATCTTCTTTTCATGCTTACCTCGCTTTCTTCTTGACTTTGTCCGTATAGGAAAGTGATTTTGTAATCGCCCATCCATATTAACAAAGCAGTAGCACATCCATTTAGTGCTAAAATCACCAAGCAAAGACTTCAACGAATACCTGATTATCTTAGCCTTGCGCCTAAACCTGTAACCTTGACTTTCCCAATACGGACGAGCCTTCTTCATTTTCTTTTTAGCTTTTCTAATACTAGTCATACACTACTTCTTTTTTGTTCTGTAAATACTTCAAGCACTCCTTGGCTATAGTACTTTCTGCCTTGGAATATTCATCATCGTATAACGATTCGTTACCATCATACCTAGAAAGGTATTTCATTCGTTTCCTGTCTGCATCAGACATGATTTTAAGCTTTGCGACAATCACTTCATTACTGATTACCTTGTCAAGAAACCACAACAGGTTAGTTAACGCTAATTTGTTTGGTTCATAATCGTCAACATTTGATAATTCTGACAGCCTTCCTTGAGTATATTTCGTAAGTCTATCTTTGTAATTCATACATTTCTCAAAATAGAATACGATAGGCTTATCGAAAGAAGGAGTAAGCAGACCATAAGCGATACTCATACTTACTTGGAACTTTGCAGCACCTTTAAGCAAACCTTCAGCCTGTTCTCTTATAGATTCACGGAATTGTTCGATATTCATATCCCGCTTTCTAAAGTTACAGGCTCGGCAAGAAGGCATGTAATTCTCCATACTATCCTCACCATGAGAAACGACATACTTACCTTCCTTATCACTCCAACGAGGGTAACCGCCACGATTCTTAGGAACGAAATGGTCTACTTGCATATCTTCGAACTTTATTTCTTTTCCGCAGTATGCGCAATGATGGCCGTACTTCTCCCAAACCTTGATTCTATCTTCCTTTTTCATAACTATTGTTCTATTACTTTCAAATACTTCAATTTTGCGAATCGGTATGAGTTATATGTTTCGCCAAGCGTTTTATACACTTTAGATGTAAAGTATAGAATGCAGCCAGAATAATCATTAAAACCTAAGATGATATACTTATCTTCAATATACCCTGCTACATATGCGCCAATATCCTTGCACTTATAAAGAACTCGCTTACCTAGATGAGCATTATAAAAATCCTTGTTTGTCATACGCTACTTAAATTTAATGATAAAAAACTCAGTATCAAGCCATTTGTCGGGACATAAGCCTTTGTTAGGCTTTCCGATGGTGATACTCTCAATCTTCTTCTCAATTCGTGGACTATCCTTGCGGTATCCGTTGACGAAGAGGACGTGGGTGTAGGGTTTGTATTCAAGCTTTCCTATCACGCGACAATAACCGCCAAACTCATCGAAAAGCACCTCACCGCTTTCGGCTTGCTGATTTACTAGTCGGGACACCCAATACTTCTTGATTTCACGATACTCCTCAGTCTTTTCGGCTGATACGATTTTATCGAACCATTGTTTTCTGATGGTGAGGGTAAGAACTTTCTTCTTATCCAAATCAGCGACAGCTTCCTTCAAATACTTATCCATTACCTTTGTCAACCTTTCCATCTTCTTTATGATTTTCTTTCTTACCTTTGTATTTCTTCTGAAATTCGTTGAGTACATCAAGGAACGCACACGGATTATTAGCAGCGGTTTTTGCGATAGACGCATCCTTAGTCAACTTACGTGCATCATATTGTCCGTATTTAAACAAGATGCATTTTAGTGAACTGAATAGCGCAGTAAAAATCTCACATTCTGCAATGTTCTTATCTCTATTCCACTCTGCACAAACATTTACTTTCAACGTATTCTCTATCGTTCCGTCATCTTTGAAGTGAATGATATGTTCAAGCGGATTATAGTTACTTAACGAAATTTTCAAAGCACTAGGACCGATATTTCTCGAAAAACAGTTGTCTACATCAAGTACTATTTCCGTATCAGCAGGAACTCTGCTGAGAATATCAACGAACTCGCCAGCCTTACCTAGGATAGGTCTATGAGGATAATCTTCTGTATATTTCATACTATCTTGTGTAATTTAGCGATGCGTTCTTTGTAAGCATCATAGTCTTGTTTACTTATCTCAATAACACTCTGTACGATAACTGTTCCACTAACCATATCATCCTTGAACTTCTCTTCCGTACTAGTGATAATGTTCATGAGCGGATAGAACTTAATATCCTTTTCTTCCCCTTTAACGCTACACGTAACAGAAGTAACGCTAATCTTGTCATCCTTACGCATGAAGGATGCTACTGCATAATAATATCTTTCAACTTCCATAAGCCTACAACTTTTCTAATTCTTCCTGTAAGTCATTAATATTCTTCTCTAAGCTGGCGATAACCATCGCTCTCAGTCCTTTGGTAACATCCCTATCTAGAAGGTAATCTACATTGCGAATCTCGTTGTTCCAACTTTCTTCAAGGTTAACTTTTAAATCCACATAATGGCTATTTGCAAGCTTCAAAAGTTCTCTTTCACTATCGAGTTTCTTCTTTAACTCAATAGCTTTCTTTAAATCTTCTTCTTTCATACGCTATAATTTATCTTTTATCTCGTCCAGTTCCAATACGATTACGAAAAAGGCGATTATAATGAATACCTTGAACATAACTCTACTTCTTTTTACGTTTCTCAAATACTGCCTGTTTCTTCTGCATTATCTTGATGATGGTGTTTTGCACCTTCTCAAGAATAAACTTAGGAGTTTCACCATCACGGATGAAGATAGGATGCACACCTATGTGGTGGGTTTTATAGAACAACTCATCATCTTCACCTTGAAGTTTGATGTAGATTCTGAATGAAGGCAGGAATAAGTCACTATGACCTTTCTTTCCGGCGTTCTTAGGAGTAACGTACTTGATGTTGTTTCCATCAAGAAACTCCTTTACTCTGTTTAATTTTGTTTCATTCTTCATAACTTTCAATATTATAATTTTCTTTCTTTCAATGTATGTTCCACAAATGAACACAGAAGAGTTTAACAGAAGAATCCATCAGGAATACCTCCAAAACTCATGTCCTTCTGTATCACCTTTTCATTTTGCTTGCCGTAGATAAGATGTCTGAACCCATCAGAAACAATTCTATCGGTAATTGAGTAAGAACATGCAAGGACTATGAAACCGAGCGTACCAACAACAAAGTCTGCTTTCTTCTTGCCAGTCCTCTTTAATGTCCTTTTCGTTTCTTCTTCGTTTCTAACATCAAAGGAGTGCTTTTCTGCAAGAGTGGAACTTATTTTTCCTTCTCTTATCAGTCTCTTCTTCACGTTGGAAACAGAACCATTACTCATATTGATCGCCTTTTTAAACTGCCCTATCGTGATAGCCTTACCTTTGGCACCGACTTTTCCATCATCAGATGCTTTCATGCAACAGTCCTTGTGCTCGGCAGCACAAATCGGATAGACAAAAAGTTTCTCGTTTATGAGATTGTAGAGTTCCTTCATCGTGTACTCCTTCACTTCAAACTTACAGACCATTGCTCCATGATACTCTTTGTTCTTCCGAGTCCACTTTGTTGTATGGTCACGGAAAGAGGAGACAACAACCTTGTTGCCATCTATGGTAAACAGGTCGCTATCTTTCATGTCTTGAATAAGTCTTTGAGCTTTTGGTCTTCCAATACGTAATCCTTTGCGCAATTTGTATTCTGTTACGTTCCAAATCACGGAATTGCTATGCTGCATTTTGAACCATATTGCCAGCGCAAGAAGTTCCTTCATGCTCTTGCTCGAAGAGTATGTCTTAAGAAGTTCTATGGTGACGTTTATATACTGCATAGCAAACAAAAATTGGGGAAAGAAAAAACCGACCCTCTTCTAACGGCTTAATCAATCCCCTATATTGTAATACCTATTGAAAGTATTGAAGTTTCACAAATGTTGTATCAACAAGATAGAGGGCGAAAATCTGTATTGACGAGTGCAAAAGTAAGAAAAGTATTTGAAACCGCCAAATTTCAACTTTTGCAAAATATAGTTAAAAAGTAATGAAAAATTTGTGTTATAAAAATGTTATCACTATCTTTGCACTCGAAAGATAAGTGGCTGATATAGACAGATTTGTGAAAAATTGGTTGTGACCCCAACGGAATCAC
>ENA-ORUB01003444-ORUB01003444.1-human-gut-metagenome-genome-assembly--contig:-NODE-3444-length-13330-cov-7.741243_pt1 | contig 13330 bp, 4 predicted proteins | sample MGYA00241918_ERZ509200 | MGnify/ENA primary metagenome ERZ509200 (study PRJEB26280, sample SAMEA2338853) | human gut metagenome | biome: human gut; feature: human-associated habitat; material: faeces... | reverse complement strand
CGCAACGGCCTGCTCAAGCAGCTGGAGGACGGCTATGCGCTTGCCCTGCTGCCAGAGGAGGCACAGCAGCTCCCGCAGTGGCTGCCGCAGGCGGCGGAGCAGGAGCTTATGGGCCGGGCGCGGCTGGTGTTCCGGCTCGATGCGGCGGGATGCATGCCCTCCATAGAAACGACAGAAAACGGAGGAAGTACCGATGAAGCGCAGAATTTTAGCGATCCTTTTGCTGGCAGCGTGCCTTCTGACGCTGCTCCCGGCGACGGCGATGGCCGTCCCGGAGACGGAGACCCGCTCGAAGGGCGGCAAGCTGATCGCCCTGACATTTGACGACGGCCCCGGACCCTATACGCGCCGCCTGCTCGAGGGGCTGGCGAAGCGCGGTGTCAAGGCGACGTTCTTCATGCTCGGTCAGCAGGCCGAGAACTATGATGTGACGGCGGGCCTCGTCCGTGACGCGGGCCACCAGATCGCCTCGCATACATACGATCACCCGCAGCTGAGCAAAAAGACGGACTCGCAGGTGAGGTGGCAGATCAGCCACACGGCCGACATCCTCAACCGCATCACGGGCTATGGCACGCATTATCTTGTGCGCCCGCCCTACGGCGATTATAATTCCCGCGTGCTGTCGCTGCTGGACAATCCGGCCATTCTCTGGTCCGTCGATCCGCTGGACTGGAAGTACCGCAATGCCGACACCGTCTGCACGAACATCGTCAACGGAGCACATGACGGCGCGATCGTGCTGGCGCACGACATCCACTCCACCACGGTGGACGGCGTCCTGATGGCCATTGACAAGCTGCAGGCCAAGGGCTATGAATTCGTTACGGTGAACGAGCTGTTCCGTCGCCGCGGCGTCTCGCTGGAGAAGGGCCACACCTACAGCTCCTGCAAGCCGACCGGAACGGATCTCGGCCCCGTAAATGCACCGACCGTCACGGAGGCGGGCGGAAAGGTCACCATCACGGCCGACAAGGGCGCAGTGATCTACTATACGCTCGACGGCTCCTCGCCGCTGGCCTCCGGCCGGGTTTATTCCGGTCTCATTGAGGCAAAGGCAGGCCAGACCCTTCGCGCTGTGGCCGCCTTTAATCTGAATGGCAGTGCCAGCGCTGAGACCTCGGTCCAGGTGCGCGGCATTACGCTGAAGGAGCCGACAGTCAGGGCTCTGAACGGCAAGGTTATGATCTCCAATCCGAATCCGAATTCCGAGCTGCGCTACACGCTCGACGGCTCTGCTCCGACGGAGCGCTCGGCGGTTTACCCTTCCTCCGGTTTGGAATTTTTTACCGGAATTCTGCGCTATCGCGTGTTTGCAAAGGAGGGATGTGGCCAGACGTACACGCTCTATCTGAGCAAGTCCGGCCATCTCTTTCGCGACGTGCCCACAAATTCCTGGTATTTCGAAAGCATTGACCGGGCAGTCTCTCTGGATCTTCTTAAAGGCGTGGGAGACTTTGCGTATGAACCGGATGGAGGCCTGAACCGCGCCATGTTCGTTACGATGCTGGCGCGTGCCGTCGGCGAGAGCCTCCCGGACAGCGCAGCGGGCTTTTCCGACGTGAAGGGCGGCCAATGGTACACGGCAGCGATGAGCTGGGCCCTGCGGAAAAATCTGATCCGCGGCTATGAGGACGGCTCCTATCGCCCCGAGGCGCTCATCACGCGCGAGGAGATGTGCGTCATTCTCGACCGCCTTATGCAGCAGCGCGGCGAGACGCTGCGCACCGGAAAGCTGAGCTTTGCCGACACGGCGTCCATCTCCGTCTGGGCGCGAGACAGCGTCGCGCGCATGACGGCGCTCGGCCTTATCCGCGGCGCGGAGAACAACCGCTTCTTCCCGCAGCGCACGACCACGCGCGCCGAGGCTGCGACGGTCATGCTCCGCATCTACGACCATCTGCACTGAAACACAAAGTGCCCCTGCCATGCCTTCAGCGTGGCAGGGGCATTATTGTGCTTTAGACCATCTCTTCGGGATGGAACAGAGCGTCGAACTGCTCGCCGGTCAGATAGCCGAGGCGCAGGCATGCCTCGCGGAGCGTCAGGTCCTCCCGGTGGGCGAGCTTTGCAGTCTCGGCAGCCGCTTCATAGCCGATCGTGGGGCTGAGCGCCGTGACGAGCATGAGGGAGCGGCGTAGATTTTCCGCCATTTTCTCGCGGTTGGCGCGGATGCCGTCGGCGCAGCGCAGGCGGAACGAGCGCATGCCCTCGGCCAGCAGCCGCGCGGACTGCAGGAATTCGTGCGCCAGAACGGGCAGGAAGACGTTCAGCTCAAAATTGCCCTGCGAGGCCGCAAAGCCGATCCCGGCTCCGTTCGCCATGACCTGCACGGCGATCATCGTCAGCGCCTCGCACTGCGTCGGGTTGACCTTGCCGGGCATGATGGACGAACCGGGCTCGTTCTCCGGCAGGAACAGTTCACCGAGACCGTTGCGTGGGCCGGAGCCGAGCCAGCGGATATCGTTTGCCAGCTTCATCAGGTCGCCTGCCAGCGCCTGCAGCGCGCCGTGGGCGAAGACCAGCTCGTCGCGGGAGGTGAGGGCGTGGAACTTGTTCGGGGCGCTGCGGAAGTCCTTGCCCGTCAGGCGGCTGATCTCCGCAGCGACCTCTTCGGCAAAGCCTGCGGGGGCGTTCAGCCCCGTGCCGACGGCCGTGCCGCCCAGCGCAAGCTCCCGCAGCGGCGGCAGAGCCAGACGGATCAGCTCCGCATCGCGCTCGAGGCTGCTGCGCCAGCCGGAGATCTCCTGCGGGAACGAAATGGGCGTGGCATCCTGCAGGTGGGTGCGCCCGGCCTTGATGACGCCCTCATTTTCGGCCTCGAGGCGCTTGAGAGAGTCGATCAGCTCCGCCAGCGCGGGCAGGACGCCGTCCTCGAGCGCGCAGACAGCCGCGATATGCAGGGCTGTGGGGAACGTGTCGTTCGAGGACTGCGAGCGGTTGACGTCATCATTCGGGTGCAGCAGCCGCCTGCCCGCCAGCTCGTTGCCGCGGTTCGCGATGACCTCGTTCACGTTCATGTTCGTCTGCGTGCCGGAGCCGGTCTGCCAGACGACAAGCGGAAAGTGGTCTGCCAGCTTTCCGGAGATAATTTCATCGGCTGCGGCGCAGATGGCGCCGCATTTTTCGGCCGTCATGGCCGTGGGGCACAGGCGGGCGTTCGTTATGGCGGCCGCCTTTTTCAGGATGCCGAATGCGTGGATGATCTCCGTCGGCATGGGCTCGCGGCCCTGCCCGATCGGGAAGTTTTCAAAGCTGCGCTGCGTCTGCGCGCCCCAATAGCGGTCCGCAGGCACGCGGACGTCGCCCATGGAGTCGTGCTCCATGCGATATTCCATATCTTTCACCTCAGAAGCGAGCCGTGCGCCCGCATTTTTTCTGCCGATACCATATCATCCCCGCCGCGCCGTGTCAAGTGCGGAGAAATGGGAAAAAGTGTTCCCCGCAGCCGTGCGGCTGCGGGGAACGGAAGGTGGGGTGAAACGGTCAGGTTATGCGTTTGCCTTGACGTAGCGCATGAGGATGGCAGCCGCCTGCTCGCGGGCCGCAAGGCCCTGCGGGGCAAGATAGGTGCCGTCCGCTTCCTTCGAGCCGGTAACGAGGCCCGTGGAAACGGCCCATGCCATGGCGTCTCTGGCGTAGGTGCTGATGGCTTCAGCATCGGGATAGCCGCTCAGCACGTCTGCCTCGGGCGCTTCGGCCTTGGCATAGCGGAAGAAGATCGCAGCCAGCTGCTCGCGGGTGACCGGCTCGGACGGGGCGAACTTGTTGCCGCCGACGCCGTTGACGATGCCGTTTGCGGCGGCCCAGGCGATTGCATCGGAGTACCACTGGCCGTCAGCCACATCCGTGAAGCCGGACGGAGCATCGACAGCCGGGCTGCCCGCCATGCGGTAGAGCACGGTGACGAGCATGGCGCGCGTCAGGGTGTCCTTCGGTGCAAACGTCGTAGAGGTCGTGCCGACCATGAGGCCGTTCTCGATCACGAAGCAGATGCCTTCCTTGGCCCAATCCGTCGGGATGTCGGTGTAGGCAGCGCACTTGTGGCCGAGGGCCGGGGTCTCGCTGTCCACATAGCTGTCGCCGCAGCGGCTGCAGGTGTGGGTCGTGTAGCCGCCCTCGTCGAGCGTCGGAGCCGTCACGACAGCCTGATAATCATGGCCGAGAGGTGCGGTGATCTCCGTGATGACGCTGTAGTCGCAGTGCTTGCAGGACTCGCGGACAAAGCCGTAGCCGAGACAGGTGGCCGGGACGGTCTCTGTCTCGCAGTCATGGCCGGCAGCGTCCACATAGTCCGCAACATAGCTGTCGCCGCAGGCAGAGCAGGTGTAGGTGGTGTAGCCCATCTTGTCGCAGGTCGGGGCGGTCACAACGGCTTCGTAGCGGTGCGCGACCGTCGGGATGGCCTCGGTGTAGGACTTGCCGCACTCGCTGCAGGTGAAGGTCTTCACGCCTTCCTCGGTACAGGTCGGTTCCTTCGTGACGACGGCTGTGTAGGTGTGTTCGAGCGCATCGGTGTAGCTGCCGACATAGCTGTCACCGCAGACGGAGCAGGTGTAGGTGGTGTAGCCCATCTTGTCGCAGGTCGGGGCAGTCACGACGGCTTCATAGCTGTGGCCGGTGGCCGGGACGATGGAATCGACGTAGCTGTCGCCGCAGACGGAGCAGGTGTGCGTGGTGTGACCGGCATTCGTGCAGGTCGGGGCAGTCACGACGGCATCGTAGCTGTGGCCGGTGGCCGGGACGATGGAATCGACGTAGCTGTCGCCGCAGACGGAGCAGGTATGTGTGGTGTAACCGTTGTTCGTGCAGGTCGGGGCCGTCACAACGGCTTCGTAGGTGTGGTCCGCCTTTGCCAGAGCAACGTCATAGCTGTCACCGCAGTGCGAGCAGGTGAAGGTCTTCACGCCCTCCGCTGTGCAGGTCGGCACGCGGGTGATCTGCCAGACATAGTCATGGCCGGTGGCCGGGACGATGGAATCGACGTAGCTGTGGCCGCAGACGGAGCACAGATGTGTGGTGTAACCGGCATTCGTGCAGGTCGGGGCAGTCACGGACTCCGTGTAGGTGTGGCCGGTGGCTGGGACGATGGAATCGACGTAGCTGTGGCCGCAGACGGAGCAGGTGTGCGTGGTGTAGCCGGAGGCGGTGCAGGTCGGAGCAGTCACGGTGTCCGTGTACTGATGACCGGCAGCGTCGACATAGTTATCGCGGTAGCTGTCGCCGCAGACGGAGCAGACGTGGTTCGTGTAGCCGTCCTTCTCACAGGTCGGGGCAACGACCGAGGCCTCATAGCTGTGGCCGGTGGCCGGGACAAAGTCTGCCTTGACCTCATCGCCGCAGGCGGTGCAGGTGTAGACCGTGTAGCCCTGCTCCGTGCAGGTCGGGGCGACGACCGTCGTCACTTCGAGCGTATGCTCGCTCTGGCCCTCGGCCAGCTTCTGCCAGACCAGGATGGGATAGCCGCCGTTGACCTTCTGCATGCAGGTGCCGTCAGCCTTGAAGGAAGCGCCGAGCTTCGTGACGAAGCCGGAGGCTTTCATGGCCTCCGCCGACATCTCTACGAAGACGGACGGATCATGCATCGTGGAATAGTTCATCTTGCCGAGACCTTCGAGGCCGCAGGCGCGGTAGTAGACGTCTTTCACTTCAAGGTAGCTGCCCTCGGAGTAGTCCGCGTGCATGACGCCGATGGCAGCGCCGGGGTTACCGGCTGTCTTCAGACCGAGGTCGGTCACGGTGCCGGTGTTGTAGCAGTTGTGAACGTAGCTCTGCGAGTAGCTCCTCATGCCAGCGTCGAGGTTGCCGACGAGGCCGCCGATGCCGCAGTAGTTCTTGTCGCTGTGGCCGGTGATCGCGCCGGAGTTGTAGCAGTCAACGATGTAGTTGACGCCGTTCGTGCTGTCGGAGCTGCTGCTCAGCGTGCCGACAAGGCCGCCGACGTAGCAGTCGCCGGTGACGGCACCGCTGTTATAGGAGCGGGTGATGGAGGAACCATAGCGGATCTCCGCGAACAGACCGCCGATGGCCTGCTTGCCCGTGCCGTAGGCAATGAGGCCGATGGCGCCGGTGTTGCAGGAGTCAACGACCTTCGTGGATTTGACCTCAGCGCCGAGACCACCGATCTTTGTGCGGCCGGTGATCGCACCGTTGTTCGCGCAGGCGGTGTAGGTCGTCGTCTCACTCTTGGGCACGAAGCCGGAGACGTAGTCGCCGTCAGAGGTCACGGTGCCGTTGTTGACACAGCGCAGGAAGTCTGCATTCGTCACAGTACCCGCAAAGCCGCCGATGTAGCTCCACGGATAGGGGGCCGTGCCCTGCTTGGCCGTAACGGCAACGTCCACGGTCACATCCGTGAAGGAGACATATTCTGCACCGCCGACAAGGCCGCCGGAGTAAGCATAGGAGTTGCGGTAGTTTTCGGTGATGTTCAGCTTGCCGGTGAGCGTCAGGTTTTTGATCTCTGCCTTCTTGTCGGCCGTGCCCTTGACATAGCCGAAGAGGCCGAGGTACGGAGCGCCGATTGACTTGTCATCGGAATCGAAGGTGATGCTCATGCCGGTGATGCTGTGGCCGTCACCGTCGAAGCTGCCGGTGAACGGCTGCTTCAGGGAGCCCATCGGGGTCCAGCTTTCAACGCTCGTCAGGTCGATGTTGGCCGTCAGCTTGCCGCTGATGCCGGTCTCACCGCTGTTGACCTTGCTCGCAAACCAGAGCAGCTGGCTGGCGTTGCCGATGAGGTAGACACCGTCTTCATCCTGGCTGGGCAGGACGTCGAGCCCGAGCTCGGCCGTCTTCGTCTTCAGGCCGTAGTTGGCGCTGTCGAAGCCGTAGGTGTAGGAGAGGGTGATGGAGGTCTGACCCTGTTCGATGGGGCCTTCCTGCCAGGTCACATAGTTCGTGATATCCCGCTCGAGACCGTTGGCCAGCTTGGCAACGACCTTCATGCCGGAGGCATCGAACGTCTCGCCGACCTTGTAGCTCATCTTCTCCGGGTTTTCCCTGACCTCGATGGACAGGATCTTCGAGGTGATGGCCATCATGTAGCAGGAGTCGTTCTTGTAGTAGATCGTGCCGGTGCTGTCTGCGATGGTGGAGCAGATGCAGTACTGTGCCAGCGGGGACTCCGGCGTGAAGATCTCGCTGTAGCCGGAATCCGTGGCCGTCTTCGGCTCAGTCTGGCCCGGGCGATCCATCAGGACGGAAATGCCGCCGGGGGTGTAGTTGTAGGGAAGGTAGATGAACACATAGCCGTCGCCCGCGCCGTCGCCGTCGAAGTCCTTGTCGACATAGGCCGTGGAGACCATGGCCGAGGTCTGCGGATAGCCGACGATGCCGTAGGAGTAGGCATAGCTCATTTCGCCGCTTTCGACGTCGAGATCAATGACCTCGATGCAGTGGCCGCCATTCTGCGAGAACTGGCCCTTGTTGCCGGAAACGCCGAGGTAGATGCGCCCGTTGTAGACGGACGGCGTGCAGGTGGACATGATGGCGCCGGGCTTTTCCTCGCTGGTGTAGCCCTCGGCGTCCTTGAGTGCCAGAGACTTGAAGTCCGTGATCCTGCCGGTTTCCCAGTCGATGGCGGCATTGTAGATATAGCCGCCCTTGGACGTGAAGAACACACGGTCAGAATCCGGGTCATGGGAAACGTTGGAGCGGATATCACCCTTGCAGCCGTAGTGGGAGTCGAGCAGCTTGCCTGTCAGGCGGTCGAAGACCAGCAGGGCGGAGGTGTTGATATAGTCGCCCTCGCCGGAGCCGTCGTCCGTGCCGACGATGCAGAGGTTATCTGTCACATAAGCGCCTGCCCAGTAGAAGCCGCCGACGCAGGCATAGGACCAGGAGGCGAGCTTGGCTTCGTCCGTCTTCGCCGGGTCCTCGTCCGTCACGGAGATGGCAACGAAGTTGCCGGGCTTGCTCTCGCCGTTCCAGAAGCCGACATAGATGTAGCCGTCGTGGTACGTCGGGGAGGTATTGGGCTGGCCGCCGAGCGGATCGGTGTAGATCCACAGGGATTCGAGCGTCTTGGCGTTGAAGGCCTGGATCTTGCCGCCGGACAGGCCGACAAAGATCATGCCGTCGGCATAGGTTGCCGGGTTGATGGAGAAGCTGGAGGTACCTGCCATCGTGCCCTCTGCGAGCACCTTGCCGGTGTTGACGTCGAGGCGCTTGATGGTGCTGCCGGTGTAGGTGATGAGGCCACCGTCCACCAGAATGGGGGAGCCGGGAGCGGCCGCCCAGCCTGTGCCGTACTTCGCAGCCCACAGCAGCTCACTGTCCTCACTCGTGTAGGGCGTGGGGGCGTTCGTGATGCCAAGGTGATTGCTGCCGTTGCGGAAGTTAGGCCATTCGGCGGGGAGATCCTTGACAAGGGTCGTGTTCTCTTCGGCTGCGGTCAGCGTGATCTTGAGCACGGGCTCGGCCGCGCTGGCAGTCAGGCTGCCGGACTTGCCGACATAGCCCTTTGCCGTTGCGACATAGGTGTAGGCCGCGCCGTCCATCAGGGCATAATCGCCGTTCTCATCCGGATAGATGCTGGTGTTGAACGAGTCATACAGGACCAGCAGGGCGTTCTCCGGGGCAAGCTCTGCACGCACCTTGCAGATGGCGTGCTTCGTTGCCTTGACGGTGTAGGAGGTCGACAGGCCGTCTGCGTTGGAGACGACGACGGTCATGACGTTCTCGCCGTCCTGCAGGGTCCATTCGCCGGACTCCGCGCCGTTGTAGGTCACGGTGTAGCCGTCCTGATATGGCGTGGCGCTGAGCGTGATGGAATCTGCCGTCGTGTCGATGGTGTATTCCGCCGTGCGGTGCGAGAACGTCTCGTTCATGCGCGCGCCGGTCACGTTCAGGGCAGACAGGGTCGGAGTGCGGAACGAGGTGAGCGTGTAGGTCTGCGTATTGCCGTCAACGCCGACCGTCAGGGTGACGGTGTTCGGCTTGGCATCGCGGCTGAAGTTTGCGAGGCTCTGGCCGGAGGTCTTGCCGGACGTAATGGCCGTGGACTGGGTCTTGCCGTTATACAGATTCGTCCACTCGGCCTTGATGGTGGAGCCTTCCGGGGCATTTTCGGACAGCGTGGCCCACAGGAAGGCGCTGAAGCCGTCTGCATCGGGGATGGCGACCTGATATTCGGCCGTCTTACCGTCGAATTCCGGCGTAAAGACATAGTCGCCGGAGGCGTTGTAGGCGGTCAGGCGGAGCGCGGACAGGTAGGCGATCTTCTCACCGCAGCGGCTGCAGATGCCGCCTTCGCCGACATTGTGGCCGAGAGCCGGAATCTCTTCCGCCTTCGTCTCGCCGCAGGCCGTGCAGGTGTAGGTCTTGGAACCGGCCTCGGTGCAGGTCGCGTCGACCGTTGCGGTCACTTTAAACGTGTGCTCGCTCTGGCCTTCGCCCAGCTGCTGCCAGGTGAGGACGGGGTAGCCGCTGTTGACCTTCTGCATGCAGGTGCCGTCAGCCTTGAAGGAAGCGCCGAGCTTCGTGACGAAGTCGGAGGCCTTCATGGCCTCTGCCGTCATCTCTGCGAAGACGGACGGATCGTGCATTGTGGAATAGTTCATCTTGCCGAGACCTTCGAGGCCGCAGGCGAGGTAGTAGACGTTTTCCACTTCGAGGTAGCTGCCCGTGGAATAATCCGCGTGCATCAGACCGATCGCCGCACCGGCGTTGATCGTCTTCAGACCAAGGTCGGTCACGGTGCCGACGTTATAGCAGTTGTGAACGTAGCTCTGCTCATAGGTTCTCGAGGAGCTGGCGTCGAGCTTGCCGACCAGACCGCCGATGCCGCAGTAGTTCTTGTCGCTGTGGCCGGTGATCGAGCCGGAGTTGTAGCTGTCGACGATGTAGCTCGGGCCGTTCGCGGCGTCGGAGCCGCTGCCGACCGAGCCGACGAGACCGCCGACATAGCAGTCGCCGGTGACGGCACCGGTGTTATAGCAGCGCGTAAGCGTCGAGCCGTAGCCCATCTCGCCAAACAGACCGCCGATGCCCTGATTGCCGCCGTTGTAGGCTGCAAGGCCGATCGTGCCGGTGTTGTAGGAGTCGACCGTCTTCGTGGACTTTACGGCGCCGCCAAAGCCGCCGATCTTCGTGCGGCCGGTGATCGCACCGTTGTTCACGCAGGAGGTGTAGGTCGTCGTCTCACTCTTGGCCGCGAAGCCGGAGACATAGTCGCCGTCCGTGGTCACGGTGCCGTTGTTGACGCAGCGCAGGAAGTCTGCATTCTTCACCGTACCGGCAAAGCCGCCGACATAGCTCCACGGATAGGGGGCAGAGCCCTTCTTCGCGGTGACGGCAACGTTCGTCGTGATATCGGTGAAGGAAACATATTCCGCACCGCCAACGAGGCCGCCGGAGTAAGCGAAGGAGTTGCGGTAGTTTTCGGTGATGTCCAGCTTGCCGGAGAGCATCAGGTTCTTGATCTCCGCCTTCTTGTCGGCCGTGCCCTTGACATAGCCGAAGAGGCCGAGGTACGGAGCGCCGACAGATTTGTCATTGGAATCGAAGGTGATGCTCATGCCGGTGATGCTGTGGCCGTCGCCGTCAAAGCTGCCGGTGAACGGCTGCTTCTGGGAGCCCATCGGGGTCCACGCTTCGGTCAGCTCGATATTGGCAGTCAGCTTGCCGCTGATGGCGGTATCGCCGCCGTTGACCTTCGCTGCGAACCACTGCAGCTGCTTCTCGCTGGCGATGCCGTAGACGCCGCTTTCGTCCTGCGTGGGGATCGCGGGGTCCTTTTCACCGCAGCGGATGCAGGCACCGTCTGCGCCGAAGGTGTGGCCGAGGGCCGGAAGCTCTTCCGTGCGGGTCTCGCCGTGCACGCTGCAGGAGAACGTCTTGACACCGGCCGTCGTGCAGGTGGGCTCCGTCGTGATGACGCCTTCATTCCACTGACAGGGCTGTGCATCGCCGCTGGAGAGGACGATCTTTGCCGTTGCGGGGGCGTAGCAGGCGTCCTCCGTGCCGTAGTTCGGGTCATAGCCCAGCAGGTAATAGGTACCGGCCTTCAGCGAGGCCGTGTCGAGCGTGTAGCTGCTGCCTTCGCTCGTAAGCTCCTGCTGCTGTTCCCAGTTTTCATTGTAGAGCTTCACATTGAGACCGGTGATCGGCTCAAAGGACTCCGTGCCGCCGTCGGACACGGACTTGGTGTCATACTTCTGCGTTTCGAATGTGATCTTTTCACCGACCTTGGCGGTGTAGTCGTCCTTGTCAAAGCGGGCGAATGCGCCGTAGGTCCAGAAGCTCCAGTTGGAGAACATGGCCAGATCGATCGTGTCGTTGTCGGACAGCAGAATGTAGTCTGCCGTGGAGCCCCAGCCCGCAGACATCAGGGGATAGACGTGGTTGCGGTAGTACATGAGGTTCTCGTTATGGCCCCAGAAGTTCTGCATGTACATGGACGTGGCGCTGCCGGAGATGAGCAGCGCATTGCGCGTATCCTCATAGGAGCCGCCGAGCATGTCATTCACGCCTTCGCCGCTGCCGGTGAATTCCAGCAGGCCGGATGTGCCCTTGCCGCAGTCCTTCTCGGCCACGCCGAGGTAGTAGCGCTCGAGCATATAGATGTAGAGGTGCAGGAGCGTCGGGCGCTGCACGATCTCGTTGTCCGTATAGCTTCCGGAGCCGTTCTCCGTGTGGTAACGGTTAAAATCGTCCAGACCGTACAGGGACAGGGGGAAGTACGGGACCTTGACCTCCAGATGCGACAGGATGGTGCCGCCGTCGTCCTTGCCGATGATCGGTGCGCCGTCGCTCGAGATGGTCACATAGACGGTGACGGAGGCCTGGTCGGTCTCGTCATAGCCGTACTGGTTCTTGTCGCCGTCCTCCACGGCCTCGACCGTGATGGGAACGGTGACTTCGGTGCTGCCGCCGCCCGTGCAGGTAGCGGTAATGCCGATGCGGAATTCCCCTGCCTCGGCAGAGGTGAACTGCAGCGTATTGTCCTTGATATAGACCTTATCGCCGTAATCCGCCTTCAGCGCGAAGCTGAGGGCGTGCCCGTTCGGGTCGGTGAACACCGTTCCGAGCGGGAGCTGGTACAGCGCACCGACCTTGACGGGATCGGGCGCCGGGGTACTTACCGCGATGTCGCAGTTCGCCGCGAAGACCGCGGGGATCATCGACAGAAGCATGGCAAGCACCAGCAGGATGCTCAGGATTCTTTTCATGCTGCTTTCCTTTCTTTTGGGGAACCCATTGAGGATACGATTAGTGGCTTCCCAGATTTATTTATCTTCAGACCGTTGACGGTCAAAAAGATCAAAGCCGCAAAAAAACAGCCTGACAGGAAACTACATGGGAGACATGGAGTTTTTGGCAAGCTGCTGCATCGTGGGGCGGGTCGGCGGCACCCGACCCGCCCACAGGAGGAGAACACCCGGTCATGCGCAGCGGGAACGCATCCGCTGCCCCGAATCGGGCACAAAAAAACGGCTGAAAGGATAGATAGACTATCCCCTCAACCGATTCGGGCAAAGTAATGCATCACAGTAGGTCTTCTGGGTCGCGCATCCGGGAGCAAAGCCCCCACGGCCGCTGCCCTGCCTTCTCAGGGTTCCCCAATGACCGGCTTTCGCCGACGGGCAGCGGACTCAACGCTCACAGCGACGGTTATCCCAGAGGCGCAGCGCGCCTCCCTCGGGGTATTATCCCCGTTCCCTTGTTTACCCGTATGCCTGACGGGGTCACCCCGCGCCGTTGCGTACATACGGTCTCTGCAAGCAGAATATTCAGTTCCTGCCGCACAGGCTTTGTGCGGACTGCTTTGATTATAGACCATGCGGGCGCGCCTGTCAAGCACCGAAATCCGTATTTTTTTAGCGAATGCGGAAACACACACCGGAACGGGCTTGACAAAAAAATCGGCCCTTGCTATACTGAGAGCAATGGAAGCTTCAAGTGCTTCCGCTGCCGTCCGGGCAGCGGGAGAGGATAGGGAACCGGGTGAGAATCCCGGACGGTACCGCCGCTGTATGCGCGGAGGCCGCGTGCAGGGCGAAAGCCGGTCATTGGGGAACCCTGAGAAGGCGCGCGCGGCCGTCGAGGCGTGAGTCAGAAGACCTGCTTGGGGAGGCTCTGCCCGCATGGTGCGGGAAACGGGGCATATTGTTGTGCGCAAATGCGGACGCTGCAACGATTGTTGCAGTGTCCTTTTTTTCTGGGGGTCGTGCCATGAGACGGAAAACAATCTGGGGCCGGGTCTGCACGGCCGTGCTGATCCTTTCGCTTCTGGCCGGTGCGGTGGCTGTCGTGTTCACGGGCGGACGGGTGCGCCCGCCCGATCCGCTGCCGGAGCAGGCGCAGGTCCTGCAGCCGGACCGACAGG
>ENA-ORUB01003441-ORUB01003441.1-human-gut-metagenome-genome-assembly--contig:-NODE-3441-length-13334-cov-13.007983_pt1 | contig 13334 bp, 14 predicted proteins | sample MGYA00241918_ERZ509200 | MGnify/ENA primary metagenome ERZ509200 (study PRJEB26280, sample SAMEA2338853) | human gut metagenome | biome: human gut; feature: human-associated habitat; material: faeces... | reverse complement strand
TACCACTAAAGTATTCGTCAAAGGTGAGAGGCCAGATGCGTATCTCGTCACCTCTGCCTCGGAACTCAGTCACAACATCACTTGACAGGAAACGAGAGTTTGAGCCAGACACATACACATCTACATTCCGCATGTGTGTCAAGCTAAGAATAACCTCCACAAATTCTTCTACTAGCTGCACCTCGTCCAAGACTACATAATAAGGATTGCCATCATCCACAACCTTTGAATCTATATAGTCGAGCAAGGCTTCAGGCTTTCTCAACCGCCTGTTTCGGAAATCATCAAGTTGAATTTCGATGATATGACTATCTGTCACCCCATGTTCCAACAGCCAATTATGCCAAATGTCAAACAGCAGGAAAGACTTTCCACATCGTCTGACACCTGTTATAATCTTAACAAGACCGTTTCCACGTCCTGCGATAAGTTCATCCAAATATTTCTTACGTTCAAATATCATATTAGAGTACTATTTTTGATATTGGTATCATATTTTACACCACAAAGATAACGTTTTTATCTCGAAATACGGCATAAACAATGGAAAAACTGCGCTTATCAAGTAAAAAAACAGCTAAACGTAGCTTCGTAAACTACACAAAAATGCTTTATAGAACAAAAGGGTATGACATGTAATCACACCCTTCAAGGGAGTCGTTTCAACCGTACCCCTTTATGAATTCGTGTCGCTGTGTATGAAGATTCCGTCCGCCGACACCATGAAATGCTTGAAATGGCTGCTTATAAAGACAGCATCGCCAATACTCTTTGGAAAGAATTAAAACAAATAAAAAGGGCTATAAAAAACTCCAAATAGTTTTTGTAACAATCAACAATTTACGAAATGAGAGGGAATACTTTTAATATAGTTCCCTCTCATTTCGACAGTGTAAACTTGCATTTGAGATAATTTGAACACCCATAAAAAGAGCAATGTCTAACAACCTATAAATGGGATTTTTTATATGACATTCCTATAAATTTACAATGTAAATGAATATTTGATGATGAACTCACGTGGGCGCAATCGATGAACTGTATGAGTTATATAATTGTATTTTATAATTTTACGTTCGTAGGTGTTATTACCAATTAGATTGTTCAGACTGAGAGAAATTGTACTGTTTTTTAACTGATAGGATATTATCATATCGGAAAAGAAGTTGAATGATGATGACTGATCATTACTATGGTAGAACTCGTTTTTCCATTGCACTACCCATTTCTTTGGAGTAACAAACAAGTCAAGTGTATGGTTGAAGGTGTTTGTGCTTCGGTTATATGTAGCCAAATCACCGACCTGCTCTTGTTTACTCTCAGTGTGAAATAGATAAGACTTTTCTTCTACTGAGAACCAGATGCAAGGCCTATAAGAAAGTGAAACAGAAGCATTGACATTTCGGAATCTGTTAGGCACAGGATTGTCACTCCATAGACTATAGAAATTACTTTGACTGATATAGGCATCCATTCCTACAGACAGTTTAGACCCAAAATCTTTTGTTAATTTCCCACTTGTATAAAACGTTTTAACACCTCGCTTGTGTGCCGTGGCTATGGAGTGGTAAATAAGTCCATCTAATTGATGAGAATATAGCATGCTGTTTGGACTATAGTTGTAGCCTGCACGCAACGATGTGAACAATCCATAACGGACGTTTTTATAAGAGGCGTGAAAGTTGACCGTATGTATCTTCATATTGTAGAAATTACCATTTCCGCTTTTCTGTATTAAATAACTTGTAAACAGAGGTTTTTGGCACAACTCAAGCCCGTCTTTCACTTGTTCTGAATAGGAATAGGTAGAGGATATGCTCCAACGAGCACTGGGCTTGTATGTCAGTGACAGATATGGTTCAAACTCGATATATTGACGTTTCTTCTTATCAAAAGATTGTGCAAGCAAAGCGAGTGGCAAGCTGATATTCCAACTGAGTCTTTCGTTCTGTTTGTATAATCCAACAGCAGCCTTTGTACTATATTGTACATAGTTGAAGGACAGCATACTGTTTCGTTCTTCTATATGTTGTGTGAAGCCTTCATTAGCGATGCTGTATTGTGCGTTGATTTTGCCTAAAGGATGACTGAAAGCTGTTTTAGCTCCCCAGTACACAACCTGCTGATTTAACTCCTGCACGATATCTTTGGCAGTCAGCAACTTACTCGGCAGATAATTGTAAGAGAAATAAACGCGGCTATTCAGATGCTTTCCATTCTTCAATTTATTTATCATTTCAATCTCATTAGATAGAGTACGCTTATATGGTTTAACATACTGATTTTGCTGCTGTGAATTGACGAGCGTAGTTCCTGTGCTATGATCAAATGTAAAGTTGGCTCTGAAATTATTGGTTAGAAAAAGTCTGTCACCATTCACACGATAAAGCAATTCACCTCCTGCAAAGTTCTTATGACTTCGTGCATGTGAATATTCTGCAATACGATTATCGGTTGCAATGTCTGTATATTCGGTAACAACATCTTCTTCCACTTTTGTCTCATCAAAAACACCGCTCAACAGAAAACGTAAATCAGCATCTTTGCCTGCTTTAAAAAGCCAATTGGAAGATAACATATGTGTTTGGTTCATTCTGGTTCGTGAAGGGGCAAGATCAGGGACATTCATGGATATATTTTCCACAAAACTTGAAGCCTCAGGCATTCCATAGCCAAAGAATTTTCTCAGATTGACTCCTTCTTTTAATTCTTCTCCGGAGTTGTTATATTTATACAAAGAAAAGGTTTGCATCTTTCGTGAAAAGAGCATGGAATTAATTCGACTGTCACATAAAATGTCCACATTTTTTTGCAAACTGCTTCCTGCTCCCAAATCCACCACACCTTGCCAAATATTTTTTGCATCATCGCGAAGTGCAATATTTAGTGCAGCCTGTTCTGAAAAGTCAAGACCACGCAACATTTTAATATTCTGATGATTCTCATAAACTTGTACAGATTTTACCTTGTCGGCAGAAAGATTCTCTGAAATTTGAGCATATTTTGACCCAAGCATATCCATACCCTCAATGTAGAACTTGTTAATTCGTCGTCCTTGATACTCTATCGTACCATCTTCGTTCACCTGCAGACCTGGCATTTTTGCAATGACATCAGCAATACTTCGATCTTGTCGTTGTTTAAAAACATTCACGAGATAGGTCAATGTATCACCACGTTGCGCAATGCGTGGTGCTTTTATTTTTACTTCTTTAAGATTGTACGAGTGCTCTTTTAAGACAATGGTTTGCCCCGACTTATAATGCTGTATATCGATGGAATCCTTGACAAAACCGAGTAGATTAAACGTAAGTATTCCCCTCTTTCCTTCTGGACACGACAAAGCAAAATATCCATCAGCATCTGTGCGTGTAAAAGCTAATGGCTTCTTGTCTGTACTGTCCAATAAAACCACAGACACAAATTCAAGCGGTGCATGTTGTTTATCTACAACACACCCCGTTAATGACTGAGCACGACCTATTGTATAAGTTACAAGGAAGAAAAAAAATATAATCCATTTATTCATACTGATCCATTAAACAGGCATTAAAACTCCGTTGTGCTTTAGGTGGTTCGCTATAGCCGCTACCCTGCAAACGGTTGGTGGTATTCCATTGGTCTTTCCAGTAATCTTTCAGTAGGCGTTGAAACTTCACAGGAGTCAAATGTTCATAACGCTTTGGCTGAAAACTGATGGTTACAGTTTGATGCAACTGCTCAATTCCAGTGGCTGTAAACGAAAATTCATTTTTACTTTCGGAAGCTGCCAATATGAGTCCTGGCAGACCACCCAATTTCCATGGACCATTATCAAAAGGCAAGTCTAAAGTATACCATGCCGTCCAAGTCCGTCCACGAAACTGGCAAATGGCTTTATGACATGGATAACCGATAATTAGAGTATCACCTTCAACCAGTTTCCATGAAAAGGTTGGAATAGGTTCATCGTAACAGAAGAAGAAGTCATTATGCAAAACATCTGTATAAGTGAGTTTCCCTTTTTGTGGAATATGCTTATAAACCTCATACTCGCGTCCTTTCTTTGAGCCAAATCTATTTCCTAAAAATTGCAGATAGCTCATGGGGTCAGAAGTAGCACTTCTTACGGAATCAAGCTGATGCTGAAACTGTTCAAAACGTTGACTATAAAACTTAGACGAATATTTTCCTATATCTAACAGATCAGTGTCATCAAAAGCTTCCTTTTGCTCCTCTGTGTGTTTGTACAATGCTTGATACTGCACACGTACATTTACAGTGTCCGTCATTTCTTGTGAACAGGCACATATCGTGAAGGCATAAAATGCTAATATACTAAAGATTAACTTCATAGTCTATATAAATATATATATCGCATAGTTATCATTAACACAATTCATAAAAATTTTCATAGACTTCATACAATGATAATTTAAGTTCACATTCTTTCGTTACATCTTTACCGTATTTTGTTAATACATCTGAAATGTTTAGAGTTCTATTAAACTTGTATCCTTTATAAGAAAATAGTACTCCATCAACACGTCGTGTATAATAACCATTTATAACTACTGCTACCCAAATGGTCTGGGTGGTAGTAGAACTGCATCTTCTCGTATGCGTCGCCCTCTTGGAAGTTATTCTTTGCAGCTCTCGACAAAGCTCGTGCCTGCGCAGCCTCCAAGCTGCCGTCATTGCAGCAGAAGCCCTTGCCATCGACATAGGCGTTATTGTCCTCACCATTGTACGGCACTGCAAATGTTGCATAATTATCCTTAATGACCTGCAACTGCCCGGTATATTTTCCTTTATAATCAATATACAAGCCGTCAGTTTCATTACCTAGATACAGAGTGGGGACCATTTCAAAATTATATCTTTCTTATTTTACAGATGGGTTTAATCGTTCTTGTAATGAATGTATCAAAGCATCTTTGGCCGTCAAAGTATCATCTTTTGCCTTCACAACATCTTGAAGAGCCTCCAATTGCTTGCGCAATGATTCATTCTCTATCATAAGATTTGTATTGACAGATACATTTCCAACAGTATTGTTGTTACCACTAACATTGTTCGCCCTAAACGAACTTCCAACGCGAAAGTAATCCAACGGCATATGAAAGAAATCGGCCAGCACCTCCAATTTAGAGAGGCTAATATCTTTTGTACGTCGGAAATAGCTCATTGTCTGTTTACTCTTCTTGAACAGCAAGCCTATTAACTCCTGTTGTTGCTCCTTTGTCAAACCTGCGTACAGGTTGTCTATCAAATCTAAATTCAACATAATGCTATATAATATTATAATGATGTTGTGTTAATTTGTACTAATACGCCCAATATATTGAGCATAAAATTTTGTTTTATCCAAAGTTTGAACTACTTTTGCATGCAAATATAATCAAAATCTCAGATATACAATCAGGGAATAGTAATTTTTTGCGATAAAATATTAAGCAAATGACACAAAAGGAAATTGCAGACTATTATAGTAGGCTATCGAACGGTGAGAAAGGGCGTTTTACCGCTTTCCTTAGTATGACACTCGGTGGCTCTCCGCACACTTGGCAGCAAAAGATATTGGGATGGACTCGCAATATAATAGGCAGACCCATGTCGCCAGTTGTCGAAAAGGAACTGACTTCAATCATCGAGAAAGACAAATGGAGGATGTCGTATTAAAATATTAAGCATCGACGTATATAATGAAGCGAATAAAGGACAAATACATAGACATTGTAAAATCACGAGTTGATATTTGCCAGCTCGTGGTAGACCTCTGTCCTGGCACGGTGTTAAAGCCGTCTGGACCACATAGAAAGAAATGCTGTTGTGTCTTTCATCAAGAGGATACCCCTTCCTTGATGTTGGACACCACGATGAACCGTTATAAATGCTACGGATGTGGCAAAAGCGGTGATGTCATTTCTTTTGTAGAGGAGTGCCAAGGCGTTGGATTCATTGACGCTATACGTTGCCTTTTGGATATGTACTGTCCCGATGTCGATACCCATGACCTTTTCGACCAAAGCACGACCCCAGAGCAGGAAGAACGTGACAGAAAGGCAGAAACCATGTATATCTATAACCAGTACGCCCAAGAGTTCTTTCGAGCGCAGTACGAGGCAGACAATGATGAAGCTGCAGCCTGTCGCAGATATGCCGAAAAAACGGATGGTTCCACAAATGGGCGTTGGGATAAGGATTTCTGCCGAACATTCGGTCTTGGCTACAGTCCAGCAAGAGGGAACAAATTTCTTCAATATGCAAAGGATAAGGGACTAAATCTGCAAATACTGGTTGAGATCGGTTTGCTCGGAGAGGATGACAGTCGCCCAGGCAATTACTACGACTTCTATCGAGGTCGATTGATGATACCGCAGCGTGATAGATATGGCAGAGTACAAACCTTCACGGCAAGAAGCATCAATCCACAGGCATCCGTCAAATACCTCAATGGACGTGACAGCCTTATATATAGAAAGAGTACATCCATTTTTGGCATTGATATAGCCATGAAAGCAGCGCGTCAATCGGGTAAGGTGTATCTTGTAGAGGGCGCACCAGATGTTATGCGTCTTCAATCATTGGGTATAGCCAATGTGATAGCCTCACTGGGAGGCAGTTGGTCAAAGGAACAACTTGGATATTTCAGCAAGTTCAGTTGTAGTCTGTGCTTCATCCCCGACAGCGATAAGCCCAAGGATGGTGAGAAATTTGGAGCTGGAGAAAAGTTCGTATTTGCCAATGGCAGACTGGCTACAGAGATGGGTTTTCAAGTCTCAGTGCGTGAAATACCCAAAGAAGGTAACGTCAAACAAGACGCAGACTCGTACATCACCTGTCTTGAACGTTGGGAAGGTCTGACAGAAAAGGACTTCATACTTTGGTATGCCGACAAACACTACGATACAGAAAGCACCAACGATGACCAGCTGAAAGTTATCAGCGATGTATGCGACCTGCTTGTCAACATACAATCGGAGGTGCTTCAAGCTTCTCTGTTGACGGATCTGAAAGACAAATACCGTAAAGCCTCTGTTTGGAAAGGCGCTTTAGCAGACGCTGCAAGAAGACGGCAGGAACAGAAACGGAGGCAAGCCATCAAAAAGTCAGATGAGCTTGAAGGATATCGTTTCTACAGGAAGAGCTATCACTATTACGACCTTGACCCACAAGGACGTGAAAGAGCTTGGACGAACTTCATCATTCGCCCATTGTTCCTCATTGCTGATGACAACAAGCCAAGCCGTATCTTTGAATTGGAAAACGAAAACCGCATCAAACGAACCATAGAGCTACAGCAAGCCGACGTGACAAAGCTTGACCGCTTCAAAGAGAAAATCGAAGGCAAGGGCGACTTCCGCTTCTTCGAGAAACAGGAAAAATACGAATTATTGAAAGCATACATCTACGGCAAGACAGAAGAAGCACAGCGAGTACCGCAATTGGGGTGGAACAATATAGGTGAGAGAGGCTTTTATGCTTTTACCAATGGTATTGTATATGAAGGAAAGTGGAAGCCTGTCGATGATTATGGCATCATCCGGCTTGACAATGAGAATTTTTACTTGCCAGCTCTTTCAAAGATACACAAGCGCAACAAGAATGCCTATGTCAATGAAAGACGTTTCATCCATGCCCCAAAGCGTGAGGTAGCTGCCCAAGAATACTTCATGTTGCTCCATGAGTTATATGGAGATAATGGTATAGTAGCCATCTGCTTTTACCTCGCCACATTGTTTCGTGACATCATCACTGATACGACACGCTCTTTCCCTATATTAAATATCTACGGCAAGAAAGGCACTGGAAAGACAGAATTTGCACTGTCGCTCATCAATCTGTTCCAGAGAAATCCAGAAGTCAGCAATTTGGACAGCACCACCTACTATGCTATGGGTGACAAATGTGCTGAAGTCAGCAATATGCTCGTCCATTTTGATGAATACAAAAACTCGTTGAGCAAGAAGCACATAGACTTTCTGAAAGGTATCTATGACAATGCCGGACGCTCGAAAAGGTCAGCAGACGGGGAACGAAGGGAGTCCACGAATGTAGACTGTGGTGTTGTGCTCACCGGGCAAGAGATGCCAACGGCAGATATAGCCCTGTTTTCAAGAGTTATCTTCTTGGAGTCTCAGAGAAGTGAGCGAACAAAGGAAGAAACTGACAAGTACCAGACATTCATGAAATTGCGCAATATGTGTCCGACCAATATAACAGTCTGTTTGATGCGTTATCGTGACAACTTTAACGCGGGATGGTTGGGTGCATGGAAAAGAGCTTTGGGTGAGATAAAGAGCGAGGTGGATTACAGTACCATAGGAGAACGCTTCATCAATAACTGGGCAATGATGTTGGCAACCTACTATTGTTTACATTCCATAGCGGAAGAGCTTCCTTTCTCCGAGAAAGATGTGCATGACATTTGCATTGAGGGGCTGAAGTACCAACATTCATTGTGCAACAGCACGGACGAGATAGCAGTATTCTGGTCGATGTTCTCCAAGGCAAGACAACTTGGAGACATAAGGGAAGGACAGGACTACAAGGTTTGCCTGATGAAAACGTTGAAAGTGACAGCAAAAGGCAAGCAGCGCAAGGTGGTAGACTTTGAAACGGACAGATACGTCCTCTTTATAAGGGAGAAAATTTGTATTGCTAAGGCAAACATACAAGCAAGAAGAGAAGGCAAAGTTCTTATACCAGACGAGTCATTGCTCTCTTACCTTGTATCGACCCCAGACTACTACGGAAAAACCAACTCTCCGTTGAAGTTCTATATCCTTGACGAGAATGGAAAACCGACAAGAAAAGCCAATAATTCAGGAAATACATCACTCGTGTTTGACCAAGAACGTGCGCTTGCGTTTGACTACCAGTCCATTTGTGGAAATTACGACATCAACCTTGTCACGGTCTCTGAACCAGAAAAAGATAAGTTCAATAACGAATAGAATGATATGGCATCACAAAATAACATCTATCCTCTTTTCTTCATATTGGAAAGGGTGCGTAATGGTTACATCCTTACTGCAAAGGAAGAAACAGGAGGATTAAAAGAAGCTGAATTTCGCAAGGAGGTGGTATCAGAAGAGAAAATCAACGCTCGGATAGGTCAGATGCTCCACCTTGATGCAATGGTGAAAGAGCATCCCGTTGTGTTTCATGTAGAAGCAGTCGGTGAAAGCACATACCAGATGGCGAACGAACGTTCTTCTGATGAACTGACGGAAGCAAAGCTCGCCTATGTCCACATCAACAGTAAGGATATAAAGGACGGCTCCATTCTGTCCTTGCTGATTAAGGACACCGACTCGATTGAGGTCTATGGCATTGAGGCTGAACGAGCAGCCAAAAGCAACAACTTGCCTCTTGTGCGAGTCAATGGAGTGCCAGTGCTAAGTTTTCCCAATACCAAGGATGGCAAGAAAGCCTTGGCGACTTGCGTTGGCAGGACATTACTCACGGAAATCAGCATCCAACAGCTTACAGACTGGTACCATTCCCACAAAGTATTGATGGAAAAGGAGAATAAGAAAGGGAAATAGGCATATAATTTTGAGCAGAAAGATACAGAATATTGTACGGCTGTAAAGTTCTCAATATAAGGAAGTGTCACGCTCAATATATTAAACGACATAATAAAACAATTTGAGAAATGAGCACAAGAATTATCGCCGTAGCCAACCATAAAGGTGGTGTCGGCAAAACCACAACAGTAGCAAATCTTGGAAGCATTCTTTCCAAGAAAGGTTTCCGTGTGTTGTTGATTGACCTTGACGCACAGGCCAATCTCACAACTTCGTTGGCATCCTCTTTTGATGGAGCCACAATCTACGAAGCACTGACCGGCAAGGTGGAAACCTTACCAGTCATTGAAATCACAGACAGTTTGCATCTCGTTCCTGCATCCTTGACACTTGCCATGGTTGATGTGGAACTTTCCACAGCCATAGCAAGGGAGAGCATCCTCTCTGAAGTTCTGGAGAAAGCGGAAGTCTCAGCAAAATACGACTTCGTGTTGCTTGACTGCCCTCCCTCTTTGGGTTTGGTAACGCTCAACGCCTTTACAGCCGCTACCGACATTATCATCCCTCTCGTTTCTGAGGTGCTACCATTCAAGGGACTGACCATGATTAACGATTTCATCAATATGGTAAGCCGAAAGCTCAACCCCCAAGCTCACATTACTGGCATTCTTATCACACGGTGGGAAGGAAGCAAGTTGTCAAAGGGTATTGAAGAAAAATTGCGTGAGGCAGTAGGTGACATCGTTTTCAATAGCAGAATACGCAAGAACATCCGTCTTGCAGAAGCCCCATTGGAAAGTCGCAGCATTCTGGACTACGACAAGAATTGCAACGGAGCCAAGGATTATCTGTTGTTCGCAGAAGAGTTTCTAAATAGAATGACACAAGTATAGGAGGATTGACTATGGACAACAAGAGTCTGGACGCTTTGTTCACAGGACTTACGGTGACGGGCAACCCACAATCGGAGACAACGAACACGCCAAGAACGTCCGAAAAGGGAAAGAAGGGAAAACAGTTGTCGGCACGAGCAAAGCAGAAAAAGCTGGAGAAAGAGAGACAAGAAGAACGGTTCTGTACAATAGTTAGCTCTGACCTTCTGAAAAAAGTGCGCATAATCGCCACTCGTGAAGGGTTACAGATTAAAGATGTAGTGGAAGCTGCATTTGAGAAAGCCATCAGTAACTATGAGCGGAAACATGGAAAAATAGAAGACGACCCCAAGAAGAACGTTAAGGATCTCTTCTGACTTCGAACATCATTATATATATCGATACATCATAATTGATTGTGTAGGAATACTCAATTATTATGTCGTGGTGGCAGGTTGTTGTGAAACACTCTGCCACTTACGCTATTTATATCATTCTAATACAAAGGAAAAATACAATTCTTTGGTTCTATTCTATATTCTCGTTAGAACCAATCTACCATTATCCCATTGGAAACCCCTGTTATTTGGAACTTTATATAAAGATAGTGAGCCATGCATGGTAATTTTGTGTTCGCAATTCACGAATTACCAACAAAAAAATGAATGATTATGAGTCCATTTATAATTTTCGTTATCGTATTGACCATCGCATATGTATTGTACTATGCGACCATAATAACAATGGATCTAAATGCGAAATCCAAGAAAGAAGGAGAACATGAGGAAACCATTTCTGCAAGTGATACAAAAGAAGCGGAAGAAGAAAACGCTCCACAGACCGTCTTGGAAGATACCAAAACTGGAGGCTTCTCATTTTTAGAGTCAACCGAGGCACAGGGAAATCCTGTCGAAGAAGCTGAAGAAACAGAACCTGCACCAGCAATAGACGAAGGCATCCTGCCTGAGACTACAGAAACTCCGACAGACGCGAATAGAGACAATCATTTGGGTATGGAAGACATGTCATCACAGGAAGACAATCCTGAGAATGACGATGACAAAGAGGCTCCTATTTCAACTTCAATGTTCCGCGAAGAAGCCACATCAGAAGAAAAGCAGGAAGAACTTTTTGATGAAAGCAAGGCTTTTGACCAGGATTTGACCCAACCGCAATATGCTATCAGCTCCATCATTGACAATGAGAAAGACGCAGCCTTGATTCAGCGAATAGACGCAATAAACCAAAGGTTGGTGGATTGCAAGACTGAGGGCGGATTAAGAAACCCAATGCAACTTGCCAGTGAGATACGAGAAAACAGAGAACATAGCAATATCGACTTCCAAGATGAATACACCCAATGCTAACATCCCATACAGACTATGCACTGCACTATTGGCTGTATTATGCATTCAAGATATTTCAGCCAGATGTGGGTCTGTGGACTATTCATGGGGAGCGGATGGACTTGCCGAAGCAACCGCATTCGTTGGCACCATGATGATATACACTGTGGAAATTCTGTATGCCGTGGCAGGTATTGTGGTGATTGTGGCCGCATTGCAAATCGGTATAAAGATGAACTACCATGAGGGAGACATCACCAAAAGCATGATGATGCTTTTCGGCGGTATCCTCTTTATGATCGGTGCTTCAATTGTCATGCCAGCGTTGTTTGGCTATCAAGACATGAATTTCGTATTTTAGACTATTTAATCGCGAATAAAATAGAGTTATCACAAATTGTAGAACTAAAAAAATTAGAAAGTCAATGAAAAAGTTTTTTTCAAACGTCTTTACTCCCATTAAGGCGAAAGTGTCTCACGCAAGGAATCGTGCAAAACTCATGATGATGGGTGCTGCGATTGCCGCTCTAACTCCTATCGGTGCTTCTGCGCAGAACCTGGCCGGTACTGGCTATGATGCAGGAACTTCCGCATTGGAGGAGGTTGCATCCGAGTTGGTCAAGTACATTCCGTATGTAGTCAACTTGTGTTATGCTCTTGCTGGTATCTTTGCCGTTGTCGGTGCCATCTCAGTGTACATCGCCATGAACAACGAGGAGCAGGATGTCAAGAAGAAGATCATGATGACCGTCGGTGCTTGTATCTTCCTTATTGCCGCTGCCAATGCCCTCCCGCTCTTCTTCGGTATTAGTAACTAATCCAAACGTCGTGTTATGGCAAAGATGACAGAGACAAACATGGAATACCAGATGTTTAAGGGATTGCAGCGTCCTTTGGAGTTCATGGGACTTCAGGGACGCTACATCACTTGGGCAGCCGTCACCGCCGGTGTCGGCATATTGGGCTTCATGTTGGTTTACGCTCTGGTTGGTTTCCTTGTCGCATTGGCATTTGCAGCAGTTTCCATAAGTAGTGGAATTGGCCTTATTATGGTCAAGCAACGAAAAGGACTCTACTCAAAGAAAAACGACAAGGGCATTTATGTCTATGCTTACAGAGAGCGTTTGTGAAACATTTACAGCCGATGGGAAATGTAAAGTTATAACATAGTAAACAATCAACGGGTAGGCTCGATCCACGGCGGTAAGAGTCTACCCTTACTTGTATAAACAAAAGCAATGGTCATTTACGTTATCATATTTCTGATTGCCGTATGCCTTGGCATGGCAATTTCCGTGTATTCTTTCGGTACAGGGAGCAAACGAGCCAAAATCTTCAAGGAAATCTATTTCTCCATCGAGGACATAGATGGTATCGGTGTGTTATACACCAAGACCGGTGAGTTTTCTGCCATACTTACAATGCAGAACCCTGTACAGAAATTCTGCGCTGACATAAATGAGTATAATTCTTTCTCAAAACTGTTGTCATCACTGATGTCAACCCTTGGTGAAGGCTATTCCATCCACAAGCAAGATGTTTTCACGAAAAAGAAAGACTAAAAAAGCAAAAAATAGCAGATTTGGGCTTTTGTTTTGAGT
>ENA-ORUB01003437-ORUB01003437.1-human-gut-metagenome-genome-assembly--contig:-NODE-3437-length-13342-cov-3.508467_pt1 | contig 13342 bp, 11 predicted proteins | sample MGYA00241918_ERZ509200 | MGnify/ENA primary metagenome ERZ509200 (study PRJEB26280, sample SAMEA2338853) | human gut metagenome | biome: human gut; feature: human-associated habitat; material: faeces... | reverse complement strand
GACTGTTGTTTAAATACTGATTTGCCAGCTGGTCAATAGACAGAAAACTGTTTTTCTGAATATCCATATTCAAACACTCCTCTGCGTCAGCCGCTTACTTACTGTTCTATGCTTCTTCGGTACCCTCTGTCTTCTCTGTACTCTCGGAATCCTTTTCTTCGGCTTTTTCTTCCGCCTTACGGATCTCCTTCAGTCTCTCGATGTACTTATTCAGACTGGTTACGGTATCTTTGGCCAGGAAGGATTTCTCATAATCACTCATCTTGTTGTATTCCTTCTCCAGCTCATCAATGCTCTCACCATCCGTAGAATCAATGCCGTTTACATTAGGAAGCTTGTTCAGCTTTACAGTAAAGTTATATGCCTTGTTATACGCATCCAGATAATTCGCATCCACAATAGAATCCAGATCATCAATGGAATATTTCTGTTCATTAATATAGAGATACGCCTTATTGTTCTCGTATGCTACATAATCCACCTTTCCCTGTACCAGCTTGGTCTCTCCGGAGGATGTAGTTGTCTTGATGTAGACCTCCTTGCCTACCAGTGCGCTTGCCCTCTGCAGATCCATGCTGCTGGACATATTCTGCATCTGCTCTACCTGTGAGAACTGTGCGTACTGGGATATGTACTCGGTGTTGGATGTGGGTTCCAGAGGATCCTGATACTTCATCTGCGCTACCAGGAGCTGTAAAAATGCTTCCTTGTCCATTCCGCTGCTGGACTTTGCAGCTTTACTCACGGAAGTCTGGGATGCGGTCTCTACGATCTTACCGTTTTCCACGGGTGCAACTAATGCCATTTTCTTTCTCCTTTCTGTTATTTTTTATGCGGTGAAATCCACCGTATTGCCGTTCGCCGACATTATATCCGCTGCGATCCGGTCTTCTTCCGTCTGAGGCTCGTCCTCTGCGAATGCTGTGTTCAGGTTGATTCTGCGGGTGCGTCTTCTGCTTACCCCGGCTCCGCTCTCCTGATCACTCTGATTGCCTCTACCCTGTTCCAGGTTCTGTTCAAACGGATGTGTCTGTACCGTCACTTCAATAGCCTCTACTTTTACGCCCTGTTCCGCGAAGCTTTCCTTCAGCTGAACCATCTGGCTTTCCAGTGCAGCTTTTACGGTTTCATTCTGTGTAATAAAGTTCGCCGTAACCACACCGTTCTTCGATGCTACCTGTACGTGAAGTGTTCCCAGACTTTGCGGATGAAGCTGCATTTCCAGATCGGAGCTGTCCGCCTTTACAGAGACTTTCATGTAATCCATGATCTGGCGCATGATATCCTGTGTATCCGTCGTTTGTGTTCCTTCTGTCTGTGATGCCTGCTGCAATCCGGAGAGGAAATTCTCTTCCTTCAGATTCTGTAACAACAGATTGCCCTGCTGTCCCGCTGTCTGGCTCTCATGTCTGTTCCCCGAATCTTTTGTTTTCTCTTCCTGTGTATTCTGTACCGGTGCCTGTATTTTCTCCTCCGGTTCCTGTTCCACTGTCGGAAGTTCCACATCACTCTGTGATCTCTCTGCCGCATCTGTGGCATGCTCTTCCACTTCCACCGTGATCACAGGTTCCTCTGTCACTACTTTAGTGACCGCATCCTGCCATTTTTCCGGTGTCAGCTGCAGTTCTTCCTGTGCCTGTCCCGTCAGATCCTTCTGCAGATCCAGGATGCTTTTTACATTTCCATACAGCTCTTCATCGGTAAGTAATGCAAAAGAATCCTCCGCTCCGCTGACCGCCATCAACAATTCGTTCAGCTGTACAGGATCCATCAGGTCTGTCTCTGTCATACCCAGTTCATCCATGACTCCCTGTAATTCTTCTTCACTGACCGAAAAGGTATCTGTGATCTGTCCGATCAGGTTCTGTACGATGGTTCCCAGGACTTCCTGGACTTTTTCCAGATCTTTGGCGTCACCATCCTCTGCTTTAACATCTGACTTTTCCTGTGTTCCGGCGAGGTGATCCCGCTGTCTGTCACCGGCCCGTAATGATTGACCGCGTCTGACATCGTTACGTCCGTCGGTCGTGCGTCCACCATTTCCGGTCGTCTGCGCATTGTTCTGGGTCTTATTCCACACTGCCTGGAAACCGGTTCCGGCATTCTGTTTCGCTGCTGTGACCATATCCCGGATCTGTACATTGCCGTCGTTGCCCACACCTTTAATCGTTGTGCCTGCCATGTTCTTTTCTCCCTCCTTTCCCAGGTCCTTTGGCTGCCGGATGGCAGTCTTAACCCTGTAATGATACTACAAATCTTTTATCGGATCTTTCCGCTTTTTTCTTAAGACTCAGGGTCCATAATTTTCGTGATCTTTGCTGCCACTTCAGAATTCATGGCACCCAGGATCTTACCCCTGTCCTCCGCGCTCATCACTTTCAGAATACGGGCCGCCAGATCCAGATTATTAGTCATCTGCTCAAAAATAGCCGCTGCCTGCTTCGGTTTCATTGCAGAATATGCTGCCGCATAATCCTGTATCTCCTGACTCTCTTCCAACTGCGTCACTACCTGCTTATAAATATATTCGGCAGTAGCGGGATCCATGGATTCATAATATTTTTTATATTCTTCCGCACCCGGTCCCTTATCGGAATAGACTACCTCATCATAGAATTCTTTCTGAATCCGCTGGAATTCCACCTGCTGATTCTCGAATTCCTTAAGTCTCAGCACCTCAGCTTTCAGCTGATCCAGTTCTTCCTCCTTTGCTGCAGATGCCGTCTGCGCCTGCTCCAACTGCAGCTCCAGACTCTTGATCTGATCCACCGCATCCTCTAGACTGGTATAGCCACCGTAGGCACTGCCATCCGTAGTCTCTGTTATGGAGTTAGCCGGGAGAATTTTGTTCAGCACAGGCACATCCTTGAGAATGGGAGTCACCACAGAGCTTCCGAATCCCCCGATATCCAGCTTGATGATCGCGCAGATTACAGCCATCCAGAGTACCACGATCAGTATGGTCGCTCCGAAGGTCAGAAGGCTGTTGCCTTCGCTCCCGTCATCCAGAGCATCTTCCTGTTTTGCGATTTCTTTTGCCCGGCGCTTTGCTTCCTTGCGCTCTGCCTGCTGTTCTTTCTTCAGTTTTTTCTTTTCTTCCGCCAGCTGTTTTCTCTCGTTATCCGTTGTCTGCTCTTCCGGAGTCTTTTCTCTTGCCATTTATGTCCTCCCGTTGTCTCAATCCGCCTGCCGGCTTTTTTTGTCCGTAAGTATAACTGGTCAGTTCATCGATTGCTTTACTTTCCGCATGATTTTCTTCCTGCAGAAAAGCCTCGAATGCTTTTTCTCTGAGGGTTTCATGCATTTTTCTCTCTTTCATGGCTTCTGCCATTCGTTCTCTGGCAGCCTCCACATTTTCTTTTGCTTTATCCACCCGGATGCACTGCGCAGCCACCAGACTGTCCATTTTCAAAAGCGCTTCCTTGTTCTCTTCAATGGCCCGCAGATCCAGTTTCCCCTGCAACAGACCACCGGATTCTTCTTCGTATTCCCGTTTTCGCGCCTTCAGGCGTTCCAAATGTTCGATTTCCACATTCAATGCAGTCTGTGCCATACCAAATTCCTGTTTGGCCTGTGTTTCCATTTTTTCTTTGATATTCAGGATGTTCTGCAGGGAATATCTGAACTTTGCCATTTATCTCACTCCTGATTTGCGAACAGGTCTTCCAACATCTGTACCGTCTCTTCAAAGGTAAATTTCTCCTCCGTGCCCTGACACAGGAAGCTGTTCACATCATCGATCTTCGAGATGGCATAGTCAATGTTCGGGTTACTGCCCTTTTTATAAGCGCCGATATTGATCAGATCTTCTGCTTCATTATAGGTAGCCAGTACATTTTTGAGTTTGTTGGCCGCCTGCTTATGCTCTTTGGCTGCGATCTGGCTCATACATCTGGAAATACTCTGTAAAATATCGATAGCAGGGTAATGATTTTTGTGTCCCAGCTTTCTGTCCAGCATAATATGACCGTCCAAAATACTTCTCGCCGTATCCGTGATGGGTTCGTTGAAATCGTCGCCATCTACCAGGACGGTATACAATCCCGTAATGGATCCCACCGCAGCTCTGCCCGCCCGCTCCAACAGTTTAGGCATTTCCGAGTACACGCTGGGGGGATAGCCTCTGGTCACCGGAGGTTCTCCGCTGGCCAGTCCGATCTCTCGCTGTGCCATGGAAAAACGGGTCAATGAGTCCATCATCAGCAGGACATCCTTTCCCCGGTCTCTGAAATATTCCGCAATAGCAGTGGCCGTCTTGGCAGCCTTGTTCCGCTCCAATGCCGGTCTGTCGGAAGTCGCCACGACTACTACCGATCTGCGCATACCTTCCTCACCTAAGTCTCTCTCTATGAATTCCCGGACCTCTCTGCCGCGCTCACCGATCAGCGCAATGACATTAATATCTGCCTTGGTATTTCTGGCAAACATACCCATCAACGTAGACTTTCCGACACCAGAACCGGCGAAGATACCGATTCTCTGCCCCTTACCAACAGTGATCATACCGTCCACTGCCTTTACCCCCAGGGGTAATACCTGGTCGATAATCGCTCTGGACATAGGGTCCGGCGGTGCCGCCTCTACCGGATATGCCACGCCTGTAATCGTGTCTCCATCAATGGGGATTCCCAGTCCATTTACCGTCTTGCCCAAAAGCTTCTCACTTACCGTAACTGTCAGGGGATCTCCCGTATTTTCCACCACACAGCCGAGACCGATGCCATCTACCGAATCATAGGGCATAAGAAGAGTCTTCTTATCACGAAATCCCACAACCTCAGCCATAATGGGTTTTGCCCCTTCCGTTTCCGGCAGGATCCTGCACAGATCCCCCAGCTTGGAATCCGGACCGGCCGACTCAATCGTCAGACCTACCACATTTACCACTTTTCCCAGTTTCCGGTAAAAGGTCTTATCTGCTAATTTATTATATTTTTCAAAATCTATGTTCTTAATGACCATTTATCAGCCTTCGTAGGATAATAATTTTAATTTCTGACGCAGTTCGGACAGCTGTGTTCCCAGTCCGCAGTCAAAAATACCGCCCTCTGTCTCGATCAGGCACTCGCCCTTTCCGAGGGTAATGTCTTTCACGATCTCCACGGTTGCATTCGGCGCAACCGCACCTGCAGAGAACTGCTTTTTCTGCATACTGACATAAGGGTAATCTTCTTTGGACACATGAATCAGAAAGCTTCTGTTATCCTCTGATTTCCGCATGGTAGTGGAGATCAGATAACACAGAACCTCCCGGTAGGAATGCAGGTCTACATGAAAAATATGTTCATAAATTCCGGTGATCGTGTCCACAAATTCAGGTTCCAGCTCGTCCAGCCGCTTCTGGTATTCTGCTTCCAGTCCCGCCGTTTTCTTCTGATATTCTGCTTCTCGTGCAGCCTCTGTGCGATCCGCTTCCGCCTGTGCTTCCTGTTGTCCCTGTCTTCTGGCCGCTTCCTGTATGTCTGCCCGCTCTGCTTCCGCCTGTGATCTGGCATCCTGCAAAATACTTTCTGCCTGTGCCCTGGCATCTTCTACGATCTTCTGTGCTTCCGCCTCCGCATCTTCCTTAAGCTTCTGAATATCTTCTCCTGCTTTGATCACATTGCCGGAAGGAGTGAATTCTGTTTTCTCTTCCTCCGGATCTGTCACCGGTGCTTCCACTTTGTCCGCTGCCAGGCCGGACACAAACCCCGTATTACTTTCCTTCTGCATTTTGGCAGACAGCTCCCTGATACGTTTTGCTACCAGTTCATTGGTATCTATCACTCTTGCATCGTCTTCCGAAAGCTTTGTAAATCCCTTTTTTAAAAGATTACTAGACAACGATCTCGTCACCTCCGCCTCTGGAAATGATGATCTCACCGGAATCCTCCAGCTTACGGATAATATTGACAATCTTCTGCTGTGCTTCTTCTACATCCTTCATACGTACAGGACCCATAAATTCCATATCTTCCTTGATCATAACCACCAAACGCTTGGACAGATTGTTGAAGATCGCATTCTGTACCTGCTCGTTGGCACCCTTCAGTGCCACTGCCAGATCATTATTGTCCACGTCACGCAGCACACGCTGAATTGCTTTGTCGTCCAGTAAAAGGATATCCTCGAACACAAACATTTTTTTGCGGATCTCGTCTGCCAGTTCCGGTTCTTCGATCTCCAGAGTCTCCATAATGTGTTTCTCGGTACCACGGTCTACCGTATTCAGAATATCTACCACTGCATCGACACCACCGATAATGGTGTAGTCCTGGTTCACCAGACTTGCCAGCTTGGATTCCAATACCTTTTCCACTTCTTTGATAACATCGGGACTGGTACGGTCCATGACAGCAATACGTCTTGCCACTTCTGCCTGACTGTCGGGAGGCAGTGCAGATATGATCAATGCTGCCTGACTGGGAGACAGATAGGACAAAATCAGCGCGATGGTCTGCGGATGCTCATCCTGGATGAAGTTGATCAGCTGGCTGGCATCTGTCTTACGCACAAATTCGAAAGGCTTCACCTGCAGGGATGCAGTCAGTTTTCCGATAACATCCATCGCCTTGTCGGAACCCAATGCCTTTTCCAGCAGTTCTTTTGCATAGTTGATACCGCCCTCGGCAATATACTGCTGTGCCAGACACACCTCGTAGAATTCATTGATCACTTCTTCTTTTACCTGAGGTGTGACACTCCTGGTATTAGCAATCTCCAGTGTCAGTTCTTCAATTTCTTCTTCTTTTAGATGTTTAAAAATCCCGGCGGATCTCTCCGGTCCCAATGCGATCAGAAGAATTGCCGCTTTCTGCAATCCCGATATTCCGCCTTCTGCTTTTGTTCTTGCCATGTTTACTCCGTTTCCTAGTTCCAGTCTTCGTTCAGCCAGTTACGCAACAGCGCCGCTGCCGACTCCGGATTCTCATCTACGAATTTCTCAATCATTTTACGTGTCTCGGACTTAGATTCCACATCAATATCTTCCAGTTCTGTCTCAGGAGTGGACTGCAGCATATTCTCCACAGATACCTCCTCTTCCTGCTGTACTGTCTGTCTGGTACGCATACTGCGCAATACTACAAATACAAGTAATCCCAGGATCAGGACCAGCATAACCACACTGAGCACATTTTGCCAGCTGACCGGTGTGCTCTCCTTATCATAAAAGATCGGACTTTCATAGGCAATGATCGTAATATTGCTCTCACTGATCCCCGTAGCATTGGCTACCAGACTGTACATATCGGAATCCACATCCAGTTTGGTATCCGCACTGTTCTGGGTTTTGTATTCGTCCCAGGTAGTACCGTCCAAAAGTCCCTGTCTCTTGACATCCTCATAATGGATCTCTTTATAGGTAATTGCAGCAATGGATATGGAGGAATTGGTATAATTGATCCCTCCCGCCGGTGTCACCTTATCGGTAATGGACTCATTCGGCAGATAATCCCTGCTGGTCTCAGAAGTCGAGGAAGAGCTGTTATTGCTGTCCGGGGATACATAAGTGGTTTTCCCGCTTTCCCCATTGGAGGTGGTACCCGGAACACCTCCGCCATCATTGGTGTTCTCACTCTCATAAGTCTCCTCATGAGAAAGCATACCTTCATCTCTTCCGGAATTTGCATAATATTCTTTTACTGTCTCCTTATAATCGGAGAAATCCATACTCAGATGGCTGGTCACTGCCGCATCGTTATACTGCTTGGTTCCCAACAGCACCTTTTTTACCTGATTGGCGATCATGGATTCTGCCTGGTTCTGTAATTCCTGCATGGAATTGGCAATGCCTGCGGATGTGTAATCGTCACCGCCTGCAAACAGCAGATTGGAATCAGTATCCATAATGGTAATATTCGCCGTGGTATCATTCCGCAGCCATGTAGCAACACACTTTGCCAGCGCTGCTGCATTCGCGGATGTAAACGTACCATCCAGCTCCAGCTGGATGAATGCAGATGCTTCTTCGTTCTGTGCCGCCAGCGTTCCGTTATCCTTCGGGAAGCTTAAATGTACCTTAGCCGATTTTACAGCGCTCTGTGCCTCGATCGTCTGTGTAATATACTGCTCCAGATAGGAATTGTAGAGTCTCTCCTTATCGGTAGCGGTCGTAGACATGCTGTTCCCCAGATAATCATTCAGATTCAGGGCATCCGGTACATATCCGGCAGATCCGAGGGCCAGGTTAGCCGCACTCTGTTTGCTGCTCTCTACATCGATCTTCAGTCCGTCATTGGATTCTCTATGTGCGATCCCGGCACTGTCCAGCGTATCTATGATTTCTGACGCCTGTGCGGTAGTCTCGCAGGTAACCAATCGTACATACTGTGGTTTACTCATGACATACATGATGATCGCAAATGCAAAGATCACAACCGCAGCGGCTCCGATAATGATGCTCTTCTGTCTGGTTGTGAACTTATTCCACCATTCCAGTATTTTCGCAGGTATTTCTTTTAATTTGTCTGCCATTGCAGCTCTCTCCTCTTACGTCAAGTATAAAAAGGTATGATTTAGATCTGAATCTGCATCAATTCCTTGTAGGCTTCCATCACCTTATCGCGGATGGCTACGGTATACTGCAGAGCAGTGGAAGCCTTTCCCATAGCAATGGTCAGGTCATGCGTATTGTCCGTCTCGCCCAGTGCGAAGCGGATCTTCTCATTTTCGGCATCTGAGAGATAGCTGTTGGTCGTCTTCACATTGTCGATTGCTGTGTTGAGAAAAGTCTCGAACATCGTGCCTTCTGCCTTCTTCTCCTTCTCCGCAAGCATTCCTGTCAGAGAGGTGGGAGACACCGTGGCTGTTCCGTTTACATTATTTAAAGCAGTAATCGCAGAAATATCCATTTTATAAACCATATCCTTCCTTACGTCGTATATTCCGGTCCGTTATGCAATGGGCCGTTCTCCGGATCCGTCAGCTTACTGACCGATCTCCAGTCCTTTCAGTGCCATGGATTTGCTGGCATTAAACGCCGTGGAATTCGCCTCGTAAGATCTGCTGGCATCGATCAGATCCGTCATTTCCGTGACAATATTCACATTCGGATATGTCACATATCCATTCTCGTCCGCATCCGGATGGGAAGGGTCGTATACCATATTCATCTCCGTAGTGGTATCCTCGAAGATCTGGCTGACCTTAACACCGCTTCCGGAGTAGCCGCTGCTTACATTATGCAGCACCTGGCTGAAAGTCTGCTGCGGGTTCTTCTGCTGGAACGTAACGATTTTGCGGCGATACGGTGTACCATCCTCGGTTCTTGTGGTATTGGCATTGGCAACATTTTCGGAGATCACGTCCATACGCAGTCTCTGTGCTGTCAGTCCGGATGCCGTAACATCAAATGCTGAAAACATACTCATACGCTAATCCCTCACTTCATCACAGTCTGTAAATTGGTAAATTCCTGATTAATGCTGCTGATCAGTCCCTGGTATTTCAGCTGATTCTCTGCCAGCATCACATTTTCATTCTCGATATCCACATTATTGCCGTCCAGGCGGTAGGAATAATTGGCATAATCCACATACGCCCTGCCGCGGAGTCTGCTCAGATTGACATTGGCTACTTTATCATCCATGGACTGATAGCGATTATTGCCAAGAGCCTGCTGCAGTACCGACTCGAAAGCCACATCCTGTCTCTTATACCCCGGTGTATCTACATTGGCAATGTTATTGGAAATAGCTTCATTCCGTTGCCATGCAGCATCCGCGGCACGATTTAAAACATTAATATAATCAAACGCATTTGTCTGTATCATACTACCTCACATTCTACTGTTCCTTAAAAAATCGATTAAATCGCACAGGAACCGCTTCTACCATACCTACTCTACTTTATTATAAAGTATTTCGACAAAAACACAATACTAAAATTAAGAGAAGAGACTATTTTTCGCAATAGTCTCTTCTTCCTAATCTGTCGTTATTTTTGTACTTTTTACTTAATTTCTGCCATTTTGGCGCTTTAATTCTTCAATCTCATCAAACACGGCATCGTTCAATACCTTGATATACGTTCCCTTCATGCCGGAGGATCTGGACTCGATAACGCCGGCACTTTCAAACTTCCTTAAGGCATTGACAATGACGGATCTGGTAATGCCGACTCTGTCAGCGATCTTGCTCGCTACCAGGATTCCTTCCATACCGTTTAATTCATCAAAAATATGGGTAATGGCTTCCATCTCTGAGAATGACAGGGTGCTGACTGCGGATTTCACAACCGCTACCTTACGGCTCTCTTCCGCACTCTCTTCATTTACTGCCCGGAGCATTTCCAGTCCCACCACTGTAGTTCCATACTCGCAGAGAATAATATCATCGATGTCATACTGTTCGTCACACTTATAAATAAAGAGTGTTCCCAGCCTCTCACCGGCGATCTCGATGGGAGTGATGATTGCCTGGAACTTTCTCGTGTCGATATTCTCGAAACCAAGAGTCTCCAAGTTGACATTCTCCTTCGTGGACAACACACCAAGCAGTCTCTCATTTAACATCGGATCGATAAATCCGCCAATACTGTCATCCAAAAGCTCTGTGATGGGTTCGATTCCGTCGGATTTACCTACACCCAGCACCTTACCCTTCCTGCTGATCACCAGTACATTGGAATTCAGGATCTCACGCATTACCTTACAGATATCGCTGAATACCACTTTGCTGGAGTTATTATTGTGTAACAATTTACCGATCTTACGTGTTTTGTCCAACAATTGTACGCTACTCATCTATCTTCCTCCGTTTACACATACTACGAAACCACAAGATGTTATGCACATTGTAGCACATGTAATTTCAGATTACAATGGAAATAGCGCTAATTTATGAGAAAATTCTGACAGTATATAAAACTACTTCTCTTCCGTCGGTTTATTCTTCACATAACCGCATTGTTCGTCCATGCAGACCAGTTTGTTACCTTTTTCCAGCAGCAGCTTACCGCAGCGGGGGCATTTCTCTCCCGAAGGCTTCTGCCATACCATGAAATCACATTCCGGATTATCGATACAGCCGTAATATCTTCTGCCCTTCTTGGTCTTCTTCATAACAATATCTTTGCCGCACTTGGGACATGCCACGCCAATCTTCTCGAAATAAGGCTTGGTGTTGCGGCACTCAGGGAATCCGGGGCATGCCAGAAATCTGCCGTGAGGTCCGTATTTGATCACCATGCGTCTGCCGCACAGTTCACAGACTTCGTCGGATTCTTCATCCGCGATCGTCACCTCTGCCAGATCTTTCTCAGCTTTTTTCACTGCTGCATCCAGGTCCGGATAGAAGTTCTCCACAATGGTCTTCCACTTCACAGTGCCTTCTTCCACACCATCCAGCAAGGTCTCCATATTAGCGGTAAAATTTACATCCACGATGGCCGGAAATGCTTCCTTCATCATATGATTGACCACTTCACCCAGCTCCGTCACATAGATATTACGATTCTCCTTGGTAATATATCTTCTGGCGAGAATCGTGGTGATGGTAGGTGCATAGGTACTGGGACGTCCGATGCCCAGTTCTTCCAGGGCACGCACCAGACTTGCCTCGGTATAATGTGCGGGAGGTTGGGTAAAGTGCTGCTTCGGATCAAAATTTATAAATTCCAGTACACTGTTCTCATCCAGGTTGCCGCCCAGTACATTTTCCTCGTCCTTATCTTCCTCCTGGGTATAGACACTCATGAAACCATCAAAGCGCATTTTGGAGGCTGCCAGCGTAAAGATCTGATCCTTCGCCTGAATTTTCACTGAAGTCGTATCATACTGTGCTGCACTCATGCGGCTTGCTACAAAACGTTTCCAGATCAGCTGATACAGACGGAACAGATCTCTGGGCAGCTGTTCTTTGATGGCAATGGGCATACGGTTTAAATCCGTAGGACGGATGGCCTCGTGGGCATCCTGGATCTTCTGACCGTTCTTTTTTTCTGTATTTGCGGCAGCCTTGTACTTTTCACCGTAATGTGCATCGATGAACTGCGCAGCCTGTGCTTCCGCTTCTTCCGATACACGGGTGGAATCCGTACGTAAATAGGTGATCAGACCTACCGTACCTTCTCCCTTGATATCCACACCTTCGTATAACTGCTGCGCCAGACGCATGGTCTTCTGTGTGGAGAAATTCAGCACCTTGCTGGCTTCCTGCTGTAAGGTGGAGGTAGTAAAAGGAAGGGGTGCCTTCTTCACACGCTCGCCGTGTCGAACTTCCTTCACTTCGTATTTGGCACCCTTCAGGGAATTCATGATCTCATCAGCTTCTTCCTTGCTGCCGATCCCCTGCTTTTTCTCCGTAGTTCCGTAATATTTTGCGCAGATGGGCTTCTTCTCGCCCTTTACTTTCAAGTTCACATCCAGGGACCAGTACTCCTCCGGAATGAAGGCATTGATCTCATCCTCTCTGTCGCAGATGATCCGCAGAGCCACAGACTGTACGCGGCCGGCACTTAAGCCTCTCTTGATCTTCGCCCACAGAATAGGGGAGATCCGATAGCCTACCACGCGGTCTAACACACGTCTCGCCTGCTGGGCATCCACCAGATTCATATCGATCTCTCTGGCATGCTTTAAGGATTCCTTCACCGCACTTTTGGTGATCTCGTTAAAGGTGATACGATATACTTTTTTATCTTCCAGTTTCAAGGCATAGTATAAATGCCAGGAAATGGCCTCTCCCTCACGGTCCGGGTCGGTTGCGAGATATATCTTCTCTGCCTTCTTCACTTCCTTACGTAAGGATGCCAGCAGATCTCCCTTGCCGCGGATCGTAATGTATTTCGGTTCATAGTCATGTTCCACATCAATTCCCAGCTGACTCTTGGGCAGGTCCCTCACATGCCCCTGGCTGGCCATAACCTCATAATTCGCTCCCAAAAATTTTTTGATTGTCTTCACCTTCGCCGGTGACTCTACAATTACTAAATATTTTGCCATATATGCTCCCATCCATCCGTTTTCGCGGATATACGGCTTTCGGTTCCCGCCTCTTTGCCGCTTTTTCCCCATGATTTGAGTAATCGTGAACCACTATACAACAAAAAAATGGGAATGGCAAGAAAAATTTATAAAAAAAGAGCCAAAAAGCAATCATTTCTGCTCTTCGACACTTTTCAGGGTTGGGCTATTCTATTAAAGAATAAGCAGCTGATAGGGGAATCGAACCCCTGTTTTCGCCGTGAGAGGGCGACGTCTTAACCGCTTGACCAATCAGCCATAGGTTACTTACGAACCTTGTTCAGTATAATACATTAATTTGAAAATTGCAAGTATTTTTTGAAAAATTTCTACAATTTTCAAAGAGCAGCTGATAGGGGAATCGAACCCCTGTTTTCGCCGTGAGAGGGCGACGTCTTA
>ENA-ORUB01003435-ORUB01003435.1-human-gut-metagenome-genome-assembly--contig:-NODE-3435-length-13360-cov-5.338895_pt1 | contig 13360 bp, 12 predicted proteins | sample MGYA00241918_ERZ509200 | MGnify/ENA primary metagenome ERZ509200 (study PRJEB26280, sample SAMEA2338853) | human gut metagenome | biome: human gut; feature: human-associated habitat; material: faeces... | reverse complement strand
CCAGCGACACGAGGATTTTCAGTCCTCTGCTCTACCAACTGAGCTATCTGGGCATGTCTCTTTCGAATGCTTTATTACTTTAACACATTTATGTAGAGAATGCAAGGGAAAAATGAAAAAAAGCAGATGTTTTTCTGAAAAATCTGATTTTCAAAAAAGCATCTGCAATATTATATTTGGCGCATTTATCGTGCAGCCAGATAAATTTTTTCCATATCTTTCATATTTAACTGTTTGAAAACGCCGATGGTGCGGGTATCTTCATAACTGCACTTAAATGCCAGATCGTGGATATCTTTTTCTGTAAGGTCAAGACCAAGCTCATGAAGGCTGGTAGGCATCTGAATGGAACGGAAATAATCTTCCATAGCCTCGATACCGGCAAGGGCGGTTTTGTTGAAATCGATACTGCATGGGATTTCGAATACGTTGGTGGCAAACTGGGCAAAACGCTCCGGATTTGCGTCATAGACATAACGTGCCCAGCTTCCCCACAATGCGGCCAGACCGGCACCGTGAGCTACATCGTAGGTCCCTCCAAGTTCATGTTCCAGCTGATGACATGCCCAGTCACCGCCACCGGTTCCACAGCCGGTAAGACCGTTGTGAGAGAGACTTCCTGCCCACATGATTTCTGCTCTGGCGGTATAATTATCCGGCTCTTTCAGCAAGATACGGGAATTGTAGATTACCGTCTGCATCAGGGATTCGCTGATGCTGTCTGTAATTTCCATAGTTTCGATATTTACGAAATACCGTTCCATGGTATGCATCAGGATATCCACACAGCCGCTTTCGGTCTGGTACTGAGGTAAGGTGTATGTAAGCCGTGGATTCAGAATGGCAAAACGTGGTCTGCACAGGTCATTTCGGGCAGTACTGCGTTTCAGCCAGCCGTCTTCATTTGTGATGACGCAGGAATTGCTCATTTCACTTCCGGAAGCTGCGATGGTAAGGATCACACCAACTGGAAGACAGGCTTTTGGAGTTTCGGTGCGGAGGAAAAAGTTCCATACATCGGTTTCCGGATTTGCAAGGCCGTAACCGATGGCTTTACAGGAATCAATAACACTTCCGCCTCCTACAGCAAGAAGAAAATCCACATTTTCTCTGCGGCAGAGCTCAATTCCCTCCCGGACCTTGGAAAGCCGTGGATTTGGAACGACGCCTCCAAGAGTTACATAGGCAATTCCTGCCTCGTCAAGTACGGATCTGATTTCATCAATAAGACCGGATTTAATGGCACTGTGTCCGCCGTAGTGGATCAGAACTTTTTTACAATGCTGTTCTTTCAGAAGTGTGGCAACTTTAAGATGTGTATCTTTTCCAAAAACCACCCGTGTGGGGGTAAAATATTCAAAACTTCTCATAATAAATAACTCTCCCTTATTTCATAACTGATCTATCTGAAATATTCAAAAACAAACAATAAAATTGAATGGTCTGCATCAGCAAAACTGTTATAATAATAGCATAGAAGAAGTCAGGGTGCAAGATTTCGGAAAACGTTTGCAACAGGAAAAACAGGGAAGATAAAGATGATAAAAGGGGTGTAATTCCAGAAGGGTGTGGTATAATAGGTTCTGTGAGAAAGCAAAAGTGACTTAATCACAGAAACAGACCGATGCAGAGCGTATATTATAAAACAGATTTCAAAGAAGCAGAAGAAAGCAGGTGTCTGAAATGGAAAATATCATTATCGTAGGAGCAGGCCCGGCAGGAATTTCCGCAGCTCTTTATGCAGCGAGAGGAAATATGGACCCGCTGATCATCAATACAGGAATCGGTTCACTGGAAAAAGCAGAGAAGATCGAGAATTATTACGGACTTGAGAAACCTCTTTCCGGAAAAGAACTTTTTGAAAGAGGACTTGAACAGGCCAGGGCACTTGGTGTCAGGATCCTGGATGCCCAGGTCGTGGGAATGGGAGGCTTTGATACCTTTGAGGTGAAAACAACGGAAGGCGATTTTGAAGCCCGCAGTGTGATCCTGGCAACGGGAAGCAAAAGAGCTTCTGCGAAGATCCCGGGAGTGAAGGAATTTGAAGGAAAAGGAGTCAGCTACTGTGCAGTATGCGATGCTTTTTTCTACCGCGGAAAAGATGTGGCAGTTCTTGGAAACAGTGATTTTGCTCTTCATGAAGCTGAGGAACTTTCTCATACAGCTTCCCATGTGACGATTTTTACAGATGGAAAGAAACCGGAATTTTCAAAAGAGAATGCGATTGACGTGAATACCATGAAAATTCAGGCAATTGAGGGAGATGAACGTGTTCAGGGACTTCGCCTGAAAGGAGATGTATCTTTACAGGAAGCAGGTGAACTGCAAACGTCATTTGCACCCGCAGAAGGTGTTTTTGTGGCATTAGGTACAGCTGGAAGTTCAGAGATGGCCCGTCAGATTGGTGCGGAGCTGAATGAAAAAGGAAATATCCGGGTGAATGAAGAGATGGAAACAACGGTTCCAGGACTGTACGCGGCAGGGGATTGTACCGGAGGTCTTCTTCAGGTGGCAAAAGCGGTACATGATGGAGCGCAGGCAGGCCTTTCCGCCTGTCAGTATGTGCGGAAACTTTTGAAAGAGCAGGCATAGAGTGCATACAGTATAAATTCAGAAGAAAGGCAGAAACTGATAACGATCAGAAACAGGATCGGATTTTATAACATATAAATTTAAGGAGGAATTTTATCATGGCAAAAGTTTTTACAACAGACAATTTTGAAACAGAGGTATTAAATGCAGAGAAACCGGTACTGGTAGATTTCTGGGCAACCTGGTGCGGACCGTGCAGACGTCAGGCTCCGGTTGTGGAAGAACTGGCAGAAGCAGGATACGAAGTAGGGAAAGTAGACGTAGATAAAGAGCCGTCTCTTGCACAGCAGTATAAGATCATGAGTATTCCTACACTGCTTGTGTTTAAAGGTGGAAAAGAGACTGCACGTTTTGTGGGACTGACATCAAAAGCAGAGCTTGAAGCAGCACTTCAGTAAGATCAGAAAGTATTCATCATTTCATAAAGACGGCTTTTATCCAGAATGCGGATCGATCCCCGTGAGATCTGGATAGAGCCGTCTTTATTCATTTTTTTGAGGCTGCGGCTGACTGCCTCCCTGGCACTTCCGATGGAGCGGGCGATTGCCTCCTGGGTGAGAGTGAGTTCATCAGAACCGGTATCTGCAGCTTCGTCCAGCAGGAAGGCTGCGATCCTCTGAGGTAACGTCATAAAAAATGTCCGTTCGATTCCGGCGATCACATCCGAGAAATGTTCGGTTGTCCGTTTATAGATGAAATTTTCCAGATAGATATTGTTTTTCATCAGCCGGGAAAAAGGAACTGCCGGAAGCAGAAGAAGATCACAGTCTGTTTCCGCATCGATCTGCACATCAAATGTGATGGCAGAAAGCATACAGGAAGCGGAAAGGGTGCAGATATCACTGTCCCTTAAACGGTACAGTGTGGCTTCTTTTCCCTGAGAGGACAGAAGGTACACGCGGAGAACGCCCTTCAGAAGAAAAAGAGTTCCCAGACACTGGCGTTCTTCTGACTGTATGGCAGCACCTGCCGGGTAATGAAGTTCACGGATATTATCAAGAAGAAAATCCTGGTCTTCTTCGGTCATATGTTCCCAGAAGGGAAAAGCCTGAAAATAGTTCAGGCAGCTGTTTCGGTCCATAAAAAGGTACTCCTTTATAAAAGATGTAGTATCCATTTTAACGCTGTTTGAATGGAAATACAACAGAAACGGAATCTTTGTTGCAAAAGAGGAATCCGGTTTTTCTATTTACATCCGGGGATGGGAACGCTATAATCATAAGGCGAAAGAATCAAACGGAGAAATAATGAAAAATGCCGGGTAAAGAGGGAAATCATCCGGCGGAAGTTAGGAGAATACAAATTTTGAAAATTTTACTTGCAGCGTGCAACGCAAAATATATCCATTCCAATCTTGCAGTATACAACCTGAAATCCTGTTCTGGAGAGTACAGCCACAATGTAGTGATCAAAGAGTATACGATCAATCAGATCCAGGATGATATTTTAAAGGACATTTATCTGGAACAGCCGGATGTGATCTGTTTTTCCTGCTATATCTGGAATATTTCCTTTGTAAAAGAACTGGTACCGGATCTTAAGAAAATCCTTCCACATGTGGATTTCTGGGCAGGCGGTCCGGAAGTATCTTACGATGCGGTGGAATTTCTGAAAAAGAATCCCGCATTTTTTGGTGTGATGGTAGGAGAGGGAGAAGAAACTTTCCATGAACTGGCAGGCTATTATATAGAAAGAAAACCGGAAAACCTGAAAGAAATCCGAGGTGTGGCATTTCATGACGAAACCAAAGTCCCGGATATTGTACACACAGGCTGGCGGGAACTGATGGACTTAAGTAAAGTTCCGTTTGCATACAGCAACCTTACGGAGTTTAAAAACCGCATTATTTATTATGAGAGCAGCAGGGGATGTCCATTTTCCTGCAGTTACTGTCTTTCTTCCATAGATAAGAAGCTCCGGTTCCGGGATATTGAACTTGTAAAAAAAGAACTGCAGTTTTTTATTGATAATAAAGTTCCACAGGTCAAATTTGTGGACCGTACCTTCAACTGTAAACATGACCACGCCATGGCAATCTGGCGGTATATTACAGAGCATGACAACGGGATCACGAACTTCCATTTTGAAATTTCCGCGGACCTTCTCCGTGAGGAGGAACTGGCTCTGATGAAAACCATGCGCCCGGGCCTGATCCAGCTGGAAATCGGGGTACAGTCCACCAATCCGCAGACCATCAAAGCTATTCGGAGAACCATGGATTTTGAAAAACTGAAAGGAATCGTAGAGCAGATCCACGGCTTTGGAAATATCCACCAGCATCTGGATCTGATCGCAGGACTTCCCTATGAGGGATATGAAAGCTTCCACAAGTCTTTCTGCGATGTCTATGCACTGCGGCCGGAGCAGTTTCAGCTTGGTTTTCTGAAAGTGCTGAAGGGTTCCCATATGATGGAGATGACCGGAGAATATCAGATCCTTTACAAAGACCGGGAACCTTATGAAGTGCTTTCCACAGCCTGGCTGACCTACGGGGAGATTTTGGGGCTGAAAATGGTGGAAAGTATGGTGGAAGTGTATTATAATAGTGGTCAGTTCAAACACACCCTTGTATTTCTGGAACAGTATTTTGAAGATCCTTTCCGGATGTATGAGGCACTTGGCAGATTTTATGAGAAAAAAGGATACTCGGAGATTTCTCATTCCAGGATGAGACGCTATGAGATCCTGATGGAATTTGCCGGAGAACAGAAAGAGATCCCGCTGGAAGTCCTTTCCGATGTGATGCTTCTGGATCTTTATCTTCGTGAGAATTTAAAGAGCAGACCATCTTTTGCATCCGATCAGAAGCCATACGAGCGGCTGATCTGGGATTACCGGAAAGCGGAAAAAATCCCGAAGACCGCCCATATCGAGGTGTTCCGGGATGGAAAGACGATTCTTTTCGATTATACAGACAGGGATCCTTTGACCAACAATGCGCGATTAACGGATATTACAGATGAGGTGAATAAAAATTATGGGAATGTTTGATCCGAAAAAAAGAAAAGTGATCACAGCGATCATCGCAGTTATTCTGGTTCTGGCAATGGTAGTTCCGACTGTGCTTTCGCTGATCATTTACTAAGGCGGCAGTTATGAAACTTGGGAAAAAAGCACTGGAGGCACTTCAGGCGGAAATTGACGGACAGCTGAAACCCGGAGATGAACTGATCGTGGCAGGCCCTGTGGCAGCAGAAGGTACGGCATGGATTGCAGAGAACTACCATGACAGACTGCGGGAAGTTTTTTCGGAACGGTTCCTTGAAGATGCCGGAAAACTTCCGGAAGTTTACGGAACAGGAATGAAAAAAGAGAACAATAAGGTCTGGAAGATGGCGGAAGCGTCCGGAGCCAGTGCCAGGTATCTGATGGGGGAAGGCGGCTTTCTGTCTGCGCTCTGGAAAATGGCGGAAGCATCCGGAGTGGGACTTAGCGCAGACCTTCGAAGCGTACCCATCCGACAGGAAACCATAGAGATCTGTGAGATCTTTGATGTGAATCCCTATAAACTCCTTTCCGGTGGAAGTATTCTTCTGGGAATCCAGGGTGGCGATGCGTTTGTGCAGGAGTTACGAAGAGAAGGGATCATGGCAGCAGTGATCGGGCAGACCAATTCCGGAAATGACAGGCTTCTTTACAGCGGCGGAAATGCCAGATATCTGGAGCGTCCGGCGGAAGACGAATGGAAAAGATTGAATATAAATCGTTGAATGTTTGCAGCATTTAGGATTATATACAGCGAAGCGGATTGCGAATATCCGCTTGACAGTTTTATAGAAAAGAGGAAAATAATGGGAGTTTTAAACATTGTACTCCATGAGCCGGAAATTCCGGCAAATACAGGTAATATCGGCAGAACCTGTGTGGCAACAGGAACCAGATTACATCTGATCGAGCCGCTTGGTTTCCGTCTCAATGAGAAGGCAATCAAGCGTGCAGGCATGGATTACTGGGAACATCTGGATGTGACCAGATATCTGGACTATGAGGATTTTCTCAAGAAGAATCCGGGAGCGAAGATCTATTACGCAACCACCAAGGCGCCTCAGACTTATACAGATGTAAAGTATGAGGATGACTGTTTTATTATGTTTGGCAAGGAAAGTGCGGGAATTCCGGAGGATATTCTGGTGAAAAATCAGGAAACCTGCGTGAGGATACCTATGATCGGGGATATCCGTTCCCTGAATCTGAGCAATTCCGTTGCTATTGTGCTTTATGAGGCGTTGCGCCAGCATAATTTTGCACATATGAATCTGGAAGGGCATCTGAGAAATTACGACTGGAAATAAGATTGTGAACGGATTGAAAAATTGAAAGTAAATGTCTGATTTACATACTGAATAGCAAGCTGAAGAAGATTTATAGAGTAAATAAAAGAACTTCTGATTCGGAAAGATTGCAGGAAATATTAAGGAATATTTCTTTTACAGCTTTCCGGATCAGAGGTTTTTTGATGTTTTATTTTGCTTTTTCAAGAGTAAAAATAAATTCCGTTCCCACACCAACAGTGCTGATTACATTAATATTCTGCTTGTGGGCGTTGATGATCTCTTTCACAATAGCAAGTCCAAGGCCGGTTCCCTTACGGTCTTTTCCACGGGAGGCATCAATCTTGTAGAAACGGTCCCAGATTTTGGAAAGACTTTCTTTTGGAATTCCGGTTCCCCGGTCTTTGACAGAGACAAAAACTTTGCCATGGTTGACGGTTGTTTCCAGTGTAATGGAAGAATTGTCGCTGCTGAATTTTACTGCATTGTCCAATAAATTGTACAGTACCTGCTGGATCTGCTCCATATCCGCGCGGACGAACAGCTCTTTGCCTGCCAGAAGGAGTTCCAGCCGGATATTCCGCTCCGAACAGGTCCCCTCGAAGGAGGCCGCTGTAGTACGGATGGTTTCGTTGATATCAAAACGCCGCATGTGCATCATCCGTTTTTTGACATCCAGTTCGTTTAAGGTAAGGAGGCTTCGGGTCAGTTTCTCCAGACGTGTGGATTCAAAGGCAATGACTTTCAGATAGCGTTCCTGCATTTCCGGTGGGATGGTACCATCCAGCATGGCTTCCACATATCCTTTGATGGAGGTCAGAGGTGAGCGGAAATCATGGGATACGTTGGAGATAAACTGTCGCTGATATTCTCCGTTTTTGTTCAGCTTGTCTGCCATGTAATTCAGGGAGTGGGAAAGATATCCCATCTCATCTTCAGAATCCACTGGAATCGTATAGGAAAGATTTCCGTTGGCAAATTCCAGAGCGCCTTTTAAAATTTTTTTCAGAGGTTTATGGACCCGGTAAAAGTAGATCAGAAGAAAACTGAAAAGCAGTGCATAGATCACAATAAAGATCAGGATCATAACCTCTACGATATTGCTGCGGCTTTCGTAGAGGTTTTTCATAGGGTAGTGGATCACTAGATAACCAGTCACCAGATCCGTATCTTTTATGGGAACGACTGTGCTTAGCTGTGTGGTTTTTAATGTCCCGTAAAACGTACCGGAGGAATAGCAGGTATCTTCGTAATCTGCAGGCCGGAAATTTTTGACAGTGATCTCACCGGAGCCGGAAGACTGTTCATCTGTGTTTATCAGAACGGTTCCGTCCGTGTCCATGACCCAGAAATCTGCATTTTGAAATGCGGCAGCAGAGGAAAGAGCCAGGGAGAGGGAGGCATTTTCCGGGTCTTTTACAGACTGACGGAGTTCATTTCCGGAAACCATCTGGCTGGCTGCGCGGTAAAGGGACTCTCCGGTGGAGCGTTCAAGCCTTTTTTCTACCAGATAGGAGCCTCCGGAGGAAAGGAGCAGAAAGCAGATTCCGCCCAGCACAAAATACAGGATCAGCAGTTTGGTATAAAGATGCTGTTTCATGAATCTTTTACCTCAAATTTGTAACCGATCCCCCAGACGGTGGAAAGCGCCCAGTTTGGATTATCCTTGATCTTCTCACGGAGACGTTTGATGTGAACGTCTACAGTCCTGGTATCTCCGATGTATTCATAGCCCCAGATATGATCCAGAAGCTGCTCCCTTGTGAAAACCTGATTGGGAGAAGCTGCCAGAAAATAGAGAAGCTCCAGTTCCTTTGGCGGCATATCGATCTGATGTCCCATATATGTCACAGAATAGTTGGTCAGGTTGATCACCAGATCCGGATAGGATACACATTTTTCCTTTGGTGCGGCAGACGATGATTTTACATGGAATCTGCGAAGCACTGCACGGACACGGGCAACCAGTTCTTTGGAGTCGAAAGGTTTGATGATGTAATCGTCTGCTCCAAGTTCCAGTCCCAGGACTTTGTCAAAGGTTTCTCCTTTGGCGGAAAGCATGATGATCGGTACATCGGAAGTATGACGGATCTCACGACATACCTGGTATCCGTCAATGCCCGGAAGCATCAGATCCAGAAGAATCAGATCCGGGTGAAAAATATGGAACTGCTTCAGGGCTTCCTCGCCGTCATTTACGATCTTGGTCTCAAAGCATTCTTTTGTGAGGTAGAGAGCTACCAGCTCTGCGATGTTGTTGTCATCGTCAACAATGAGGATTTTCTGTTTTGTAGCCATGGTTTCCGCTCCTTTTTTATTTCTTGAATTCTACGATGGTTACGCCGGCATCGCCTTCTCCGAATTCTCCGAGACGGAAGGAAGCTACATGTTTCTGGCGTTTCAGGTAATTGTGGACACCTTTTCTGAGGGCGCCGGTACCTTTTCCGTGAACAATGCGGACGGATTTCATGTGTGCGATGTAGGCGTCATCCAGATATTTGTCCAGCTCTGCAACTGCTTCGTCCACGGTTTTTCCCAGAAGATTGATCTCTGTGGAAATGCTGGCCGCTTTTGACATGCGGATCTTTCCGGCACCGGTACGCTGCATGGACGGGGTGGTGATCACCGGCTCGTCCACAAGCTCCAGATCGGAGATATGTACTTTGGAACGGATGATTCCCATCTGCACAAAGAGATATCCCTTGGAATCCGGATGGCTGGAAACGGTTCCTTTCAGATTCAGGCTGAGAACTTTTACAGTATCGCCAAGAGAAAGATCGGATGGTTTCAGCTGCTTCTTTGGTTTTTGCTTCTGCTGTTTGGAAGACATGCCTTTTTCAGCCTTTGACATACGTTTCTTCAGATTCTGCCGCTCTTTTTCCACAGAAGCGGTATCTACGTGATCCTTCTGGAATTTATGGAAAAGTTTCATGGTCTGGTCTGCGTATTCCTTGGTATCACGGAGAATCGCATGTGCCTGTTCATTGGCTTCTCTTAAGATGCGTTCTTTTCGTTCGTCCAGTTTTTCTTCTTTTTCCTGGAGGGATTTTTTCAGTTCTTCTACCTGCTCTTTGTAACGGGCAATTTCTGCACGTTCGTTTTCGATGGTGACTCGGCTCTGCTCCAGGGATGTCAGAACATCTTCAAAAGATTCATCCTGTTCACTGATCTGCTCTTTTGCCTTGTCGATGATGAAATCCGGAAGTCCCAGTTTGGAGGAAATGGCAAATGCGTTACTTTTTCCGGGAACACCGATCAGAAGACGGTAGGTGGGGCGTAAAGTTTCCACATCGAATTCACAGCAGGCATTTTCCACACCCGGGGTAGAGAGGGCATAGATTTTCAGCTCACTGTAATGAGTGGTTGCCATGGTGCGGATGCCCTGTTCGTGAAGATGGGACAGGATAGCAATGGCAAGAGCGGCACCCTCGGTTGGGTCGGTACCTGCACCAAGCTCATCGAAGAGGACCAGGGAGTCCTGATCTGCGGATTTCAGGAAGGAAACCACGTTTGTCATATGAGAGGAGAAGGTACTTAAGGACTGCTCAATGCTCTGCTCATCTCCGATATCCGCATAGACCTCGCGGAAAAGTGCAAGTTCAGAACGGTCCAGTGCCGGGATATGAAGGCCTGCCTGGCCCATAAGAGTGAGAAGTCCTACGGTTTTCAGGGAGACGGTTTTACCACCGGTGTTTGGTCCTGTGACAACCAGGAGGTCAAAATCATCTCCAAGGCGGATGTCAATAGGAACGGCTTTTTTCCTGTCGATCAGCGGGTGACGGGCCTGGCGCAGGCGGATCCGTCCTTCGGTATTGAAGATAGGTTCGCTGGCATTCATGTCCATGGCAAGAGCGGCACGGGCAAAGATAAAGTCCAGCTGTACCATGATGGAAAGATCTGCGTGGATGGATTCCAGCTCTGCGGCTACCTGCTGGCTTAAAGACGCAAGGATTACTTCGATCTCTTTCTGTTCTTTCAGCTCCAGCTCGCGGATGTCGTTGTTCAGTTTGACAACAGCCATAGGCTCAATGAAAAGAGTGGAACCTGTGGCGGACTGGTCGTGGATCATACCGGCAACCTGGCCTTTGTACTCGGCTTTTACCGGGATACAGTAGCGGCCGTCACGCATGGTGATGACAGAATCCTGAAGATAATTCCGGGCGCTTCCTGCAACCAGAGAAGAAAGCTGGGTGTGGATCCGGTCGTTGGTGGCCTTGATGCTGCGGCGGATCTGACGAAGGGTGCTGCTGGCATCGTCACTGATCTCATCCTCGGAAAGGATACAGCGGCGGATCTCTGTGCTCAGAGGTGTCAGAGGTTCCAGTGCCGCAAACATTCCGTCAAGGGAATCGGTCATTCCGTCGTCACGGTCACTTCTGGAATAGGCTTTGACACGGCCGGTGTTTTCCAGAAGACTGCAGACGGAAAGCAGCTCCGGCGCATTCAGGGCGCTGCCTACAGTAAGACGTTTCAGTGTACCACGGATATCCTTGACACTGCCAAAGGAAATGCCGCCTTTTTTGAACAGGCGTGCAAGGGCATCGTGGGTCTGCAGCTGCATGGACCGGATTTCCTCGATATCCGTGGAAGGGGTAAGCTTCCGGCAGAGATCTTTTCCCATGGGGGAGGAAGCCTTGTCTGTCAGCAGATCTATGATTTTATAGTATTCAAGTGCTTTGTATGCTTTTTTGTTCATTGTTGCTGTAGTTACTCCTTTTTGTTACTTCTGTTGATCTCGTGTTTTTCTGCGTAACACAGGATATGCAAAAAAACACTTCGTTTCCTATTTTACATGATTTCCATAGCAAAGGAAAGTAAAATGTGTTATGATACTGAATAAAGCCCGGATGTAAGGGGAGACTGTGCGAAAATGCAGGGAAAGCCTGGACCGGGATGCAGCCGGAGATCGTAAAGAAAGGCTGGCTGTGAATACAAAGTGTGAAGTGGATACTTTGTTTGGTGAGCATGTCCGCTTTGAAAGTAAAAAGAACAGAAAGGCAAGAATTTTATGCGTTTTTTAAATGAATTACATGAGGGAGACAGAGTAAACGGAATCTATCTCTGTAAACAGAAACAGGCAGCTACAACGAAGAATGGAAAACCCTATGAGAATCTGATCCTTCAGGATAAAACAGGTGTGATCGATGGTAAGATCTGGGACCCAAATTCTCTGGGGATCGATGATTTTGATGCCCTGGATTACATTGAGATCATGGGAGATGTGACAAGTTTTGCAGGTGCCATGCAGCTGAACATTAAGAGAGCACGCAAGGCAGGAGAAGGGGAGTATGATCCGGCAGATTATCTTCCTACCAGTGAGAACAGTGTGGACGATATGCAGAGCCAGCTGCGCGACCTGATCAACAGTGTGAAGAATCCGTATCTTTCCCAGCTTCTGAAGAAGCTTTTTGTGGAAGATCAGGAATTTATGAAGGTGTTTGAAGGTCATTCCGCAGCCAAGACCGTGCATCATGGATTTATCGGCGGACTGATGGAGCACACCCTTGGAGTGACACGTCTCTGTGATTACATGGCAAATGCCTATCCGCTTTTGAACCGTGATCTTCTGATCACAACCGCTCTTCTTCATGATGTGGGCAAGACCAAGGAGCTTTCAGCTTTTCCGATGAATGATTATACAGACGAGGGACAGCTTCTGGGACACATTGTGATCGGGGCACAGATGGTACACGACCTGGTAAAAGAGATCCCGGATTTTCCTGAGAAACTTGAGAATCAGGTAATCCATTGCATCCTTGCCCATCACGGTGAGCTGGAGTACGGCTCTCCCAAGAAACCGGCACTTGCAGAGGCAGTAGCTCTGAATCTGGCAGACAATACCGATGCAAGAATGGAGACATTGACAGAGATTTTCCACGCAGACAAGGGCAAAAAAGAATGGCTCGGTTACAACCGTCTTTTTGAGTCCAATTTAAGAAGAACAGGAGATATTTAATAGATGGAATTCCGTAAAAACGATATACTGACTTTGGATATAGAGGATTGCGGAGTTGACGGTGAAGGTATCGGGAAAGCCGATGGCTTCACCGTTTTTGTGAAAGACGCCGTGATCGGAGACCGGATCAAAGCCAAGATCATCAAGGCAAAAAAGAATTATGGCTATGGCCGTCTGATGGAGGTGATCACACCATCTCCATACCGTGTGAAACCTGCCTGCTCCATTGCCCGCCAGTGCGGAGGATGCCAGCTTCAGGCATTATCCTACGAGCAGCAGCTGAAATTTAAAGAGAAAAAGGTTCGTGGACATCTGGAAAGAATCGGAGGTTTTCAGAATCTTGATATGGAACCGATCATAGGGATGGAAGACCCCTATCATTATCGAAACAAGGCACAGTTTCCGGTAGGAAAAAATAAAGACGGAAAGATCATCACAGGCTTTTATGCAGGAAGAACCCATTCCATCATTGATAACCGAGAATGTATTCTGGGAGTGAAACAGAATAAAGAGGTTTTGGACCGTGTGATCGGACACATGG
>ENA-ORUB01003430-ORUB01003430.1-human-gut-metagenome-genome-assembly--contig:-NODE-3430-length-13389-cov-3.321509_pt1 | contig 13389 bp, 9 predicted proteins | sample MGYA00241918_ERZ509200 | MGnify/ENA primary metagenome ERZ509200 (study PRJEB26280, sample SAMEA2338853) | human gut metagenome | biome: human gut; feature: human-associated habitat; material: faeces... | reverse complement strand
TGTAAGGACTACGATGATGACATCGATAATTTGCAAGGACAAATTGACAAGCTTGCGACTAAGGAAGATATGACTTCTCAAATCGCAGCTTTGCAAGCAGCCTTGGATGCCGCAAAAACAGAAGCTGCAGCTGCAAAGACTTCAGCAGAAGAAGCTGTGAAGAAAGCTAATGACGCTGCATCTACTGCAACAGAAGCTGAGAAAGCTGCCGCTCAAGCCGCTCTTGATGCTGCCAATGCAAAAACAGAGGCAATTAAGGCTGCTCAAGATGAAGTAGCCAAAGTAAAGGCACAGTTGGAATCTACTATCGATTCAAAGTTCGATGCTGCAAAGAAGGAACTTGCGGCAACAATCAATGAATTAACTGAAAAGGTTACGAAACTGACAGGTTTGACCACGGAGATGATCACAAGTCTGGATCTTCAGACAGCAAATCCGGAACTGGAACTGAACTATGCACAGCTTCCTGCTAAGCTGAATCCGAACACCAGCGTGAAAGATGCAAAATCATACGAATTCGGTAAAGGATTTACTGGCAGCTTCACAATCAATGCCAATGAGATTTACACAACTCCGGCTAGTTTCATGATTTCTGTAGCTCCCGTAAATGCTGTTGTGACAAACGAGATGTTCTCTCTTATCAATAGCAAGGGCGAAGCTCTCAGTGATATTACACTCAGCACAGAAGCATACGACGGCTTGTTGACCAGATCTGTTTCTAACGGTCTCTACGAAGTTAAAGTAGAACTGAACAAAGAGGCTGATCTCGAAGCTTTTGGTAAAAAAGTAGTAAGTGAGAATAAGAGTGTCCTATTTGCACTTGCAGCAACTAAGGATGCAAGAACTGTAACATCAACTTATGATATTACTGCGAAATCAGCACTGAAAACTTATACTAAGGCAGATGAGATTGCAAAGAACTCAACTATTCAATCTACGATAGAAGTTAAAAAGGATTTGACAGCTTATGAAAATCCATCTGCTACTGCGACACCTAATACTGAGAAATGTTACCCTGTAGCAAGTGGTGAAGCATTCCAAATCAATGTTGCTTCAAAAGAAGGAACCAGCCCTATCATGGGTAGCTATGTTGTTGTTGATATTGATAATAAGGCCCTTTCTACAACAGACAAAGCTGCTATCAAGAGCTTGACTATTGCAGGTGTAGAAACTGTTAGCAAAGACAACAAATTCGATATCACAATTAGTGGTGCTTATGCCAAGGGCGTAGTAGTACCTTTGAAGGTGGTTACTATCGACTATACCGGAGTTGAACAATCAGTAATCGTTTGGGTGAAGGCTGGTAATGGCTCTGAAATAGCCAGTGAAGCTAAATACGTAATCACTCCGACTGCATATGTCGCTGCTCCGACTACTTACGCTTATGAAGGCCTGGCTAAATTCACTGTTCCTGCCGGTGCTGACAAGTTCGATTTGAGCATTTATGTCGAAAATGAGATTAATATCAAAGAAAATAAGAAAGTACTTGAAGGTACTACATTCACATTCTACAAAGCTGACGGTAAGACTAAGGCTACTAAGATTGAAGATATCGCAAACGCTAAGTTAGCAGCTACAGTTGACCTCCAGACAATGAAGAATGACAAGGTTTACGAAGGTATCGTTAAATTCTTTGATGCTGAAGGTACATTCTTGTCACAAAGTACTATTTCTGTACAGAAAGTATTGCCGACTACATTGCCGGAAGGATTCTCTATCAAGACTAACCAGCTGGATGCTCAAGGCGTTTACAACTGCTACTTGATTCCTAACGATTGGACTGCTAAGAAGGCTACAGAAGGTACAATGGAAATGAAACAAGTATTCAACTTCGGTAAGGGTGAAGCAAAGGATTATCTGATAACATTTGCTGCTGCTAAGGTAGACGGTGATAAGACTGTTGACAATGGTGTGACTGGTGCAGGAAAATTGTCTGTTGCTGAGAAGTACATTGACAATAAGACTCAGCATGCTACAACTGTAGTGTACAACTATGGTCAGATTTCTTCAGAGAAGAAAGATGGTGCCTTTGTTAATTACACTATTGACGCTGCTTCTTTCCCGACTGTATTCAATTGCATCTACAACGATACATACACTTGGAGATGGGCTACTAAGGATGACCTTGGTTTGAAAGCTACTGCGACATTACCTTATAGCACAGAACTGACTTATGGTAAAGATGTTACTGTAGAGTATGCTAAGTATATTAAGGGTATCAGCTCTCGTGACAGTGAATATAGTGCACTTTTGAGCGCACCTTATAAAAAGTCATTGGAAATTAAGGAAGCCCACTTGGTATCCAATGCCAACGGTGAAGTGGATGAATACTTCACTGTAAACATCGAGGAAGGTAAAATCACTGGTTTCACCGTAAATTCTAAGGCAACTAACCCGACAGCTGCTGTTCCTTCTACATTGAAGATTACAGTTGTTGACATGTACAAGCACGAACGTGTTATCGAACTTGGCATGACTGTAAACAAACGCTAATCAATGTATTCCTAAATAAGTCCTTTATTATGGAGGACTTATTTAGAGAAACCTTGAAATAACATTAGAATCCCTGGCTTCTTTGAGGTCAGGGATTTTTTTAATCTTTAATTTTGCTTTCCTACTTTCTTTTTCTAAATCCCCTCCAGAAATTTATTTTCCATCACTTTGCTTCCACACTTCCACCCACCTCCTGCATCCCCCTATCCATCGGCATTTGCCCTGCGGTGGAAGCAACCTGAAAAGGTGGAAGCAAAATTTGCTTCCACCTGCCTGAAACGCTTGAGTTTTGCAGTAAGCTGCTATCCCCTACCATAATACAGCATGCAGATTACATGAATCGGCAGGTTCGGTTTTCCTGCATTTTCGGGCTTGTCCTTACTGTGAAGTCAACGGATATGGAGTTGGACTGTAGGGGCATAGTAGGAGTTATCGGGAATCAAAGGCCGACTATGAATAATGCACTCTAATGTCTTTTACACCGTTGTATAATACGTTTGCGCCTTGTGCGCAATAGGTTCGGGCTACGTACTTCATCCGTAATAGCTCTGGAGTTAGTGACGCCTAACGGCCATGAACAACTCTGCTTACGGTCGTCAAGCGATCGCTTTATGGTCGAAAGCAGGGTTGTTCATGGCCGTTAGGCGTCATAAATTCCCTATGCCACAGCAGACAAACAAAGGGAGAAGAGCAAAGGGATACCTATGTTTTAGATAAAAATCCACAAGCTTTCACTCGTGCTCTCCATAGGTTATGAGAGCAGGCTTCGCGCTCTGTGCGATAAATTCCCATTTATCAGCAGGCATACTCACTTACGAAACTTCAATTACTTATATAAATTGTTTCAGCCAAAGGCTGTATGGACATTTGCAAAAATATGGAAAGTCTTATTATGAAAAATTGCTATGGCATCGACTTCCGTTCGTGGCGTAAAGAGCTACGTACACGTGAGAAAACCAAGCAGACACCCTGCAAACTGCCGGACAGAGTAAGCCGGAGTTTGCAGGGTGTTCTGTTTAAAGTATATCAAATCTCTGTTTTAATTTTGCTTAAAAAAATTTTATTCAGCTTCTTTTCGGTCTGTCTTCCTCTCTTTATTCGCCACATAGCCGCTATGCTCCTCAGAAAAACATCCTCAAAGACAATGCAGACAGTTACTAAATATTTGAAGGAGTTATCGGGAGTTAGAAGTGATAACTCTCCTAACTCCTATAAATGAAAGAGACGTGAGCCTTTCCCAAAAAAAATAGAGAAACATAGATACACTTAAACAAAAAACAATTATCTTTGTCACAAATCCGCTATAGCGTAGTGGGTTTATTTACATATTAGTAAGAGCATTATTGAAATTATCTTCTTTATTCAAACTTCGCAACTTTGAAAATTTCCCTGAAGATAACAACAAGGATGCTCACGTCTATGTTTATATGGTTTTCTCCCATCAGGGGGATGGTATATACACAAACGACGTGAGTGACTGTTGTATATCCAGGGAAAGGGCAATGCGAAGGCCTGAATAAAGGATATACAAACATAGTTACTCACGTTTTTTTTTATTGTTTAACCTTTAAATAATTTGTGTATATGAAACAGAACAAACCAGACGGTAGAGAAGCATACATCACTCCGTCTATCGAAGTTATCAAAATGGAGAATGAAGGAGTCATTGCAACAAGCGGCGAACCTTACCATCCCATTACGCGCTCCTATTCGGGCAGCACCTCTACCCATAGCTACAATTCGGCATCCAGCAGCGACTTGGAAGACCTAATCAATGACATCTTAACCGTAGAAAACTAAGGGGGACTTCATTATGATGAAATTAAGAAACCTTATGCAAGTTGCCTGCATGGCAACTGCTGCCTTGACCGCATTCAGTTGCAGCCAAGAGGAATTTGAAAACAGCGGGCGGAAAGGAAACATCACCGTTAACGCAACGTTTGAAGGCGCAGGTACCGACACCCGTACTACCGTAAACGATGAATACAAGATTCTATGGCAAGATACCGATGCCCTAGGGTTGTTCTGTAGTAATGCAGAAAGTAATTATAGCAATACAAAATTAGAATATGCAAGCGGTGCTGGTCAAACTTCCGCCACTTTCAACGGCAGCAAGCCAAGCGGAGAAACGGCTGTATTCTCCATCTATCCTTACCAACAAAACATGAGCGTAAGCGGCAATACATTGACCATGACTCTACCTGCCACGCTTACAAATTATAACGGCAGCAGCAATGGCCCGATGTATGCCAAGGTGACAAATCCCGACAATCTGAGCGCTCTGTCCTTCAAGCACATGGCAGCCATGATAAAACTGACCGTCAACAAGATTCCGGCAGAGGCCACTACTTTCAAGATTATTGCCTCCAATAACATTGCAGGTACTTGTACGGTAGACTTAACCGCAGCAGACCCGATACTGGCAGTAACGAGCGATGAAAGCAAGGAAATCACCGCCTCCTTCACAGCCTCAGCTGATATAAAGTCTCGCAACTTCTACATTCCTTTGCCCACAGGTACTTATAGTTCCATCACTGCCCAACTGACGAATGGAAGCGACAAGGTATATTTTACCAAGACGCTTAATGACAAAATCCTAGGCAGAAGAGACATATTGGTAGTACCTCCTTTGGATTGCGTTGTGGTAGAGGCTACAACCCCCAGTGCGCTTAGTACAGCTTTAGCTGATTCAAAAAATCTCCCACAAGAAGCACCGACAGCAGCAACCGTAACCGACATTGCAGTCAGCGGCAGCTTCAATACCACTTCCGGCAGCAACGACGGCATCGCCATCCCGGTTTTACAGAACTCGGACATCAACCTGGCGTTCAATACAGCCCCAACGACCAGTACTGCCGCTCCGTTGACGCTGACCGACAAGACCAATACCAGCATAGGTGCTCCCGCCGCCACTGCCACCAACAGTGTATCCTTGGCTGTGCCGGAAACCAATGCAGAGCAAGAAGCTCCTTCTGTAGCCATCACCATGCCAAGCACCACCGTTACATTGGCAGCAGTAGGCAATAAAGCCACTTACAATGAAGTGACTGCCACTACCGCCCAGCAGACATTGATTATCAATGCAGGCGTCACCGTAAAGAAGCTGACCGTAAAAGGCGGTAACTTGAAGATATATGGAAAGGTAGAACAATTGGTACACGATGCCGGCGATACCACAATCTATATAATAAAAGGAACCGAAGCATCACTTCCGGCAACAATCGACAGCAAATTTGTAGTTCAATCCGACGTGGCAGTCCTAAAGGCCGCTTTCGCCAACGGCGAAGATTTTAAAATGTCCGCCGATGCCGACATCACAGGGCAAAGCGTCAGTGTACCCGCCGGAAAGTCCGTGGTTCTTGACTTGAACGGATATACACTGACTGCCGACAACAGCGCAACAGGCAAAATCATCGTCTTGGGCAAGATGACACTGAAGGACAGCTCTACCGAGAAGAAAGGCAAGATAGTTGCCAGCCAGGATTATACAGCGGCTTCTTATAATGGCAGTCTGATTGAAATAGCCGGTGAAGATGCCTCCATGACCATGGAAAGCGGCAACATCAGTGCAGTCAGAAAGACTCCGAACAGTAACGGCCAATATGGCGTCGGAGTGACGGACGGTGGAGACTTCACCATGACAGGCGGCAAGATAGAAGCCGGATGGTTTGCAGTGGCAGGCAACGGCAATTACAAGACGCAGAACTCCATCATCAACATCACAGACGGAGAACTCATTTCTACTGCTGACTATGCAGTCTATCTGCCCCAATCCGGCACAACGACCATCAGTGGCGGCAAGGTTTATGGTGCCGCAGGAGGTGTATGCATCCAACGAGGCACTCTGAACGTGGAAGGCACAGCCTTGATTACCAGTAAAGGCACAGGCAGCACCGGCAACTGGGGCGACGGTACCGGAGGACTGGACTGCGCCGCCATCAACGTAAGTGGAGCATATGGCATTGCCACAGTAAACATCAAAGGCGGTACACTGATTGCCGAAGCAAAGTCACTCATCACAGAAGGCACCACTTATACACCGGTCATCAACGTTACCGGCGGTACATTCTCCGACCCAAGCGTACTGAAGTACATGGCAACCAACGCAACTGTGGATATAAAACTTCTCTCAAATATCAACATCGCCAAGACGGAGCTTGCCACAGGCTACATATTGAATGCTGCAAACGCAACGGCAAACTTAAACCTGAATGGCCACGACATCATCAATTCCTCAGAAACAGCTGATGCCACTCCTTTCACACAAATCTTTACTGTACAGAACGGAACACTAAACATTTCAGGCAACGGCAATGTGAAGTGCGATGCATCTGCTACAGCGAAAGACGATGGTTATCGCATGGTAATTGAAGCCCGAGGATACGGGACAGTAAATATTCATGGCGGTTCTTACTATAACACCCAGAAACTGAACACCCAGATAGACCTGATTTATGCAAGAGAGAATGGGAAAATCAATATCTATGGAGGAACATTTGAATCCGGCAAATATGGTACACCCAACAACGACACGGATGGCAGATACTGGGTACTGAACTTAAAGAATACAGACAAGAACACTGCCAGCATCCAGGTGTCCGGTGGAACGTTCATCAATTTCAACCCGGCAAATCCGAATATGGACGACAATGAGTCCTATTTGGTAACAGGTTACGAGGTTACCCGTGACAGCAGTGTATATACAGCAGCCCACAAAGTCGGTGATGGGAGGAAAGAATATATTGTTGGCCAAACAAGTCAGGAGAACCGATAAGCCAAATTCTAAGAAAGGAAGCAATATATCCTCGCAAACCAAACGAAGAGATATCGGAATCGCCTTATTACTATCTTTTAGATGCGGCGGACAGCGGATTTTCTTTTATAGATCTGCGTCCTCCGCGTCTAAAGAATGACAACAAGACAGTTGAAAAATCTCTCAAATCTTCCTCATTCACACAAACATTCATTATTTTTCTGAGTAGCCCAAAGTATCATGAATAACAACTAACAATCAAAACATATGAGAATACAGATATTGGATTATCAAGTAGGACCGCACACCTTCCGCATGGTGAAACCTTCCGACTTCAATATATTCAAGGCGTTGCCTTCACTGATTCCGTTCATCACGACAATAGACACGACGCAAAAAGTAATCTTTGAAACAGAGATAGACGATGACGAAACAGCGACAAAACGAACCATAGCGAAAACTCCCGATGATATATGTTTCAACTGGGAAGATGCCGATTGCATCATTCGCCCTTTGCCCCACAGCTCACACCTTGTATCCATCACCCCACGGAAAAGCGGGAAAAACTATTGGATGGAGTGCAACGATAACTTCAGGCAATGCTTCATCCACCTACCGGCCTGCAGGACAGAAACACCGGCTCCGGAAAACGAAACGAACTTCGTACTGAACAACTTCTTGATGATGCTCTATGCCTTCAATGCCGCCCGCCACCATACACTGCTGATGCATGCCTCGGTTGTCGCTACTGAAACAGGCAAAGGCTACCTCTTCTTAGGGAAAAGCGGCACGGGCAAAAGTACGCACACCGGGCTCTGGCTGCAACAGTTCTCGGACTGCCATCTACTGAACGATGACAATCCGATAGTACATGTGGACAGCCTCGGCAAGCAAGCCACTGTTTTCGGTTCTCCGTGGAGCGGAAAGACACCATGCTATCGGAAAGAATCCATGACCGTAGGCGCCTTCGTCCGCTTGGAACAAGCACCGCAGAATGAAATAGAGCAAGAGAGAGCAGCACATGCTTTCGCCACCCTCCTCCCCTCCTGCTCTTGCCTGAAGCAGAACAAGGAAATCTATAACGCCATTGTCACCACTGTGACGGAACTTGCCACGCTGGCACCCGTCTATCATCTGAAATGCCTGCCCGACCGTGAAGCGACGGAGCTTTGCAGAAAGACGGTAGAAGGATAAGTTATGAATGATGAACTGAACAGCCGATGAAGAAAAGCATTCCCAACGAGATATTGCTTCCCGAAGTGGCGCGTCTCATCAAAGAGGGGCATACAGTAACCATCACCGTGCGGGGCAACAGCATGAATCCTTTCTTAGTGGACCGCCGTGACCGGGTGACACTGGGCGATTTCACCACAGAACAGCTGCAACCGGGCGTCGCCGTACTGGCACGCGACCTGACGGAACGCATCGTCTTTCACCGCATCATCCGTCGGAACGGAAATATACTCATCCTGCAAGGCGACGGCAACCTCGCCCAGACCGAAGAAACCGACATCGGACGGGTAATGGGCGTCATGACCGAAGCCATGCGAAAAGACAAACGGTACACCGCCGACGGCAAAGTCTGGAAGCTCTACTCCTACTGGTGGATGAAGCTAAACCCTGCTCGCCGCTGGCTGCTCGCCCTGTTCAGAAGAATATAAAACAAAATAACCATGAAAATCAAACAAGGATTTATCCTGCACCGGATAGGCGATGACTACATCATCATGCAAGACGGCTCGTCGAACGTGGACTTCAGCAAAGTCATCAGCCTGAACCAAACTTCCGCCATGCTTTGGCAAGAGATAGAAAACAAAGAGTTCGATACAGACAGCGTGACAGAAGCCCTGACCAGCCGCTATGATGTAGATAACGAATCGGCCCGTCGCGATGCGCAGAAGTTTATCGACTCCCTTGACCGCGAAGGAATCATAGAATAAGGACGGATATGCAACACGCTTTCTTTTCATTGGTACGCTCCGGCCTGTGGGGCACTCCGGCAGACCGACAACTCTTCCGGTCGGTCTCGCCGGACGACTGGGAAACCGTGTACCGCATGGCAAACTCACAAGCCCTGCTTGCACTGACTTTTGACGGCATAAGCAGTCTACCGGCCGAACTGCGCCCTCCACGCGCCCTCTATCTGAAATGGGCTGCCCGGACTGCACAGATAGAACAAGCCAACAAACGCCTCAACCAGCTTCTGCCCGAACTCAATACCCTTTACCGGGAAGCCGGGCTGCATCCCGTACTGCTGAAAGGGCAAGGCATCGGCACCAACTACCGCACTCCCTTGCACCGGCAATGCGGAGACATCGACATCTATTTAGGAAAACAAGGACAACCCATAGCCAACCGCCTCCTGCTGCAACAAGGCGCCATAGTCGAGGGAGAAGCGTCCGACAAGCATGCCAGCTACAGTTTGAAAGGAGTACACATCGAGAACCACCGCATCATCCTCCGGCTGAACAGTCCGCTTGCCAACCGGCACTTTCAGCAGATTATCAGAAAATGGTATCCGCAGGAAACAGACTATGCCCTATTCTCCGAAACCGGGAAAGAGGACTCGAAGGCCGTCAGTATCGCCATACCTCCGGCCACCTTCAATGCACTTTATATCTTCCTACATGCCTTTGTACATTTCCTGAACAGCGGAATCGGCCTGCGCCAGCTATGCGACTGGACTTGTCTGCTTGCCAATCGCCACAAAGAAATAGATGCCACCACCCTGCTTCGCCAGTTGCAGGACCTCGGACTATTGCATGCCGCACAAGCATTCGGCTACATTGCCGTCACCCGACTGGGATTGCCCGCCAACCGGCTTCCTTTCCCCTTGGAAGGCACCAAGCAGATAGGAGAACAATTATTGGAAGACATCCTGTCTACCGGTAACTTCGGGCAACATGATAACCGCATCAAGCCACGCCCCAAAGGATATTGGGCAGGAAAGTGGTACACCTTCTGCCGCGCCACCCGACGCTGCAACGAACTGCGTCAATTTGCACCGTACGAAGCACTCTGGTATCCCGTGACTCTGATAGGGGGAACGATAGCTATACAAATAAACCGATTAAAAGGAGTAAAAGACAAGAAAGCAAGGACAAAGAAATAAAAGAACCCGGAAAATAAAAGGAATGAAAAAGCAACAGAAGGACAAAAAAGTGAAAAAGGACAGACGTGAAAAACTTAGGTATATTCGAGAGGTATCTGCCGAACAACGCGGACGTATCCTGCTAAGTTGCCTCACCGGCATTCTGGGCGTGGCCTTTGCCCTAGCCTTTATCTATGCAACCAAACGGGTGATAGACACCGCTACCGGAATAACAGACGACAACCTGACGCATGTCGCCGTTCTCACCGTTGTCCTGCTGACTGCCCAATTACTGTGCGGAGCTGCTGACACTTGGATAAGTACCCGTATGCAGATAGAGACGGGCAACGCCCTTCGCCACCGCCTCTTCTCGCGCTTACTGCAAAGCCGCTGGAACGAATTGGAGCGTTTCCATACCGGAGACGTAGTGAACCGGGTAGAACAAGACACCGCCGCCATCGTCACATTGCTCACCTCTTCTGTCCCGGCATTCATCGTCACGAGTATACAACTGCTGGCAGCCTTTCTATTCTTCTACTTTTTAGACCCTTCACTGCCATGGCTGATTGTTGCCATCCTGCCCGTCTTTCTATTAGGCAGCCGTTTCTATATGCGACGAATGAAACGCTATACACATGATATTCGGAACAGTGACGGTCGCATCCAGTCCGTCATACAAGAGAGCCTGCAACATCGCATAGTGATTAAAACATTGGAACAAGGCGAACGGCATCTGGACAAACTCGATGACTTGCAAGACATGCTCCACAGCCAAGTCATGGGACGTACCCGTTTCTCGCTTTCCGCCCACATGTTAGTGGCCCTTGCCTTTTCCGGCGGATACCTCACGGCTTTTCTTTGGGGAGCCGTTCACCTCAGCGCAGGCTGTATCACCTTCGGAACGATGACCGCCTTTTTGCAATTGGTAGGAAAAGTCCAGCGTCCCGTGCTCGACCTCTCACGCCTGATACCTTCCGTAGTCAATGCCCTTACCGCCATAGACCGGCTATTGGAATTGGAAAGACTGCCGGCAGAAGCGGACGGTGACAGCATATTCCTCGCCTCTACCCCGGAACTGGAACTGAAAGACGTGACTTTTGGCTACACTCCCGATGACCGTCCGGTATTCAGCCGCTTCTCCTGCCGTTTCCCCGCCGGTAGCTGCATAGCTGTAGTCGGAGAAACAGGAAAAGGAAAGACAACGCTCATCCGGCTATTGTTGGCACTGGCAACGCCACAAGAGGGACAGATACTCTTGATACCCGCCAAACATCCACTTGAAACCAGTCATACCGTCTCTCCGCAAACCCGCAAGAACTTCGTATATGTCCCGCAAGGCAATACCCTTTTCAGCGGAACTATCCGTGACAACCTGCTGATGGGAAACCCACAAGCTTCTGAAGAAGCCATATATCAAGCCCTGCAAACCGCCACCGCCGACTTCGTCTTCCACCTTCCCGACGGCGTAGACTCCCCACTCAGCGAACGAGGTGGCGGACTCAGTGAAGGACAAGCCCAACGCATCGCCATTGCCCGCGCTCTGCTACGCCCCGGAAACATTCTTCTTTTAGATGAAGCCACTTCTGCCCTCGACCCCGACACGGAACGGCTGTTAATAAAAAACCTGCGCAGAGACTGCGCAGGCAAAACATGTATCTTCGTCACCCACCATCCGGCAGTAGCGGAGGCATGCGAATCTATTGTCCGATTATAATCAGAGAATGAGCTCCAACGGGTATCCGCCTTTGGTTAACAAACTCAGAACAGCTTTGCAGGATACTCGCCCGCATCCACCAAAGCCTGAATCTTGTCGACTACACTCTGACGGTCTTCGGGATAAGTCACACCGAACCACTTGCTGGTTGTATCGAGCACTTCGCAGGTAGCAGTGCCATTGTTAATCAGCTTATCCACCATCAGCGGGATGAAGAATTCGCTTTTCAGATTCTCCATATTCTTCGGGTCGCTCAGGAAGCTCTTGAAAAACTCTGCACTGTAAGCAAAGTAATCGGGAGTAAAGCCCCAGAAGTTCATGCTGACCGGAGTCGTCTCGGGAGTGGCAGTCCATTCACCGTTATCATCGATGTACTTCACCTCGCCGTCCATACGCTGAATCTTGGTACGCTCTACTACAGAAGTCAACAAGTTGTTTGCATCCGTTCCGCACAAACCACGGGATACGGTACCGCTTTCGCTCAATGTATTACCGATGCGGAAGCCTACCATGGAATATACATTTTTGGAACCTTCGGGAAGGGCTGCAAGAAATTTGCCCATTACCTGGAAGGAATCACGACCGTAGAAATCGTCGCAGTTGATAACAGCAAACGGTTCCTTTATTACATCGGCACCCATCATTACAGCATGGTTGGTTCCCCAAGGTTTGGTACGGCCTTCGGGGCAGGTGAAGCCTTCGGGAAGGTCATCGATGGACTGGAATACCAGTTCGCAGGGGATATGGCCTTCGTATTTGGAAATAATCTTGTCGCGGAAGTCCTGTTCAAAATCTTTACGGATTACGAAAACGAGCTTGCCAAAACCGGCATTGATGGCATCGTAAATAGAATAATCCATGATAGTTTCGCCATTCGGTCCCAATCCGTCCAATTGTTTCAAGCCACCATAACGGCTGCCCATACCGGCTGCCAATAAGAATAAAGTTGGTTTCATATTAGTTATTATTTAAAAAGGTTAGTGTATCACAGTTGATAACGGTTGCAAATGTACAAAAATTTATGGCTGACAGAAGGGAGTTTTAGTTCATTCTTTACCACTATCCGTTCAAAAACGTACATTTAGAACGGATAACCGATGGCAAAATGCAGTGCCATACTATCCTTGAACTTAGGAATATTGTAATATCCCGACTTTCCGGTATCATACGGGTCGTGAAGCCCGATACCCAAATCCAGACGGAAAACAAGGAAGTCCAGGTCATAGCGTAAGCCGAATCCCGTACCCAAAGCAATCTGTTTCGGGAAATTCTTCAAGGTGAACTCACCGTTCGGGCGATTTTCGTCCTTACGCATCAGCCATACATTGCCGGCATCCA
>ENA-ORUB01003428-ORUB01003428.1-human-gut-metagenome-genome-assembly--contig:-NODE-3428-length-13396-cov-5.253354_pt1 | contig 13396 bp, 10 predicted proteins | sample MGYA00241918_ERZ509200 | MGnify/ENA primary metagenome ERZ509200 (study PRJEB26280, sample SAMEA2338853) | human gut metagenome | biome: human gut; feature: human-associated habitat; material: faeces... | reverse complement strand
AAGAGTTTATGGACCGTTATTTTGAGGGAGATACCTTCTCCGTAGCAGAGGTTTCTGCGGCCATTGCAACTAACGTACAGGATGGAAGCATTGTTCCGGTATGCATGGGTTCACCGGTAAATCTTCGTGGTGTATCCAATCTTCTGGATGATATCTGCGGTTACTTCCCGAGTCCGAGCGGACGTTCCTGCAACGGTATCGCACAGAAGACCAACGAGATCTTTGAGGCGAATTATGACTTTGCCAAGGCAAAATCCGCTTATGTATTTAAGACCATCGCAGATCCGTTCCTTGGTAAATATTCTCTGATCAAGGTATGCTCCGGTGTGCTGAAATCCGATGATACACTTCTTAATGTAGAGAAAGGAACAGAGGAGCGTGTAAACAAGCTTTATGTCATGGAAGGTTCCAAACCGATCGAAGTTCCGGAGCTTTTTGCAGGTGATATCGGTGCCATTGCCAAACTTGGCAGCGTACAGACCGGTGACAGCCTTGCAACTAAGGCGAACCCGATTCTTTATCCGAAGGCTGTACTTTCCACACCATATACATATAAGAGATTTAAGGCAGTGAAGAAGGGCGATGAGGATAAGATCGCACAGTCCCTTGCCAAGATGATGACAGAGGACAGAACGCTTAAGGTTGTCAATGACAGTGCCAACCGTCAGAGCCTGATTTACGGTATGGGCGATCAGCATCTGGATATCGTTGTCAGCAAGCTGAAAGAACGTTATAAAGTGGATGTGGAACTTTCAAAACCAAAGGTTCCGTTCCGTGAGACACTTCGTAAGAAGTCTGATGTAGAAGGCAAACATAAAAAACAGTCCGGTGGACACGGACAGTATGGTCATGTTAAGATGCGTTTTGAGCCATCCGGTGATCTGGAGACACCTTATGTATTTGAGCAGGTAGTTGTAGGTGGCGCAGTTCCGAAGAATTACTTCCCGGCAGTTGAAAAAGGACTTCAGGAATGTGTCCTGAAAGGACCTCTGGCTGCATATCCGGTAGTTGGTGTGAAAGCAACTCTTTATGATGGATCTTATCATCCGGTAGATTCTTCTGAAATGGCATTTAAGATGGCAACGATCCTTGCCTTCAAGAAGGGCTTTATGGAAGCTTCTCCTGTACTTCTTGAGCCGATCATTTCCATGAAGGTTACTGTTCCGGATAAATATACCGGTGATGTTATGGGCGATCTGAACAAGAGACGTGGCCGTGTTCTCGGAATGAATCCGGATCACGAAGGAAATACCATTATTGAGGCAGATGTTCCGCTGCTTGAGATTTATGGTTATTCCACAGTACTTCGTTCCATGACCGGTGGAAGCGGAGATTTCTCCTATGAGTTTGCACGCTATGAGCAGGCTCCGAGTGATATCCAGGAGAAAGAGATTGCAGCACGTGCAAGTAAGGTTGACAGTGCTGACGAATAAACAGAGATATTTTTTGAGGGCAGAATAAAGAGTTGACAGGCTGCAGCATTTGCTGTAGCCTGTTTTTAGATGCATTCGTGAATAAGCAGTCAGAGAAACGAATTGCGCTCATACAGGTTATTGAAGTATGAGCAAAAAAGAAAAGAGAGAGGACAAAAAATGTTGGTATGTGATTATATCGTGGAACAGATTGACGGAGATTATGCACATTTGAAGCGTGTGGATCAGCCGGAGGAGGAACTGAAAGTAGTTGCCAGAGCATTACTTCCGGCAGAAATCTATGAGGGCTGTGAGCTTCATTATGAGCTGATGCAGTATTCAATGAAATGATAAGGCTGCAGGATATCGCGGATATGGCAGGTGTCAGTCGTACAACAGTATCCAATGTGATCAATGGAAATACAAAACGGGTTTCACAGAGCACCATTGACCGGATCACGGCGATTCTGAAGGAGCAGAATTATGTTCCCCACATGGGATCTGTGATGCTATCCGGACACGGCTCAAGGATCATTGGAGTGGTTCTTGGTTTTTCCTTCATTCATGGTATGCAGTCTCTGCAGGATTCTTTTGTGGGAGAGATCACCGGAACGCTGCAGGTCGAAGCAGAAAACAGAGGCTATTATATTATGCTCATTGGCGGTGAACGGATCGATAATGTGGTAGATATGGCATCCCGTTGGAATGTAGAGGGTCTTATCATTATAGGGTATAATGAAGAACAGTATCATCAGCTTTCCAGAAAGCTGAATAAAAAAATGGTATTGATCGATGCCTATCCGAAGGGTGGATATAGCTTTCAGAATGTAGGAGTGGATGATTATTCCGGTGGATATCAGATCGGGGAATATCTGCATTCCTGTGGATACCACCGGGCACTTTTTGTTGCGGAAACAGAGCAGGACAGTGATTATGCCAGATGGCTTGGATTCAAACAGGCTATGGAAAAAAATGGCGGCTTCTGCAGCCGCTCCCGCTATGTGGTGGTTCCCCAGGAACCCCGGCGCAGACTGAAAAAATATGAAGAGCTGCTGCCTCATTTTCTGGAGACAAAGGCTCTGGCATTTTCTTCGGATTACACAGCTGTGGAGGCTATCAATTTTTTTACAGACAGGGGAATCCGGATTCCGGATCAGATTTCCATTACCGGCTTTGATGATAATTTTTATGCGCAGATCGTCAGGCCAAAGCTGACCACCATTCATCAGGATGTTCATCAGAAAGCAGTTCTTGCCTTACGGAAGCTGCTTCTTATGGCAGAGGGAAAGGAACCTGCCCAAAAAAATGTAAAAAGCCCTGTCTGGCTTGTAAAGAGAGATTCTGTAAAAGAGTAGCAGGATCTCTTTTTTTATTTTGTGACGACTTTTCCTGGGACATCATCGGGATACGGTGGAAATTCTTTCACCGGACAGTAGTGACTTATTGTTAAAACTGCATAAAAAAAACAGAAAATTTTGGCAGAAATTTAAGTTTCACGAGAAACCTGTTGATTTTAAAGGGCGGATAGGATATGCTGATTTCAGGATCAAACAGAAAAAAGGAGGCCGTTTACCATGAAAAAAAACTGGTGGAAAGAAAGCGTGGTATATCAGATTTATCCGAGAAGTTTTAAGGACAGCAACGGAGACGGAATTGGTGATATTCCCGGGATCATAGAAAAACTGGACTATCTGAAGGAGCTGGGAGTAAATGTTCTCTGGATCTCACCCATGCTGGAATCTCCGCAGGATGACAATGGCTATGATATTTCCGATTACCGCAGGATCTATAAAGAATATGGAACCATGGAGGATTATGAAAAGCTTCTTGAAGAAGCGCATAAACGGGGCATTAAGATCCTCATGGATCTGGTCGTAAATCATACTTCCGATGAACACAACTGGTTTATTGAAAGCAGGAAATCCAAAGATAATCCTTACAGGGATTACTATATCTGGAGAGAGCCGGTGAATGGAAAAGAACCGAATAACTGGGGAAGTGCGTTCGGAGGACCTGCATGGGAGTATGATCCTCAGACAGAGATGTATTATCTTCACCTGTTTTCAAGAAAACAGCCGGATCTGAACTGGGAAAATGAAAAGGTTCGTCAGGAAGTTTACGATATGATGAATTTCTGGTGTGAAAAAGGAATCGACGGTTTCCGAATGGACGTGATCAGCATGATCTCCAAGGATCAGTCATATCCGGATGGAGAAATGAATGGAGGATTATACGGTGATTTTGGTCCTTACTGCGTCCATGGTCCGAGGATCCATGAGTTTCTTCAGGAAATGAACAGAGAGGTTTTATCCCGATACGATGTGATGACAGTTGGAGAAACCTCCGGTGTGACTATCGAAGAGGCACAGAAATATGCAGGTGAGGACAGAAATGAGCTGAACATGGTGTTTCAGTTTGAGCATGTAGAGGATCAGGGATCAGACCATGGTAAATGGACTACCGAGAAATACGATTTCCAGGAATTTAAAAAGGTTATGATCAAATGGCAGGAAGAGCTTGCGGGAAAAGCATGGAACAGTCTGTTTCTTGGAAATCATGACCAGCCAAGAAGTGTTTCCAGATTTGGAAATGATAATCCTGCATACAGGGAAACTTCAGCCAAGATGCTGGCAACCTGTCTTCATATGATGCAGGGAACTCCTTATGTTTATCAGGGAGAAGAGCTTGGAATGACCAATGCTTATTTTACAGAGCTTAAGGATTATCGTGATATCGAGAGTATTCAGTATTTCCATGAATATACAGAAGCAGGTATTTATACACCGGAATATATGATGAAGTGCCTGATGCTGAGAGGACGTGACAATGCCAGAACACCAATGCAGTGGGAGGATTCTCATCAGGCCGGCTTTACGGAGGGAACGCCATGGATCAGGGTAAACTCCAATTATAAGGAGATCAATGCGAAGCAGCAGCTTTCGGATCCGGATTCCATTTTCCATTATTATCAGAAGCTGATCCGTTTAAGAAAAGAAAAACCGGTGATCGTTTACGGTGCATTTGAGGCACTTTATAGAGATCATGATCAGATTTTTGCATATACCAGAACCCTTGAGGGAGAGAAGCTTCTTACAGTCTGCAATTTCAGTGAGCATGTGGCAGAAATGGAAATCCCGGAAGAATTTCAGAAAAATGCAGAATGCCTGATCACCAATCTTGGAAGAAAGGATTTTGGGAAGAAAGTGATCCTGAAACCTTATGAGGCATTTGTTCTTTACAGAAATCTGTAACAGGAGAGTGAAAAATGATAAAAAAATATGTATATGGAGAGCCCTTTGAAACTGAGGCACTGACAGAAAACATTGAGACAGCAGAAGGAAAGCCAGGATATGGAGAAATCTGTGCAGAAGATGGATTTTCTTTTACTTATATCATGGATGAAGAGGATATCGTCTACGGATTGGGAGAATCCAACCGCGGTATCAATAAGAGAGGATTCATTTACACCAGTAACTGTACCGATGATCCGGAGCATACAGAGGATAAACATTCCCTGTACGGTGCACATAATCTTATCATTGTGTCCGGAAAAGAAACCTTTGGAATGTTTTTTGACTATCCGGCAGCGATTACCTTTGACATTGGCTATACCAGAATGGATACCATGAAGGTAACCTGCGAAAATGCAGACCTGAAGCTTTATGTGATCGAAGGGGAGAGTCCCTATGATATTGTAAAGCAGTTCCGTCATGTGATCGGAAGAAGCTATATCCCGCCGAAATTTGCCTTTGGATTTGGCCAGAGCAGATGGGGCTATACTACAAAAGAGGATTTCCGGAAGGTTGCAGCTGGATATCGTGAAAATCATATTCCTATTGATATGATCTATATGGATATCGATTATATGCAGTCTTATAAGGACTTTACATTAAGTGAAGAGAATTTTCAGGATTTTCCGGAATTCGTAAAGGAACTGAAGGATCAGGATATCCGTCTGATCCCGATCATCGATGCCGGCGTCAAGGTAGAGCCGGGATACGATGTTTATGAGGAGGGTGTCAAAAACCGCTACTTCTGCCAGAGAGAGGACGGCAGTGATTTTGTAGCTGCTGTATGGCCGGGAGATACCCATTTTCCGGATGTGCTGAACAAAGATGCCAGAAAGTGGTTCGGTGATAAATACCGTTTCCTGATCGAAAAAGGAATCGATGGTTTCTGGAATGATATGAACGAGCCGGCGATCTTCTATTCCACAGAGGGAATGAAAGAGGTTAAAGAGCTTGCCGGGGAATTTGCAAAAGATACGGAGGGAAAGATCCATATCTGGAAGATGCAGGATGCGCTTCGCAATGCTGCAAATAATCCGGAAGATTATAGGAGATTTTATCATAATGTAGATGGCAAAAAGATCCGCCATGACAAAGTCCATAACCTGTTTGGCTATAATATGACCAGGGCAGCGGGGGAAGCTTTTGAACGGATCGATCCGGAGAAACGTTTCCTGATGTTCTCCAGATCTTCTTACATTGGTATGCACCGCTATGGTGGAATCTGGACCGGTGACAATAAATCCTGGTGGGCGCATATTCTCCTGAACCTGAAGATGATGCCATCTCTGAATATGTGTGGTTTCCTGTATGCAGGAGCAGATCTGGGTGGATTTGGCGCTGATACAACAAGAGAACTGCTGCTTCGTTTCCTGGCACTTGGAGTATTCACACCGCTGATGCGTGATCATACAGCAATCGGTACCAGAGAGCAGGAATGCTACCAGTTTGAAAATGTGGAAGATTTCCGTCATGTGATCGGTGTAAGATATCGTCTTATTCCATATCTTTACAGTGAATATATGAAGGCGGCTCTGAACGACGATATGTATTTCCGGCCGTTGGGCTTTGTTTATCCGGAGGATAAGATTGCTGTACATGTGGAAGACCAGCTGCTTCTTGGAAATGAGATCATGATCGCTCCGGTTTATGAACAGAACGCAAGGGGCCGTTATGTATATCTTCCGGAGGAGATGAAGTTTGTGAAATTCCTTCCGGATGGAACCATTGCAGAGGAGATCCTTGAAAAGGGTGTTCATTATGTAGAGGTGGCACTGAATGAGATTCCGTTGTTTATCCGGAAGGGAAAATGTATTCCGGTTGCAGAAGCAGCGGAATGTGTGGCAGCTCTGGATACAAAAAATATGCAGCTTCTCGGATATGAAGGTGCGGAGTATACCTTATATGAGGACGATGGGGTCCATAAGGATTACGACAGAGAAGAAAATTATCGTGTTCTGAAAAAATAAGGACAGCAAGAAGTGAAATGTAAATTTCGGTATTGTATCGTTTATGTTAAACAGTATAAAGAATACGGGATGTTGAACAACCGATAAATGATAAAACAGAAAAGCCGTAAGTATATGTGAAAGTTTCTTAAACATATATCTTACGGCTTTTATTGTTATTTGTTTACATAAAATATTTTATGTAAAGTATTTCTGCATTCCGCATAAACAACATTTCAGACAGATTTGTTTTTATGCTTCTTCCTCAACTTTGATAACATTTTTCAGTACCGCACAGCATGCCATATCACCGATAACGTTAACGCAGGTAGCACCCATATCGCAGAGTGTATTGATGCTGATATAAACACCAAGAACACCGGCTGGAAGTCCGGCCATGGTTGCAAGTGCCGCAAAGGATGCGATAGCTCCGCCAGGAACACCAGGAGTACCCACAGAAAGCAGAACATTTGCAAGAAGGATGATGATCATCAGGGAAACGCTTACATGGATTCCACAGGCATTTGCAAAGAACATGATCATAAAGGACATTAGGATGGATACGGCATCCATATTAACCGTAGCACCGAGAGGAATGGCGATACTGGTAATCTGATTGGAAACGCCCATTTCTTCTTCCATACACTGTTTGCTGAGTGGAATAGTAGCGGAACTTGAACAGGTTCCGAAGGCGTTCAGGGCAGCAGGCAGGAGAGCTTTCAGGAATTTAAACGGGCTCTGTTTTCCGATGATCTTTACAGACAGGCCATACACCACAATAGCGAAACCGAAAAATGCCGCATACAGGATGACAAGCTGTGTTGCAAGGGAAATAATAGTCTCGGTTCCGTTGGCTTCCACAACTGGTACGATAGTACAGAAAACACCGATCGGAGTGAAGTACATGATCGTTGTGATGATTTTCAGACATACCTCATTGACGGAATCGATCAGATTCAGGAACGGAGTTCCTTTTTCACCAACTGCGATCAGTGTGAAACCAATGATTAGGGCAAACACCAGAACCTGAAGCATGTTTCCGTTGGCAAATGCAGCGATGGGGTTGGACGGGATCAGGTTTTTCAGTGTGTCCAGGATGCTGCTCATCTCTGTAGCCTGGATATCTGAGGTTGCCATCTCGAATTTTACGCCTTCACCGAGGTGAATAAGGCGAGGGATGATCAGTCCGCACAGGCTGGCAAGAGCAGTTGTACAGAGAAAGAAGATCATGGATGCAGCAGTGATCTTACCGGTAGTACGTGCATTTCCGATGGAACAGATTCCAATGACGATGGAGCAGAATACCATCGGGAAGATCATCATGTTCAGGGCGTTCATGTAGATACTTCCGATCAGACTGGTCACAGTGAGGACAGGTTCAAACCGTCCGGCCAGGAAAAGTCCTGTGAGGATACCCAGGATCAGTCCTGTAAAGATCGCACCGGTAATATGCTTCCGGTACCAGGAATAAAAAGATTTCATTTATGCGTTCCCTCCTAAAATATGTGTGGTATGTATAATATAGGAAAATACATGAAAAAAATTATATCATGTGGAAAAAGAAGCGTCAACAAAACAGGGCCAAATCTGCCGGATTATGCGTATTTTGATGGAAAAGAGCTGTTTTTGGATTTCTGTTTGACAAATACATCATAAGTAGTTAAAATTAAAAGCAGTGTGTGAAAGCATTAAAGTATTAATACTGAGTAATTTGGCAGGAGGAATAAAAAAATGGCTGCACCTTATAACCATAGAGCCATCGAAGCGAAATGGCGCACAAACTGGGAAAAGAAGCCGGTAAATGTCAATGACGGCAAGAAACCGAAATATTACTGTCTGGATATGTTCCCGTATCCGTCCGGAAACGGTCTTCACGTAGGACACTGGAGAGGTTATGTTATCTCTGATGTATGGAGCCGTTATAAAATGCTTCAGGGTTATTACCTGATCCATCCGATGGGATGGGACGCTTTTGGACTTCCGGCTGAGAACTATGCCATCAAGATGGGCGTTCATCCGGCAGTATCCACAGCAGCAAACATCAAGAACATCAAACGTCAGATCAACGATATCGCAGCAATCTATGACTGGGATATGGAAGTAAATACAACAGACCCTGATTTCTATAAATGGACACAGTGGATCTTTGTAAAAATGTTCAAAGAAGGCCTTGCATATGAGAAGGAGTTCCCAATCAACTGGTGTCCTTCCTGTAAAACAGGTCTTGCAAACGAAGAGGTTGTAAACGGATGCTGCGAGCGTTGCGGTACTCCGGTTACCAAAAAGAACCTCCGTCAGTGGATGCTCCGCATCACAAAATATGCAGACAGACTTTTAAGTGATCTGGATAAACTGGACTGGCCGGAGAAGGTTAAAAAGATGCAGACAGACTGGATCGGCAAATCCTACGGCGCAGAGGTTGATTTCCCGGTTGAAGGAAGAGATGAGAAGATCACCGTCTATACAACAAGACCGGATACTCTTCACGGAGCAACATTCATGGTACTTGCACCGGAGCATGCTCTTGCGAAATCTCTTGCAACAGACGAGACAAGAGAGGCTGTAGAGAAATATATCTTTGATGCTTCCATGAAATCCAATGTAGACCGTCTTCAGGATAAAGAGAAGACAGGTGTGTTCACAGGTACTTATGCGATCAATCCGCTGAACGGTGAGAAGCTTCCGATCTGGCTTTCCGACTACGTACTTGCTGATTATGGTACAGGTGCTATCATGTGCGTACCTGCTCATGATGACCGTGACTTTGAGTTCGCAAAGAAATTTGATATTCCGATCATCCAGGTTATCGCAAAAGACGGTAAAGAAATCCAGGATATGACAGAAGCTTACACAGAGGCTGCCGGAACCATGATCAACTCCGGTGAGTGGAACGGAATGGAATCTTCCGTACTGAAGAAGGAAGCACCGCATATCATCGAGAAGCTGGGTATCGGACGTAAGACTGTCAATTACAAACTGAGAGACTGGGTATTCTCCCGTCAGCGTTATTGGGGTGAGCCGATCCCGATCGTACACTGCCCGAAATGCGGTGCGGTACCGGTACCGGAGGATCAGCTTCCGTTAAGACTTCCGGAGGTAGAGAGCTATCAGCCTACAGGAACCGGAGAGTCACCTCTTGCAGCTATTGACGAGTGGGTGAATACCACATGCCCATGCTGTGGTGCTCCTGCAAAACGTGAGACAAACACCATGCCTCAGTGGGCAGGATCTTCCTGGTATTTCCTCCGTTATGTAGATAATAAGAATAATAAAGAACTGGTTTCCAAAGAGAAAGCGGACAAATATCTGCCGGTAGATATGTATATCGGTGGTGTAGAGCATGCGGTTCTTCACCTTCTGTACTCCAGATTCTACACCAAGTTCCTGTATGATATCGGAGCGATTGATTTCGATGAGCCGTTTGTCAAGCTGTTCAACCAGGGTATGATCACAGGTAAAAACGGAATCAAGATGAGTAAATCCAAAGGAAATGTTATTTCACCGGATGATCTTGTAAATGATTACGGATGTGATTCCTTACGTATGTATGAGCTGTTCGTAGGACCGCCGGAACTGGATGCAGAATGGGATGACAGAGGAATCGATGGTGTATCCAGATTCCTGAAACGTTTCTGGAATCTGGCTCTTGACAGCATTGAGAAAGATATCCCGGCTACCAAAGAGATGGAGAAGACCCGTCATAAGATGGTATACGATATCACCAGCAGACTTGAGGCCTTCAGCCTGAATACCGTAGTGTCCGGATTTATGGAATACACAAACAAGCTGATCGCTATCGCAAAGCAGAACGACGGTGCTGTTGACAAAGAGACCATCGAGACAGCTACCATTCTTCTTGCTCCGTTTGTTCCTCATATTGCAGAGGAGATCTGGGAGAAGCTTGGACATGAGGATTCCATTTTCCATGCTCAGTGGCCGGCTCACGATGAGGAGCTTATGAAGGATGATGAGATCGAGGTTCCGGTTCAGATCAACGGCAAGACCAAGGCTGTTATCAGTATTCCGGCAGAGATCTCCAAAGAAGATGCGATCGCCGAAGGAAAGAAGGCAGTTGCAGATAAGATCTCCGGAAATATCATCAAAGAGATCTATGTACCGAAGAAGATCATCAATATCGTAGTAAAGTAATAAGATAAATTAAAAACACCCGAAGCAGGGCGGAAGATATTTCTGCCATTGCCAGGGTGTTTTTTATATGGATAAATATCGTGAAATCAGTAAGCATGCACAAAAATAACAAATGTTATTTAGAAGAAATGCCAAAAATATTTAGGCATTTTAACAGATTTGCCTAGTTTTTGGTCATACCAATTATATTGTCTATTGTTATTCAAATGGAAAAAACGTACAGTAACACCATGAGTCAGGCAAAGACAGTAAGAAAGCTTTGTTACTCGAAATGCAGTGTGACGGAATGAGGATGTCCGTTTAGCTAGATTGCATATTTACATTGAGAGAAATAAGGAGAGATAGTATGAGCGCAATGAACACACTTAAGAAATTCGGACTGGAACAGGCATTCAACTATGTTTATAAAGATCCGGATAAGAATTTTATCAAGATCATGGACTGGGCAGATAAATTTTCCGGTGGTGGATTTCCTACACAGAGAGCAATGATCCGCGAAGCCATTTCCAATCCGGAACATCCGTATTATCCGTTTATTCATAGATTGGTAACTGATATTGATCCGCATGTTATGAAAACTCTGGTTGCAAACTTCTTTATCAATGCAAATCTTGCAGGCTGGAAGAAACAGGATGAATGCCGTGAGAAATATGGCTGTAATATCCCGTGGGCGATCCTTCTTGACCCAACAAGTGCCTGTAATCTGCACTGTACAGGATGCTGGGCAGCAGAGTATGGAAACAAGCTGAACCTCACCTACGATGAGATCGATGACATCATCCGCCAGGGTAAGGAGCTTGGCGTTTATATGTATATTTACACAGGCGGAGAGCCACTTGTAAGAAAAAAGGATCTGATCCGTCTTTGCGAGAAACATAATGACTGTATCTTCCTTTCCTTCACAAATGCAACACTGATCGATGAGGATTTTGCAAATGATATGCTTCGGGTAGGAAACTTTGTTCCTGCAATTTCACTGGAAGGATTTGAGACTGCAACAGATGGCAGAAGAGGAAATGGTGTATACCAGAAGGTTATCAAGGCCATCAATCTTCTCAGAGAGAAGAAGCTTGTATTTGGTATCTCTGCATGTTATACGAGTGCAAATTTCGAGTCTATCACATCAGAGGCATTTTACGACAGCCTGATCGATCTTGGAGCGTACTTTATCTGGTATTTCCATTACATGCCGGTTGGAAATGATGCTGCACCGGAGCTTCTCCCAACACCGGAACAGAGAAGAGAAACCTATGAGCGTATCCGCAAATACCGTGCAACAAAGCCGTTGTTTGCCATGGATTTCCAGAATGATGCAGAGTTTGTGGGAGGATGTATTGCAGGCGGCCGTCGTTATCTGCATATCAATGCAAATGGTGATATCGATCCATGTGTATTTATCCATTATTCTGATTCCAATATCCGCGAGAAAACACTTCTGGAAGCACTGCAGTCTCCGATGATGATGGCATATCATGACGGACAGCCGTTTAATGACAATATGTACCGCCCATGCCCGATGCTTGAAAATCCACAGAAGCTGAGAGAAATGGTAGAAAAATCCGGAGCACATTCCACAGATCTTCAGTCACCGGAGAGTGCAGAGCATCTCTGTGCAAAATGTGACCGGTATGCTGAAAACTGGAAACCGGTAGCAGAGGAAATGTGGAAGGAAGATCAGGAGAGAAAGGCAGCGAAGAAAGTCTGCTGATCCTGAAACTTAAAAAAACAGAATTTATGAAAGAGCACGGTACTGGAAACAGGTGCCGGTGCTCTTTTTTTGAAAACGGAGTGATCAGACCATGAAAAAAATGATTGATAACATCAGAAAATATCTGCCCGTTGTGTTTCTTTTTGTGCTGCTTTTTTTCTGCATCCGTTACAGAAAGGATCTGTCTGTGGAAAAGATCCTGCGCTATACACCGAAGGAACCTGTTAAGGCAGCATTACTTATGCTTGTGTTTTACGCCGTGAAAAGTGTCTCCTTTGTATTCCCCATTGCAGTTCTGCAGCTGGCTGTAGGACATCTGTTTTCTACAGGAACTGCACTTCTGGTGAACTTTCTGGGAAGAGCAGTTACACTGGCAATTCCTTACTGGATGGGACGTTTTTCCGGCTCTTCCATGGTGGAGAATCTTACTTCCAAATATCCGAAGCTGAAAACAGTGGTGGATTACCAGAACGGAAATCCTTTGTATATTTCTTTTTTTATGAGAACGCTGAATTTTTTGCCCGGGGATGCAGTGAGTCTGTTTCTGGGTGCGGTGAAGATCCCATTTGGAATATATATGCTGGGCGGGATGCTGGGAACACTTCCGGGAGTTATCCTTGCCACGATATTTGGAGCAAATATCAAGAATCCCGGATCACCGGCATTCTGGCTCTCCGCGGTACTTCTTGTGATGATCAGTGTATTCTCGATCCTGATACATAGATATATTTCCGGAAAGAAAAAATAAAAGGGCTTTCTCCTTACTGCTTTTACTGTGAAGAAAAATGTAGTATAATGCAGACAGTAAAGAAAAGAGGGGAAGGAACATGGGGATAGATCATAACAAAAGATTAAAGGAACATTTATATTATTACAGTGCAAGAATCAGCC